>Ga0299912_10000741_pt1 | contig 26819 bp, 21 predicted proteins | sample RVTome_2_FD_207667 | JGI IMG/M metagenome (GOLD analysis project Ga0299912, IMG submission 207667) | Soil microbial communities from uranium-contaminated site in the Upper Colorado River Basin, Wyoming, United States - RVT95D214 (version 2) ... | reverse complement strand
ACAGGGTATAGAACGTCCCGCTCTTCATCAGACGAATCGTCCCATTCATCGCCTCTTCTGTAAAGACGCCTCCCTGTTTCAAAATCTTTCCCTTCGGATCGATGAAGCCGCTGATCCCAGTGTTGGCAGCTCTTGCGATGAAGACACGGTTTTCTACTGCTCTGAATGTGGCGATAGCAAAATGCTGATAAGGGGCAGAGGTCCTTCCAAACCAAGCGTCATTCGTGATGGTGACCAAAAAATCTGCTCCCCTCTTGACAAACCTTCGACAGAGATCTGGAAAGATGATCTCAAAACAGATGAGAACTCCAAATTTCGCCCGAGGAATTGAAAAGTTAAAGATCTCTTTGCCAGATTTAAAGTCTCCAATCCCCTCTCCCAGGGATCCTAAAGCAATATAGTCTCCAAATGGTACATACTCTCCAAACGGTACGAGGTGGATCTTGTCGTACCTACCGGCCAGCTCTCCTGAGGGAGAGGCTAAGTAGACACTGTTATAATGATTCACCTTTTCTTTCTCTATTTTATAAGAGGGGGTTCCGAAGAGGAGAAAGGCATCTGTCCTCTTTGGAATGTCGAGAACGAAGGGTTGGTATTCCTTGGTATCTTGAAAGAAAAAGGGAGTGGCTGTCTCAGGCCAGATGATGAGGTCTGGTCTTCCCTCCGCCACTTTTAATGAAAGCCTCTCATAGATCTTCAACGTCTCTTTCTGGAAGGATGCATCCCATTTGATGGATTGGTCGATGTTTCCCTGAACCAGCCCGACCTTTAGGATGGGCTGACGAAGTATCTGCCGATCTATCGTCCTCATCTTTCCATATCCATAGATCAGGAAGCCCAAAACGATGAGAGCGGTGAGGGTCACCTCGCGAAAAGGGAAGGACCCCTTGGGCCACTGATGCAGAACCCAAAAGAGGGTGGCATTGACCAGCAGGAGGGTGAAGGAAAGGCCATAGACCCCGGTGATATCTGCCATCTGTATGAATGGGAGGTTGAGATATTGAGAATGGCCCAAGTTTGCCCAAGGGAAACCCGTCAGAAGAAAGGAGCGGAGGTATTCCAAGGTGACCCAGAGGAGGGGAGTGAAAAAGATGGTTTGAAGTCCTGAGTGTATCTGGATAAACCGGGTTAGGAGTGTGAAGGCACCGATGAAGAGGCTCAGGTAGATTACCAACAGCAGGAGGATGAGGCCACTCAGTATCAATGGGACGTTACCATAGGTGTGGACCGCAACAATGATCCAATAGAAGATGCCGAGAAAGGAGATGAACCCGGTTGAGCATCCAAGGATAAAGCTTTCGAATAATCCTTTTCTTTCTATTACATAGAAGAGAGGAATCAAAGCAAACCAGGCCAAAAATTCGAGATCAAATTTTGGGAAGGAAAGGATGAGGAGAATGCCCGAGAGGAAACTCCACAGAATATCCCTTTTTTTCATGCACCATATCCTCACCCCCACCCCATGCACCACGCGGGGTGCATGACTGTCCTGAACCTTACATGGTTCAGGGCTCACCCTCCCCCGTTGAGGGGGAGGGAAGGGTAAGGGGTGAGAAATATCTTAAGAAATAAAAGACGTTTTTTCAAGGTGGATTTGAATGATTAAGGTAATTTGTTAGAATATTAACCGAGGTATGCAACGTTTCTTATTGCCTGTGTTGTTGGATATGCCTTCAGTCCCATCGATCTGATTCCAGACTTCATCCCCGTCTTAGGGTATGTCGATGACCTCATCTTGGTTCCAGCCGGTATTGCTCTTGCAATCAAGATGATCCCTCCAGCTGTTTTGGCGGATTGCAGAGAAAAGGCTCATGCAGCCTCGGCTCAGAAGAGACCCAAGAACTGGGTTGCCGCTTCGGTTATCATTGTCATCTGGTTTCTCTTCGCATCGTCGGCCATCCTTTTTACAACAAAGATGATCAAAGATTGGGACGGGGTGCTTAACTGGTGGTCTGGATGGCCCGGGCGAATCGCCCGGTTGCCCGGCCCTCACCATTAAGAAATCTTCATCCAAATCTCGTACCTATTTCATCGTCCTTTGTGTTACAATGGGAGGCTAAAAAATAGGGTGTCTTTGGCTTCATGGAGTTGAATTCAAAAAAACCAATAATATATGAGGCTTCGAAGTTGTGGACGTGAGAAGAAGATATCTACATTTCAAACCACTAAGGTTCAGAGGGAGCTCTTGAGGGAATTGAAATCTGAAGGGCTTGAGGTTAAATAAGACAAGGAGGTAGTGATGATGACCCAAGGAAGAAGAAAAGCCTTATTGTGGCTGGCCTCTTCGATTGTATTTCTATTGCTTGCGGGTCTCACATTGTTAATGGTCAAATCTTATCGATATGAGAAGCATATCCCTTCTGAACATTTGATCGGGAACAAGACCTCAAGTGTAAGGGCGTTGGAAGAAAAGGGGCTTCCTTTTTCCTTTTTGGTGATCGGCGATATCCACAATAGCCGTCGAGGAACGACCTTGATCGAAAGGGCATCAAAGGCCGACCATGCCTCTTTCATCATCATTTTGGGTGATTTCGTTTCGAAACCCGACCTATGGTACCATCGCTACTTCCTAATGGAGATGGCAACTGAAACGAAACCTCCTTTTCCTGTCTTCCTCGTTCCAGGAAATCACGATATCGACTACAGCTCCTCAAAAACAGGGAAGCAAGAACGCCGGGTGACGCCGGAGGTCTATGAGTCGCTCTACGGGCCAAGAAACTTCGATTTCACATTCAATGATTGCCTTTTCGTCATCTGTGGAATCGACTCGAAAAACCCAGCCAGTTATTTGAACTATCTTCGCGATATATTATCTAAGAAGGGAGCGGGGAAGAGACATATTTTTCTTTTTATGCACCATCCGCCGAAAGCGGTGGGGATGGTGGGTTCTTTTTCTCTCCCCTACGAAAAGGAGTTTTTCTTGCTCTTAGAGGTCCACAAGGTGACGAGTTGTTTTTTTGGAGATTATCATGCTTATTGGAGAGGGCAGAGGCGAGGGACGAATCTGATCGTCTCAGGAGGGGGAGGAGGGCGTTTAAAGAAGTGGCAGCCAGAGTGGGGAAAATTCCACCACATCTTGAGAATCACGGTGGGTGAGGATATGATGAGCGAAGAAATGATAACCCTTAAAGGAGAAGTGTTTCCATTGAGCGAGCTGAGGAAATGGATATTCGTCCATCTTTTCCCTATCCTAAAGGATAGAGATTGGGTTCTCTATTTTGGAGTTATCCTCTTCTTATCTTTAGGTACTTTTTCAGTCGCCTGTTTTATCACTTCTTTAAGAAGGAAGAATTAAATGAGAATGGCTATATGAGCCTTCTATTAATCGGATTAGGTCGATGGGGGAAGAACCATCTGAAGGCTCTTTCCAGCCTGGTGGATGAACTTTATGTGGTCGATTCGGATCCGAGGCAGTTGGAGATCTGTAAGGAATTCTCAATTCCGGCAGACCACCTCTCATCGGATTACCGGGATTTTCTTGATCGGGTGGATGGGGTTGATGTCGTGACGCCTGCGGATAGCCATCGGACCATTTGCCGGGACTGCTTTGAGAGGGGAAAGGATGTCTTCGTCGAGAAGCCGATCGGCCTCACCTCTGCCGAGGCGAAGGAGATGATTTCTCAAGCCGATGAGAGAGGGGTCATTCTTCAGGTGGGCCACATCTACCGGTACCACCCTGCCTCTTTGAGGATCAAGCAACTCATTGAGGACGGAAGGTTGGGAGCCGTTCAGTATGCCTATGGCCATTTCATGGGGTTTAAGAGACCGAGGACCGATGTGGGCGTGACGCATACCGATGCGATCCATTATTTCGACCTTTTCGACTATCTTATGGGTGAGCCTCCCCGCGCAGTCATGGCGGTGATTAGGCATTGTCTTGATCTTCCACTCGATGACACATCCATGTCAGTTCTCGAATATGGGAAGCGGTTTGTCTTCGTAGAGGCAGGTTATATGCCTCCTGAGAAACGCAGGGATATTTCAATTGTAGGAGACCGTGCAAGTCTATGCTGTGACTTTGCGAAGAACTCCCTTCTGATGTATGAAAATCGACATGAGAAACGGGAAGACCGATGCGTTGCCCTCGAGGGAGAGGTTTCTCCCATCTCTTTCAACTTTCAAGAACCCCTTAAATTAGAGCTTGAGGCCTTTCTGGAGTCGATCAAGAACCGGTCAAAGCCCTTGGCCGATGGTGAAGCAGGCTATCAGGCGCTGAAGATTGTGGAGGCCTGTTATGAATCTTCCCGAAAGGGAGGAAGGATCGAGATTCATTGGGATTGAAAAACGAAAGGAGTATCCATGAACATCCCTCTATCTAAAGTTTATGTGGATCAGGAGATCAAAGATCGAGTATGGGAGGTCATTGATTCAGGCCAATATATCCTGGGAAGTCAGTCCAAAGGATTTGAGAAGGAGTTTGTCCAGTTTGCAGGAACAAAACACGCAGTCTTAACTTCTTCAGGAACATCTGCTATTTTCCTCTGCCTCAAAGCTCTGGGTGTGGGAATCGGGGATGGCGTTTTGGTTCCCTCCCTTACTGCATTTCCCACGGTCGAGCCAGTATTTCATGTAGGAGCCAAACCGATCTTTGTCGATATCGATGATACCTTCACGATGTCGCCTGCGCACGTTGAAGAGATTTTGAAGAGTGCGAGTTCCCGAACAGATATTCGAAAAATTGTAGGGATCATCCCTGTTCATCTTTATGGACATCCAGTCGATATGGATCGTCTATTGGATCTGGCGAAACAGCATGGTGTTTTTATCCTCGAAGACTGTTGCCAGGCACACGGCGCAAGGTATAAGGGAAAAAGAGTTGGATCCATGGGGATTGCAGGATGTTTCTCTTTTTATCCGTCGAAAAATTTAACCGTTTATGGGGATGGTGGAATCTTTGTGACATCGGAGGATCAGATTGCTATGCAGGGCCGTATGTTACGGGATCATGGCAGAAAAGAAAAATATGAGCATGAATTGGTTGGGTATAATTTGCGGTTCAACGAGATTCAAGCGGCGGTGGGAAGGCTTCAGCTTCAGCGACTGGACAAATTTAACGAATCGAGGAAGCAGATTGCCCGCTGGTATGAAGAAGGGCTTCAGGGACTTCCGGTGATCACACCCAAACCTCGAGACTGGGCGGACCCCGTTTTTCATCTCTTTGTCATTCAAACCGAAAAAAGGGGAGAACTTGCGGCCTTTTTAAAGGAGCGAGGGATCCAGACCGGGATTCACTACCCCATTCCCAATCATCGACAGCCAGCCGTTGAGCAGGCTCTCGGTCCCCAACCGAAATTGGAAAAAACGGAAGAGGTGGTCGACAAAATCCTGTCCCTGCCAATGTATCCGGAACTTGAAAAAGAAAAGGTCGACTTTATTTGCGCCACAATCAGAGAGTTTTTTAAAAGTGTTGGAAGTCAACCCTAAAGGGTTGAGTTACGTAGGGACATGAATCTGTAACTCAAGGCTTCAGCCTTGATTCAAGGAGGATTGGGCATTCTGTGGATGAGAGGAAAGGGATCGATATCTCCGTCGTCGTTCCAGTTTATAATGAAGAAGGAAATCTTCCGATTCTGATTCCCAAGCTGATGGAGGTCCTGGAAGGATTAGGCAAACCTTACGAAATGATCTTCGTCGATGACGGAAGCACGGATAGAAGCCGGGAGTTCCTTAAAGAGAAGGCTTCTCAACATCCCCAAATTCACGTGCTTGGATTCAGGAAGAATGGCGGGGAGACGGCTGCAGGCGCTGCCGGGTTAAAAGAAGCGAGAGGAGAGGTGGTCATCACCATCGATGCCGACCTTCAGAATGACCCGAAGGATATTCCAAAGATGCTTGAGTACCTGAAGGAATATGACATGGTGACGGGATGGCGTCAGAAGAGGGATGATTCCTGGGCTAAACGGATCACCTCAAAGATTGCCAACGCAATTCGGAACCGGTTGAGCGGGGAGACGATCCAAGACAGCGGTTGCACCTTTCGGGCCTATAAGCGGGAGTGCCTTCAGAACTTAAAGCTCTTTAAGGGGATGCACCGCTTCATGCCCACCCTGGTGAAGATGGAGGGGTTTCGGGTCATCGAAATACCGATCGCCCATCATCCGAGGGAATTTGGGGTGTCAAAATATACCACCTGGAACCGGATGTGGCGGGCCTTCGTCGATCTCTTGGCTGTGAAATGGATGAAAAGTCGACACATCAAATACGAAATTGAGGAGAGGGTCTAAGATGGAATGCCTTTCAATCTTCGGTTTCGCGACAGCGGGGAGGAGGCACATGGCCGACCAGTACACCGGTCTGCTCTATAGGCCGTGATCGCTCTTAAAGCGAGAGAGGAATGCTCCCGGAATTGATAGAAGAACGATCTTCCAAAATCTATCCTCAGAAATGGGTCCAGATGCTCCTCCTCTTGGGATTCTGTGTGGTCCTCTACTTTGTCAACCTGGGACAATGGGACCTCTGGAATCCGGATGAACCCCGATACGCTCAAGTTGCCAGAGAGATCGTGAATGGCCGGGATTGGATCCTCATGCATGTGAATGGGAAAACGTATGGGGATAAGCCTCCGCTCTTTTTCTGGCTGATCGGTCTTTCATCCTATCTCTGGGGAGGCTTCACTTCATTTGCGGTTCGATTTCCATCTGCTCTCTTCGGGACGCTGGGCGTGCTTCTCACCTTCTTTATCGGGAAGAGCCTTTACTCGTCTCGCACCGGATTTCTCTCCGGGTTGATCCTCGCCACCAGCGTTGAGTTTGCATATCTTTCTACCCGGGCCAATATCGATGCCACCCTGGCCTTTTTTACAACAGCCTCCCTTCTCTGCTTCTTACATTGGTATCGATTGGGGAAGGGCGAGGGGGAGGTAAAGGTGCCTCGCAGGGATTTATCCGTTTATGGGTTCTATATCGGAATGGCCCTGGCTACCTTAACGAAAGGGCCGGTGGGATTTATCCTTCCGCTCTTGGTCAGTCTGATCTATCTCCTCATTTTAAAGGACTGGAAAGGGATGAAGAGGATGAGGCTTCTTTCAGGAATGGCTCTCTTTCTGGTCATTGTGCTCTCCTGGTATGTTCCCGCTGTATTAAAGGGCGGAGATGCCTATCTTCGAGAGACCCTGTTTAAGCACACCGTTGATGCTTATGCGAAGGGGTGGACTCACGTCCGACCCATCTATTACTACTTTTACAACTTTCCCATGGATTTTTTGCCATGGTTCTTCTTCCTTCCTGCAGCGATCGCTTACGGCTATGCCAGAGAGGTGGAGGAGAAAAGAAAGGGGTTTCTTTTTCTTCTGGTGTGGTCTGGTGTGATCTTCCTCTTTTTCTCTCTTTCCAAAGGCAAAAGAGGCATTTACCTTTTGCCGCTCTTTCCAGCAGTATCTCTGATGGTGGGAAAGCTTTGGGATGACTTTGTCTCTACCGCGATGGAACACTTTCGGCACGAATGGATCACCTTCCCCCTTTACGGATTGATGGGGTTGGCGTTAGTGGCAGGGGTTGCCATTCCTTGGGTGGTTTCGATGAAATTTCCTTCCTACCTGCCCTATTCCCTTCCGATGGCCTTTCTCATGGCCGGAGGCAGCCTCGCCATGTTCGTCCTATTTCACTTCAAAAATTATGCGGCCATTTTTTTCTTGATCATTGGGATGATGGCGGGCGGATTCTTCTATACATCAAGGGTTGTCTTTCCCTTGGTCAATCCATACAAATCGGCCCGTTTCATTTCCCAAGAGATTAAATCACGGATTCAACCTGGGGAGAGATTAGGAATCTACAGTGAACTGGGGACGGGTCCTTACAATTTTTATACAGGGATTGTACCTATTTTGGAATTGGAGAAAAGAGAGGATCTCCTCCATTTTCTACAATCCTCAGGACGCGTCTTCTGTCTCCTGAAGTTCAGAGATTTCTATTCCCTTCAAGCAATGGATGGATGGCCGAAGGTTCAATTGATTGCTCGGCGGGGTGTCGGAGGCAATGATATCGTCCTCATCTCGAATCGGTAAAAAGATCCTCATTGGAAATGGAGAATTCCGTGGAAGACAAAAGGAAGTCCTGGCTGAAGAAAATTCGAAGGATTCCGATATTTATCGGGGCCTTTCTACTGGTCGTCTTTGCCAAACCCAATCCCAACCCTTTAGGGATGGGGATTGGAGCGATCCTGATTATCGTGGGGGAGTCCGTTCGTATCTGGGCGGTCGGTCATCTCCAGAAGAACGAAGTCTTAACGGTCACCGGACCTTATGCCTATGTGAAGAATCCTCTCTACCTTGGCACCATTCTGATCACGACGGGTTTTTGTATCTTTGCGGACAATATCTATCTACTCGCGGCTGCCACCTTTGCCTTTTGCTTTCATTACATCCCGTATAAGAAGAGGGTGGAGGGAGATCGGTTGAGGAAGATCTTTGGGAGCAGATTTGAGGATTACGATCAGAAGGTTCCGGACTACCGTCCTCGTTTGACCCCCTATTCAGCGGAGAACCTTCCCTGGCGGTTTAAATGTTTCCTTGAGAACAGTGAAGAAGGGATTGTCCTCATTATCATCGCTGGGATATTGCTGATCCTGAGTCGACCTTATTGGGGATTCATTTAAATCCAAATGTCAAAACCCAAATGTCAAACGAATGTCAAAGCGAAGATTTAAAATGCAGCCCAATAGCTACGGCCCTCAAAATGAATTATTTGGCATTTGTATTTTAATTTTGGGTTCGGGAGAATTGTGGACCGAGAAGAATACGAGAAAAACTCAGTATGTCTTTTAAAAGGAGGGATGGGAAAACCAGACCTAAATCGGGTGCAGGTTGGAGAGCGTATCCTCATGGTAAAGGATGTTAGGGGAAAGAGTTTTCTCTCCCGCTGGACATTGGGGCTCTGGTTGATTCATAAAGAGTGGACGATTTACACGCGATTGACAGGGGTGAAAGGTGTACCCCATCCTGTGGAGCGGATGGATCGTTTCGCCTTCGCAATGGAGTTCATTCCAGGAAGACCCATCCGGAGAGGAGAAACGCTTTCTCCTTCTTTCTTCGACGATTTGGAACAAGTGCTCAGAGAGATCCATTCGCGGGGAGTCGTCCACTTGGATTTGAGACATAAAGGTAACATTCTCCTCTCTGAGAAGGGGGAGCTCTTCCTCATCGACTTCAACAGCAGTTTCTATTTTAAGGAAAAAGGGCTTCTCCGCCGCTTTCTCTTCCCTCTGCTCAGGTGGGTCGATTATGGGGGCCTGCTAAAATTGAAGCAAAGGGTTTCTCCGTCGTTAATGACCTCTGAGGAGTTGTCTTCCCTCAAACGGTTCAATCTTCTGCGAAAATTCTGGATCTTCAATTAGCCAACATTCTTTCAAAATATGAATGGATGCTTTTGATCCTATCGGCTGGACTTTTCCTCAAAAGAGGGAATGAAGGCGACCACTGCATCCCCATCTGTCTTTTCGTTCCGCAGAAACCGGGGCAGGCGCGGCTTTTCTTGAATCAAGGTGGGTTGGAGCAAATAGGGAAGAATATCGTCGTGGTATTCTTTTTTTGTAATCACCAGGGTTCCCGGTTGTTCAATCAGGAACGCCTTCAGGCGGATCAAGCATTCTTTCGAGGGATTTCCCAGGTCATGTGGCGTCTTGCTGAGACTCAAGTAGTATGCCGCCATTGGCGGAATTCCATAGACGACAACCTCCCTGTCCGGAAGAGGCGCCTTGCTTTCCAGAACGCCATGCACTTCTTTTGCCATCAACCTTAAGCCGCCAAAGCTCTCCAGATAAGGCTGCACCAAGCCAAACCAGGCCAACATAAGCAGTGCGGATGGGACCGACAACCAGGCAGCCAAGACGTGGCGGCGATCCTGCTCTTCCCTGCCGGCCACGATCCAGTCCGCCATCACAAGAGCGGCGAAGGGCAGGATTGGAAGGATGTAATAGCCACGACGTGAACCACTGGCCGTAAGGAGCCCAAAGATGAGAAGAGAAGCCCACACGGGCCAACGATGCACAGTGTTCATCGATTTCCACTGCCTCACCGCACGCCAGATTGCAAATGGAAGAAAGATGCTCCACGGGAGCATATAGAGCGGAAGGGATTTGAAGTAGGTAAGAATATGGCCTTTGTGGTCAAAGGGTTGAAAGAAACGAACGAAATTCTCACGAAAGACCATAGCAAGACCGCTTTCTTCGTAGTATTTTCCACCAGAGGCACTTGAGAGAATAAATGGTAAAAGGTAAAGTAAAATGGCTGGAATGACTGCAAGGAATAGAGATGCCCGTAGGTGTCTCCGCCATTCTTGCCCGGACAGGAGTGGTGGCAGCAGGACGAGAAGAGGAACGACTAATCCGATCAGGCCCTTCGTCAAAGAGGTGAGAGCTATGATCGAGAAAAACACCCCATAGAAGACGAAACTAGGTCTGTTCTTCCGTTCAAAGAACCAGACAACGGCCGCCACTGTTCCAGCAACATTGAGCATATCGGAGCCGGCCACGCGGCCCCAGAAGACAAAGTAAAAGCATGTTACCAGTATCCAGCCAGCCAGCAAGCCCGTAGGGCGCCCAAATAAATGGCGGCCTAGCCGGTAGGTGCACCAAACCGCCAGCACACCTGACAAGGCGCTGGGTAAGCGCAGAGCCCATTCGTTCAGGACTGCAAAAACCCGGGCGAAGCCGATCATCAACCAGTAAGAGAGAAGAGGTTTATCGTAGTAGGGTTGATCATAAAGATAGGGGTGGAGGAAATCGCCGGATCGGAGCATCTCTTGGCAGATGACAGCCCATCGACCTTCGTGGGTCCAGAGTTGGCGCGAGCCGAGCATCGTCAGCAGGAGAAGGGCCGCTGCGCCAAGCAGCCATAGCGGTTTAGAGGACGTGCCCCATAGGAATCGAGCAATGCGGAGACCCCCCTCTTCGGATTTCGGCCTTGGCTTCAATCAAATCACCCACTTCCAAAAGGAGTTCGTTAAAAATTTCCTTGGGGATAGTCACTGGGGACCTTTACCTGATTTTTAGCACAGACATCATTGTAATGTAAACAAATAAAAAAGACCTGTCAATCGAGACAAGGTTTGTTTTTATTAGATTTTGGGTAAACCCACCGTACCCAGATCTCCATTGACAAAAATGTCTTGAGTACGACCCAGCTTGCTGGGTAAAGGTAAAACAAAATGGCAAATCAGGAAAAAATGTGACAGTAAAACAGTGGGCCACCATTGAAAGACTCAGTGAAGACAAAGGAGCAACCATAGATTTCCAATAGATGGGAGGAGAAAAGTGCCTCCTTTTAAGCAAATGAAGAAAGGAGAAATCCAAGGCAAATGAATATGATCCCAATATAGCGTAAGGTTGGAATGTTCTCCAAAAAAACCATTCGCGCCGATAGCATTACCAAAACAAATATAAGAGCGGTGAAGGGGTAGGCGAAGTTCAATGTTGTTTTGGAGAGGGCAATAAGCCAGAGGATGGTGCTGATAATATAAAGGACCAATCCAGAGAAAACTAAAGGATTAAATACCAGGTTGAATAATTCGGCTATGACTGAATATTTTAGAGTCACCTCTCCTGTAATGAAAACACCCTTCTTGAAAAAAATTTGACCTAAACTGGCCAAAACAACTGACATCAAGAGCAACCATGCTGGTTTCATCTCTTCCCCTCCTTTAGTCTCTTATGAAAATAATCTCATTCTATCAACCCTCAAAATGACCTGGAAGTTGGCACCTCTCTGTTGACCTAACGATTGAAGCGGTTGAAGACATTCTGCCTCACAACTTGCTGAATCCGTTTTTCGTAATTTTGACGAGTCACTCCGTGCCGATCATGGCCCCAGAGAACTTTAATCCAATAATCATCTCATGATCCTCGGCCACTTATGGAAGAGCACTCGGCAGAAACACACCTATGGGTTCCATCTTCTCTTTCCCATGACATGCCGGGGGAAAAAACCGATAGACTTTTAAACTTTATCATGATAATCTGAGAATTGACAAAGCATTTCTTGATCGTGAATTCACATTTTTCAAAAATCGCCTGCATTCAAGGTAGTTCAAGAGAGGAATGAACGTTCAATATTTATCCTACCGGATTGCCAAATATCTTCTGATAATAATATAATGAAGGAAACGCTGTAAACCCTTCAACGTAACAAATACCATGCAAAAAGATCGAAATCTTGGAGGCGGATTTATGGGGGGGGATAGGCACAACTGAAGACTATCCGTTCAAGGCTATCCGTTCAACCAAACACTCCCATGACAATAAACGAGGGATCTTTTTCCTTTTACTAACACAGAGAACCCTTGTTTGTCTTATGAACATATGACCTTAATCCATTAGTAGTGTCTTCAACAAAAAAGGGAATTTTATTTTTTCCTTCTAAGAGCATGACGCTTCCAAGAGGTATCAAATTTTATTGAGATGAAAATGGTGAGCGAGACGAAAAGCAAAATCTTATTTCTCTTAATCGTTCCCCTATTTCTTTACATAGCCCTTTTGCCTGTGATGCCCCTGATGGAGCCTGATGAAGCCCGTTATAGTGATATCCCAAGTCTTATGAATCGCACGGGAGATTATGTGACCCCCCACTTAAATCATTTGGTTTACCTCGAAAAACCTCCTCTTTGCTACTGGGCAACGGCACTGTTATTTAAGATATTTGGAGAGAGTGAATTCTCCTCAAGGCTATTTGCCGCCCTATGCGCTTGGGGATGTATCTTCCTCGTTTATCGTATGGGGAAATTTTTCCACGATGAAAAGACAGGACTCTATTCGGCTGGAGTTTTGAGTACATTTCTATACCATTCCATTCTTGGAAGAATCAATATATTAGATGTGCCTCTCACGTTCTTTGTATGTCTTGGCATCTGGGCAGGATACCGATACTTTGCTGGAGACTGCCAGAGGAAAGGCTGGCTTTATCTCCTCTATGTCGGCAGTGCACTTTCCTTTATGACGAAGGGATTGATTGGAATCGTCTTTCCATTTGCCATTACGATCCTATGGCTGTCCATTTCCAAGAGAGGGCGTGACGTTTTAGGGCTCTTTTCGCCAGTGGGGATCATTCTCTTTCTTCTCATCTCTTGTCCGTGGATCATTCTGGTTCAAAGGGCCAATAAGGACTTCGTGTGGTTTTTTTTCGTCCAGGAGCATTTTCTTAGATATGCTACGACCATGCATGGACGAAAAGGCACTTTTTTGTATTATATCCCCGTCGTCCTTTTGGGAACGGCACCATGGTCGGCCTTCTTAGTTAAAGCTCTAAAGGGAGGGTGGGAAAGAAAAGACTCTCTATTCAAGACGGACGATAAACGCTTCTTGCTGACATGGGTCACTTTCATCTTCCTTTTCTTCTCCATCTCTTCGTCCAAACTGATACCCTATATTGCGCCTGTCTTTTTACCTATTGCCCTTACGTTTGGGTGTCTTTTCAGGCGATACGAAGATGGAAATGTCAGCTTGGGAAAAGGCACAGCCGGAAGGCTTCTCTATAATCTACCGATCCTTTTACAATCGTTATTGTTAATCACCCTGCTTCTTTTGCCACCCTTCTTAAAAAATATGAAACTGGGTGAAGCTCTGGTCATTATGCCTTCTGGAAATTGGCAGGGGTTGATCATTTTGCCAATTTTATTTCAGATAATGATCACTTTCCTACCCGATCTCGTTAAACGGACATGGGGAAGAGGCTGGTTTGTAACGGTCTATATCCTTTCGGCCCTTTTCTTTGGCTCCCTTGTCTTCCCTATCTCTGAATTTCTGACCCCTTACAAATCTGCCTACCCTGTTTCGCAGGCAATCCGTAAGCACCTCCCTCCAAATCAGGAATTGTTCCAGTTTAGGATTTCCCTTTATGGAATTGATTTTTATAATAAGATCCGGACGCCCCTTGTGGGTGCCTGTGGAGAGCTGGAATTTGGTTTTAAGCAACTTCCCCTTGAGGAGAGATCCCGATATTATTTATCCCCTGAAATGTTTTTAAATCGTTGCAAAGAAAATGGTGACATTTACTGTGTAACGCGATATAAAGAAAATGTGGAGGCATTGAAAAGGAGGGTCTCTACCCTGGAAGTCCTCTGGGATAATGGAGAATTTTATCTTCTGCGATTACGATGCTAACCCCGCATCACAGTCTGGATTGTGTCTTATGGAGATAAGAGAAGATTTTCTGCCTTTGAGTCGGCCATCGATCGGTGAAAAAGAGATAGAGGGTGTTGTCTCATGTTTGAAGTCCGGGTGGATCACCACAGGACCTCTCTGCAAGGCCTTTGAAGAGAAATTCTGTGAGCTCACCGGTGCCTCTCATGGCGTTTCACTTTCCTCGGGCACAGCAGGAATGCACCTCATGATGCTAGCTCTGGAGATCAAGAGAGGGGATGAAATCATTACTCCCTCTATGACTTTTGCTTCCACCCTGAATATGATTGCTCTTTGTGAAGCGAAGCCCGTTTTTGTGGATATCCATTATGATACCTTGAACATCAATGCAGATCTTATTGAAAAAGAGATCACAGAGAAAACGAAGGCAATCATACCGGTCCATTTTGCCGGTGCGCCCGCCGATATGGATAAGATATTGGGTATTGCCAGAAAGTACAATCTTTTTGTTATCGAAGATGCAGCACACGCTGTCGGTACCTATTATAAGGGAGTCCATGTGGGAGGACTGGGTCAGAGTGCGATCTTTTCCTTTCATCCGATTAAAAATATCACCACCGGGGAAGGTGGCATGATCACACATAGCGATGATCAGCTTGAACGACGGTTGAGGCTCCTCCGGTTTCATGGTATTGAGCGGGAGGCATGGAAACGATATGGCAAGGGAGGGAATCCTGAGTATGATATAAACACGCCTGGATTCAAATATAACCTGACGGATATCCAGGCTGCACTGGGTCTTGCCCAACTATCAAGATTAGTGGAGGTGAACAACCGCAGAAGGCAATGGGTTGATCTTTACAGGAAAGGGTTGGAAGGTGTCAGGGGTTTGGAATTACCGGGCATACCCGTCTATCCCCACACCCATGCGTGGCATCTCTTCGTGATCAAGGTTGTATCCATGAAGAGAGAGCTTTTTATGCAAAGACTATCGGAATATAATATCGGGTACGGGATTCATTTTCCCGCCGGTCACCGTTTATGCTACATCCGAAAGCGATTTGGGATAAAGAATGGAGAGTTAAAAGAAACAGAACGGGCTTCGGAACGGATTGTCTCCCTTCCTTTGTTTCCTGACATGAAGGAGGAGGATGTTTTCTATGTCTGCGAAGCCATCCAGGAGATCATGGAACATGGATAGAGAGGTGATGATTTCTCTTGTAATCCCAGTCTATAACGAAGAAGCAAACTTGCCAGAGTTGATGAAACGCATCAGACCTGTCATGGAATCGTTGGGGAAAAGCTATGAAATTATTTTCATCGATGACGGGAGCAGCGATAGCAGTCTTTCCTTTTTAAAGGGCTTTGCAACACAGCCCGAAGTTCGGGTCGTAGAACTGACAAGGAATTACGGGCAACACGCAGCCATTTTTTCTGGGTTTTCCATAGTGAAAGGCGATATCATTATGACCCTGGATGCAGACCTTCAAAACCCGCCAGAAGAGATTCCAAATCTTATCAGGGTCATGGAGGAAGGGGATTATGATGTCGTCGGTACCATCAGAAGGAAGCGGCAGGATTCTCTCTTCAGAACTTTATGCTCCAAGATCATTACCATCATTGCGAGAAGGATCACAAAATGCAATTTGACGGACTGGGGATCAATGCTAAGGGCTTACCGCCGGAGTGTTGTCGACCGGATGATAGCCTGCCATGAAAAGGTGACCTTCATTCCGGCACTGGCAACCTATTTTGCCAAACGGGTCACGGAGATTGAGGTGGCCCATGAAGAACGGCACGCCGGAAAATCCCATTACTCATTAAGAAAACTGATCAACCTTCAGTTTGATCTGGTATCCTCTTTCTCCGAATTCCCCCTGAAGTTAATCATGTATACGGGGATCGGAATGGCTGTGGTAGGAGTCTGCCTTGGCATGATTCTAGGGATTGCCCGTCTTGTTTATGGAGCATCGTGGGCTGCCGGAGGTGTCTTCACCCTCTTTGCCGTCCTCTTCGCCTTCGTAGGTTTTCAGTTTTTTGCCCTGGGGGTGATGGGCGAATATATCGGTCGAATATACAGGGAGGTCAAAAAGAGACCGGAATATTTAATTGAAAAAATTCATTCATCGGATACCTTGGGAAACTCCTAATGAGAACTGTTGTATTCGCTTATCACAATTTGGGAATCGTTGGACTTGAAGCCCTAAAAGAGAAAGGTTTTGATATCGGAGCGATTTTTTCCCACCAGGATGCCCCGGAAGAAAACATCTGGTTTGATTCGGTGGTCGAATGGGCAAGGAAGAATCGGATTCCTGTATTCTGTCCTGAGAATGTCAACACCTCTGAATGGATAGAAAAGATTCGCAAGATGTTGCCGGAGGTGATCTTTTCATTCTATTATCGACGTATGCTAAGCAATGAAATCCTGAATATGCCTACCTCGGGGGCTTTTAACTTCCATGGTTCTCTCCTTCCCTCCTATCGGGGACGATGCCCTGTGAACTGGGTTCTTGTAAATGGCGAACCGCGTACCGGGGTCACCCTCCATTACATGGTCGAAAAGCCAGATGCAGGGGATATCGTCGGGCAGAGAGAAGTCCCCATCCAATTTGAAGATACCGCCCTGACCCTCTATGAGAAACTTTGTACGGAGGCAAAAGCGCTCCTTGAAGAGGTCCTACCGCTGATTAGGAACGGAAATGCCCCAAGAAGAGTCCAGCCATTAGAAGGGACGAGTTATTTCGGAGGCCGCAAACCCGAGGATGGGAAAATCGACTGGCATTGGCCGGTGATGCGAATCTATAATCTTATCAGGGCTGTGACGGAGCCTTATCCAGGGGCTTTCACCTTTTTGCCTAAAGGTGAAAAGCTTTTTGTTTGGTGGGCATATCCCGAGGGGGGGAGTGGTTTGCATTCAGAGATCGGTACCATTGAGATTGAAGAAAAGAGTGTCTATGTGAGGGCATCCGATGGGAGACTGAGGCTCATTGATATTGAAGGTGGAAAAGAACGATTGAAGAGTCACAGAATTTTTGAATATTTCAAGAACAAGAAAGGGATTGTATTAAAATGAAGATCTTAATATTGGGTGTCAATGGTTTTATTGGGCATCATTTAACGCATCGAATACTTGAGACAACGGATTGGACGGTCTATGGCATGGACCTCGCCTTTGACAGACTAAATAGGGTGATTCATCACTCTCGTTTTCATTTCTTGGAAGGCGACATCTCGATCAACAAAGAATGGATTGAGTACCACATTAAAAAATGTGACATCGTCATCCCTCTGGTTGCCATTGCGACACCGAAGCTTTACATGATAGACCCGATCGGTGTCTTTAATCTCGATTTTGAGATGAATCTCGAGATCGTGAAGCAATGTGTCAAGTACCATAAAAGAGTGGTCTTCCCTTCTTCATCGGAGGTTTATGGTGCCTCTACAGATCTTGAATTTAAGGAAGATGAAACGTTTCTTACCTTGGGACCGATACAAAAAGAACGTTGGATCTATGCGTGCTGCAAGCAACTCCTGGATCGTGTCATTTATGCCTATGGTACCAGAGGGCAACTGGATTTTACCCTCTTTAGACCATTCAACTGGATTGGGCCCAAATTAGATTCTCTCGATACCGCAAAGGAGGGAAGTTCCCGGGTGGTCACGCAGTTCATTGCGGAACTGTTGATGAAGCGGCCCATCTCCCTTGTGGATAGCGGCCAACAAAAACGGTGTTTTACCTATGTCGATGATGGGATTGATGCCCTCATGAAGATCCTTGTGAACAAGGATGACTGCTGCCAAAACCAGATCATCAACATCGGTAACCCTTGGAATGAATGCTCCATCAAAGATCTTGCCCTTCTTTTGAAAAAGATCTTTATGACTCATCCCAATCACAGGGAGGATAAGGATTTCTCTGAAATCATTGAGGTATCGGCTGAATCCTACTATGGTAAAGGATACCAGGACATGAACACAAGGAAGCCCAACATCGAAAAAGCCGAAACCCTTCTCGGTTGGAAGCCCAAGATTGGATTGCAGGACTCCCTTCGAATGACGTTGGATGCTTTCTTAGAGGAAAATGAGCGGATTGTCGGGACAGGGAAATAAGAGAAATATTTTGGGTCTCAAGATAGATGTGGACACCTATATCGGCATGAAGAAGGGCGTACCCCGGCTTCTCAACATCCTCAAGCGTTTTGACATCAAAGGCACCTTCTATCTGAGTATGGGACCTGATTCCTCCGGTCGAGCAGTCTTGCAACTTATAAGAAATCCGGCCTTCTTGAAGAAGATGCTCAAGACCCATGCCGGGCACCTGTACGGAATCAGAACCGCCCTATACGGCACCTTGCTCTCTTCGCCGTTGATCGCGCTCTCATTTCCGGACATCGTCGATCAGATTATCTCAGCGGGACATGAAGTGGAGTTTCATGCCTGGGACCACAGGAGATGGCAGGACGAACTTCATAGACACTCCAATGAATGGATCCATGATTGGTTTCAAAAGGGCATCAGCGCATACAGGAGATTAGTTAGACGAGAACCTGGTTCATTCGGAGCACCAGCCTGGCTCATTGATGACAGGGTATTGGAGATTGTGGGAAGGTACTCCTTTCATTACCTGAGTTGCACCCGGGCCAAGGAGCCCTTTATTCATGAAACATCGGGCCTGATGGAGATACCCTCGGACCTTCCCTGTTTTGAGGAAATCGGTATTGGCCAAGGTGTTTCAAAAATTCTCCAAATTGTGAAAGATGAGAAAATCCATGTCCTTCCTGTCCATGCCGAAGCAGAAGGTGGGGTGTGGAACCAGTATTTTATCGAATTACTCGAAAAGCTGGGCTCAATAGATCACCAGATCTTGCCTCTTTTTGAAATAAGAAAACTTTTGGAGTCCGAGGTGTTACCGGTTAGGAAATATAGGATGGAATTGCTGCCTGGGCGCTCCGCCCCTTGTGCAGTATAAGGCCGGCCAGTGTCTTATTCATCTCTTTGGATGGTGCAGTGGAAGAGTTCTTTCTGTTTAACGGCCATCTGTCGGGCCCCCTTTCTCGTCCCCTCGTGCTCATATCCGAGCAGATGGAGAATGCCATGCACCATCAGGAGGATGATCATTTCCATACCGTTCAACCCGAATCGATTCGATTGGCGCTGGGCTGTCTCCACGGAGATGACCAAATCTCCCAGAAGCTGAGGGTGTAATGTGGGGAATTCTCCCTCCCGCATTGAAAAGGCAAGGACATTGGTCGGTTTGTCCCGGCTGAGATGGCGTCGATTCATATCTTGAATTTGGGCATCATCGACCAAGAGGATGCTGAGCTCGGCGTCAGGAAGCCCCAAGTCGGCCAATATCCTTTGGGCCGGCCTTCTTATTCTTCTTAGGTCTAAAGGAATATGTTTTTGCAGATTTCGAATCCAGATTTTCATTGTTCCTTTTCTTGACAGGCAGGGTGGTCGCCGGTAGAGGGTAATCGATCCGCTGGTGAAAGATGGCTGTAAGAATTCGTGTAAAACTCTCCTCAATCTGGTGAAGATCCCTCAAGGTCAGCTCGCACTCCTCCAATTGCCCGTCTATAAAGATGTCGTTGATGATCCGTTGAACCAGACTTCTGATCCGAGAAGGGGTGGGTTCGGAGAGGGTGCGAGAGGCTGCCTCCACGGCGTCGGCCAACATCACAATCCCCGCCTCTTTGGTCTGGGGCTTAGGTCCGGGATAACGGAAATCTGCCTCGTTAAGGGATCCCATCTCCGGATCCTCTTGTTCCTTCGCTTTTTGATAGAAATAAGAGGTGAGGCTCGTTCCATGATGCTGCTGGATGATATGGGCTATCCGTTGTCCCAGGCGATTTTCTCGTGCCAGCTCCACTCCATCCTTGACATGGGAGATGAGGATAAGACTTGACATGCTCGGTGTGAGATGGTCATGCTTGTTCTCGACCCCTCCCGCATTCTCGATAAAGTAGAGAGGTTTTTTCAACTTTCCAATGTCATGGTAGTAGGCGCTCACCCGCGCCAGCAAGGGGTTGGCTGCAATCGATTTGGCGCCGGCCTCCACCAGGCTCCCGATGATGACGCTATGATGATAGGTCCCCGGCGCTTGGAGGATGAGATCCTTGATGAGGGGGTTGTCCATGTTGGCCCATTCAAGGAGTTTGATGTCTGTGGTGTAACCGAATAGACTTTCAATGATGGGGGTGACCCCAAGGATGAAGACCGAGGCGAGGGCGCCTCCCAGAAAGCCCATGATCAGATCTGAGAGAAGGGCGATCTTGAAGGGATTCCCAGAGATCAGGTAGTATGCAAAGATCATCAAGAGATTGACCCCACCCACCGTGAGTCCCGCCTTGATCAGGATGCTCCTTTGCTCGCATCGTGCCACCTCGTGGGCGCCGACCACTCCTCCGATAAAGGTAAAGATGAAGAAAAAAAGCTGATTTCCCATCAGGGTGGCCGAAAGGTAGCTCAGCAAGATGGTGAAGACGATTGCCACTTCGGAGTTGATGACGATCCTGACGAGCATTGCAGCACCGGCGATGGGAAAGAGATAGAGATAAGAGGAGGATGGGATGGAGAAAAACTCTTCTCCCAGAATATCCGTGACCAGCAGGAAGAGTTTCAAAAGACCAATGATTCCCATAAGGGTAGCGGATAAGAAAAGGAGATCTTTCTGAGAAAGGGTGATTTTCCGAATGTTTTTTGTAGAGAATTCATAGAGACTGGCCAGCAGCAGGAAGGTCAGAAGTCCTATCCCGATGAAGATGGAAAGGACATAGCTTCTTTCCTGTGCCTTTCTCAGGGCCTTGATCTTGAAAAGATGCTCTTCCTGCACACGATCTCCGGGCCTCAGAATGACCTCTCCCCTTTTGACCTGAAAATAGACGGAATTGACTTTTTCCCTTGCCATTCTCTTCCGTTCTTCGGTCTCGTTCTTATTGAACGTGAGATTCGGCCTCAGGAAGTGCTCCGCTATTTTCAAGGCGATGGGGGATAATTCCCTTCCCAGGGAGGGTGAGAGGAGATCAGCCTGAGCGCGGAGTTTAGCCCTTGCCTCCTTGAAATCTAAGAAGGTGAAGGGAGGAAGATTTCTTTTCTCCTCACGGGTCTGGATATTCCGAATCATCACCCCTTTGTCAGAGTTCGGGTCAAGAAGGTCTTTATCGTTGACCACCTCTTTTTTCAGAATGGGGGCGATCAGTTTCAAGGCGGCCTCTCCAATAGAGGGGTCGAAGTGTTTCCTTGCGAGAATCATCCATTCCCATTGGGGGAGAGGAAGATGGAGAGAAGACTCCCATTCCTTCTTCCTCAAGGCATTTTGGTCGATCCCCTTTTCTGTCCTTCCGAAGGAGGTCGCCAATGATTCAAAGGTGGACCGGACTCGGTTTTCAGCATCTGTCAGGGCAGACTGATCGTAGTCATAAACTGAGAGGACAGACCTCTCAGCTTCAATCCGCTTCTCTTGTGTCGACTTTTCATCCTCAACCAGAAGGTCCTGTGCTGACTTGATCTCCTTGTGGACGATATCCCCTACCTGATAGTCCCTGAAAGGGAGTTGAAGGGTAGGAGAGAGGAGAAGGGTCAAAAGGAGAGCGGTTCCGATGCCGATAAACCATTTTTGATAGGTGGAAGTTTTGATCCTCTCCAGCCACAGAGGATGTCTGAGACCGTTGGCGGTTTTGAAAAGGGAAAGATAACGGGCGAACTTCTTGATGAACCGTTTCATCAATACTCCTAAACCTCTTAAAGGGTTCAAGGGGCCTAGGATTCAGGGATTCAAGCGAGAGATAAAAAGCTGAGAGCCGACTTTAGGACAAGAAACGCTTGAACCCTTGACCCCTCGAATCCTTGAATCCTCAACTAACGCGTTCGGTATATGCTCGGAAGTAGATCTAACTGCTTTTTCAATAGTGCACCTGGGTAAAGATCATAAAGTGGCCTGCTCCTTTGTGCGGTGACGTCTCTCCTCCATCCTGTCATAAGCCTTGATGATATCTTGAACCAGGGGGTGCCTGACCACATCCTTCTCCGAGAAGTAGACGAATTCGATGCCTTCGATCCCTTTGAGGATGCCCTGGACCTCGATCAAACCTGATACTTTATTCTCCGGTAGGTCCACCTGGGTGATGTCACCTGTGATGACAGCCTTGGAACCGAAGCCCAACCGAGTCAAGAACATCTTCATCTGTTCTGATCCTGTGTTCTGAGCCTCGTCGAGGATGACGAAAGAATCGTTAAGGGTTCTACCTCTCATGAAGGCCAACGGGGCCACTTCGATGACACCCTTTTCCACCAGCTTGGAGACTCGATCAAAATCCATCATGTCGTGCAGGGCATCGTAGAGGGGGCGGAGATAGGGGTTGACCTTTTCGGAGATATCTCCGGGAAGAAACCCCAGTTTTTCACCCGCCTCCACAGCAGGGCGGGTCAGGACAATCCTCTCCACCTGCTGCTTCATAAGAAAAGCAACTGCCATGGCCATTGCCAAGTAAGTCTTTCCCGTCCCGGCAGGACCAATGCCAATGACCAGATCGAACTTCCGGATGGCGTCGATATAACGCTTCTGAGCGAGGCTTTTGGGTGTGATCACCTTCTTCTTTGAGGAGATATAGACGGCGTCGAGAAAGATCTCCTCGAGGTTGACCGTCCGATCGTCGGAGATCATTCGAATCGCATAATCGATGTCCGTCGGGTAGAGGGGATAGCCCTTTTTTAGGAGCACGTAGAGGTCGTTCAGAACCCGTTTCGAAAGCTGAACATCCAGTTCTTCACCCTGGATGGTGAGGGCATTGCCTTTGGCATTGATCTTCACACCGATCGTCTTGGCAATACGTCTTATATTCTCACTGTGAGCGCCGAAAAGGGCATTTGCGATTTGAAGATCATCGAAGGTGACCTTTTCGACGAATTCCTCTTGTTCTTTCAAAGACTTACCTTCACCCCAATCGATCCCATCTGCCCCACCTCGAGACCAGGGGGAGATGGGATTTCCAACAAAAAATCATACCATCTTGGATCTAGAATTGCAAATCCCTTCACTAGGCTCCATGCGCTATGCCTTTTTTACGGCTTCACAATCAGAGAGAGCTCCTTCGTCTTCTTCTCATAGGCCTGTGCCAAAAGCACAAAGATCGATTTGACCACCAATTGAAAGAGGAAAGGATCGGGTTGAATCAGATTCAGCGGCTTTTCAAGATTAATTGCGACTGCCAGGGAAATCTTTGCCTCCTCATCTCTCCCCAACTTGAAAAGGACATAGGCCATCTCCTCCAACCTTCGCCTGTAGAGGAACCTTCTCTCTTCGGAGAAGAGTGCGGACAATGCCCCCAAATAGATCTCCTGGAATCGAGCCTCCTTTTGAGCTTGGTTGAGAACAATCTTAGACTCCTCTGCCTCCCATACAGCATCCGCATAGGGTCGAATTTGATCCTCCTCAATCCTCCAGCCTGAAAAAAGGTCATTCTTGAGAAGGTTTTCAGCCCTTCCTAAAATCCAATCGTCTCCAGCAATCTTGTCGGCTTGAAGAAAGAGATAGATCAATGGCTTTTCGCACTCCTTTTTTATCCCCTCGATCTCACTTTTCAAAAGGAGGTAGCCCTGAGGTGGTGTCATTCTTTTCTCAAGAGTGAGTCGGTATGCCTGGGCATAAAGAAACGCCACGTAAGAGGGCTCCATCTCAACGATGGGAAACAGGATTTTCTCTTGAAGCTTCTCAAAGAATCCTGTAAACTCTTTGCGGTTCATCTCCTCTCCAGAGAAATCGACCAACCCTTGGCTATCACTGATCACCCCCTGCATCACCGTCCACCCTCGGCCAACGCGGGGACTGACGAGCAAGAGCAACCGCTGTCCAAGAAAATCGATTGCGCTCGCATACCCTTTTGGGGGCTCTGCTTTCAGGGGATGGAGGATAGGTTTTCTCTCGCCGAGGAAACCCTCCTCAATGGTGATGCCTCTGCTTTTCAGTCGATAGAGGGACCGCTTGATTATTTTTTGGACCTTCTTCTCTTTAGAAACGCCTAACATTCTGCCAAGGAGCTTAGCGATCTTCGCATCTGGGGTGCTGACCAATAGCTCGGTTACTTTCTCATCGGTTTCTGGGTCCTTTCCCAAAAGAGTCTGGAGAGATTGGAAGATCTCTTCATCCGATTTCCCGTCCTGAATATCGCCCTTCACCCTCTCGATGAACTTATGAATGTCTTCCATTTTTACCCCTTCTTGGATTCCTAAATGTTCAAGTCTCAGAATTCTTTTCTCATACTATACACAGCGACATTAATCATAGCAAAGGCCGTCATTCCTGCCCCGTATCAAGTACGGGATAAACTCCAGCAGGAATCCAGAAAAACACTGGATTCCGGGTCGAGCCCGGAATGACAAACCGTATAAGACTTATGTCGTCACGTATAGAGATTTGGTTGAGTTTTCTTCAAACCTTAACCTTAACCTAAACCTTAACCTTGCTTCATAAGCTGAGGGCCTGTTGAATCGTTAAGATCATTGCCAACGAAAGGTTGATGAAAAGCGTATTCCGGCAGAGGAGTTCAAGCTTCTTGGCATCCCGATAATTTCCCCGCCAAACGTGGATGAGATTCCAGATGATGAGAATGAGGGGAATTCCTGAAAGCAGCGAGAGCCAGAGAGGGACTCCACCAAGCACCGACATCACCTTGATAAAGGAAAGACCTACCAACAGGGAAAACCCGAAGTAGAGATCTCCCATCCTCTCTTTCCCAAACCGGACCACCAAGTTCTTTTTTCCGATCGCCCGGTCTGCTTCTTCATCGGGAAACTCATTCATCAAGATCACATTGAAAATAGAGAGACTGACAGGGATGGAAACTAAAAAGACCTGCTGGCTGAAAAAACCCGCGAAGAGATAGAATCCAGTTGCGATCGGTAGCCATCCGTAGCAAAACCCGATGAGCATCTCCCCCACTCCGCGGTGGGACCATCGAAAGGGTTTGCCCGAATAGAAGAGACCAGAGAAGATGCCCATTCCCCCTAAGAGAAGGGTCCATGGGCCCGTCCGATATCTGAAATAGATGTAGAGGCCGATGACGACGGCCCCAACCAAGCATCCATATCCTAAGAGCGGTGAAACCCAGACGGGGAAGGCCTCCTTGACCAAGACCCTCGATCCACCCGAAAACCGGTTAAATTTTTGATTGATACGGTCTCCCTCCAAATCGTTCCATTCGCCCAGGTAGTAGGTCATCCACATGATGAGAATGACCGCCACCGAAGAGAGCAGGTAGAGCTTTAACGGACCTTTGTATCCCCATCGCCAAGCTAAGACAAATCCTAAGATCAAGGGGAGGACTCCCACGAAAAGAAAAGGAATCCGCGAAAGATTCCACCAGGCAACCACATAACTTTTCAATTTCATCAACCCGTCTCTCAAAAAATAGCTCAATAGTCAAGAGTTGTGCATTATAAGTCAAAACGAAGAAACCAAGCATTCAATGTTTTAATCCTGAAGGTGAAAAAAAATATTCAGATCTTCCTTTGTTGGATATTGCTCTCTGCCATATCCTGTCACGCTCTTCGCAGCAATCTTTGTCGCAAAAAGGGCGCTCTCCTCTAAAGACCTCCCTAAAAAGAGACCAGCTAAGAAACCAGCATTGTAAACATCCCCGGCTCCCGTATTGTCGAGCACTTCGACCTGAGCAGCGGGCACTTCAAAATCCCCCTCCTGGGTGAAAACATGGGACCCCCGGCTGCCTTTTTTACAAACGAGAATGGAAGGCCCGATTTCCATTAATCGTCTTATGCCAGCAGCGAGATCTTGATCGGTCAACAATCCGACCTCTTTCTCTGCAAGAAAGAGGATATGGCATCGTCTGATGAGAGGACGAATCATATCCAAACCCCTCTTCGCATAGATCTCTCCAGGGTCTAACGATACTTTTACTGATTGACTAAGATGACTTAATAAAAACTTTTGGGCTTCGAAGGGAGGATCTCCGATGAAAGAGGTGAGGTGTATCCAAGAACTATCGCTGACCGCATCGAGGTCGATCTCGTCGGTCGTCAGGGTGCTGTTCGCATTGCCTCGGATGAAAAGGAAACGATCCTGATGCCGGTCCAAAAAAACCAAACAGATGCCACTTTTATTCCCCCGCCATATCGAGCCAGTATGGACTGGTCTCATATTTCCGAGAATAAAATCTCCTTCTTTATCTCCACCCACCTTTCCAATAAATTTCGCAGGAAAACCCATGCGTGCCAGGGCAACGATCGTATTAGCTGCCGAACCCCCTCCGCTTCTTGACTTCAGGGTTCCAAACCGATTCAACTGTTCTAAGAAAAACTGAAAATCTTCCTCCGAACCAAAGACCTCCTTCCCAGGGATCAGCGGACCTTCTCTTGAGGAGATTAGTTTGAGATCCTTCACTTCATAAATCAGATCCAGATTAAGAGCCCCGAACCCGACAATGTTTTCCATCTTTTCTAAGTCCAATTGCGAATTCAGGTATGGTGAAATTACGAATTTGAAATCCCCAAATTCCTCAATCCCTAAACCGGGAATATGGAGCCCCACGGGCAAGCCCGTGGTACCTCCAAGAAATACCCGCCTACGCTCGTGGGCGCTGTACCGCTTCGGTGCGCATGCGCTAAGGCTCCGGCGGGTTATCCGCCGTCAGCGAAATCCGCCGAAGCACCTACCCCTCGGCTCATGATGGATTTCACAAAAATTTGTGCATTCATCCAAAGACAAAGGCCGTGGTCTTCTGCATAGGCGGATAAAAAAT
>Ga0299912_10000740_pt1 | contig 26831 bp, 16 predicted proteins | sample RVTome_2_FD_207667 | JGI IMG/M metagenome (GOLD analysis project Ga0299912, IMG submission 207667) | Soil microbial communities from uranium-contaminated site in the Upper Colorado River Basin, Wyoming, United States - RVT95D214 (version 2) ... | reverse complement strand
ATAATTCTAATAATGTAATTGGTGTTCAACATATTTTTCGTGCGTTGCGGCACAGAAATTATCGTCTGTTTTTTGGTGGCCAGAGTATATCTTTGGTCGGCACATGGATGCAGCAGATAGCGCTGAGTTGGCTGGTGTATCGCCTCACTAATTCCGCATTTTTGCTTGGTATTGTCGGATTCTTGGGGCAAATTCCCACTTTTCTTTTAGCGCCTTTTGCTGGAGTCATAGCTGATAAGTATAATCGCCATCGTGTTTTGATCGTTACGCAGACGTTGGCAATGTTACAGGCATTAATACTCTCAGCACTTGTCTTGGCCAACTGCATAACAGTAGGGTACATCATGACGTTAAGCATCTTTCTTGGTTTAGTGAATTCTTTTGATATTCCTGTTCGGCAGGCTTTTACTGTAGAGATGATAGAAGAACGAGAAGACCTGGGTAACGCAATAGCCTTAAACTCTTCTATGGTCAATGCGGCGAGGTTACTCGGTCCTTCTCTTGCTGGTATCCTTATTGCTGGCCTGGGAGAGGGTATATGCTTCTTGTTAAATGCTATTAGTTATACTGCTGTTATTGCCTCTTTATTAGCGATGAAAATCACCCCAAGGCAAATAGCACCATCTGATACCCACCTTCTACACGGATTAAGAGAAGGTTTTGTTTATGCTTTCAACTTTGCGCCCATCAGGTCTATCCTCATCCTTCTGGGTTTGGTTAGTTTAATGGGCGTGCCGTACCAGGTGTTAATGCCTGTCTTTGCAAGAGATATTTTTCATGGAGGGCCAAGAACTCTGGGTTTTCTGATGGCGATGTCCGGCGTCGGCGCTTTAACGGGCGCTATTTATCTTGCAGGCAGAAAAGGCATCGTTGGCTTGGGTAAGATAATCGCGTTGGCCTGTGGCCTTTTTGGCTCGGCGCTCATTATGTTCGCATTATCCACAGCTCTGTGGTTTTCAATAGCAGTGATTTGTGTGGCTGGTTTTGCAATGATGATTCAAATGGCAGCCAGTAACACGGTCTTACAGACTGTTGTCGAAGAAGATAAACGCGGTAGAATTATGAGCCTTTATACGATGTCGTTTATGGGGATGGTGCCTTTTGGAAATCTGTTAGCTGGGAGCTTGGGCGGTAAGATAGGAGCACCAAATACTTTATTGCTCGGCGGGACATGCTGTATTATAGGCGCACTTGTGTTTGTTAGAAAGGTGCCGTTGCTACGCGAGAAAATTCGACCGATATACATAAAAAAAGGCATTATCCCGGATGTGGCTGGGAAATGAGCTATGAGATTGCTTCGCCCAGGCTTAGTGGCTGGCAATGAAAGGTAAGGACTGAGTTGAAAGTTCAATGCGAATTATGCCCAAAGATGTGCCTGATTGAGCACGGCCAAAGCGGCGACTGCCGGGTCAGAATCAATATCGACGGCGTTCTGCGCACGGTGGTCTACGGATACCCGTGCTCGATTGCTATTGACCCTGTTGAGAAAAAGCCTCTTTTCCATTTCCTGCCGGGCACTAAAATCCTTTCAACTGCGACTGCCGGCTGTAACCTTCATTGCCAGTTTTGTCAGAACTGGGAAATATCGCAGGCCAATCCGGAAGACACGCCCGCAGCATTCTGTCCGCCGGCAAAGCTGGTGGAGGTCACCAAGGAAAATCGTTGTCTTTCGTTGGCATATACCTACACTGATCCGATCATCTACTACGAGTACACTTATGACAGCGCAAAACTGGCTAAGCAAGCCAATATTCGCACCGTGCTTGTAACGGCCGGATATATAAATCCCGAGCCGTGGAAGAAACTGCTCAAATATGTTGACGCGGCAAACATAGATTTGAAGGGAATCACCGAAGAGTTCTACCGTGACGTTTGCTCGGCAACGTTAAGGCCTGTGCAGAACGCCTTGCTCATAGCCAAGGCAAGCGGCGTGTGGGTGGAGGTGACGAACCTGGTTATTCCAACGCTGAACGATAAGGCTGAACACATACGTGAGCTTGCTCGCTGGGTCAGGGCAAATCTGGGCCGCGAGACGCCGCTGCATTTCTCTCAGTTCTACCCGCGATATAAGATGCGCCATCTGCCGCCTACCTCGGCAAAAACATTGGATATGGCCCGAGAAATCGGAATCAGCGAAGGGCTCGATTACGTCTACATCGGCAATATCCTTAGCGAGGCCGGCCAAACCACATTTTGCCCGAGCTGCAAAGGCCCGCTGATTAAGCGCAGCGGCTATACAATCCTTCAAAACCGGCTCAGGGACGGCCGCTGCCCGGATTGCAAGAAAGAGATTCACGGAGTCTGGAAATGAAGCGAAGAGAATTCCTTAAGAAATTGATTGCAGGCTTTTCGACAGTCCCTGTCGGAATTTGGTGGCTGGCGAAAAAAGTGAGCACCCCCAAATTTGTCCGGGCTGTACGATTCAGAGAGTATCCGGGGCCTTTACGGCCCTTGGCAGACATCTCTAAACAAGGCAAATGGAGCGGTTAATATGAAAGCGGAATATTTAGCCCCGCAACTTGTTGCGGGGTCACCATACCGCGATTTATTGTGGGCGATTTTCATTGAGTGCATCCTGCCAGTTGTCCTGGTTAGTTCGTGCACAAAGAAAACTCCCGCGCAACAGGAAGGGACAGGCCGAAATAAAACTCAAGAGTCTGCTGAGCCGGCAAAAAATTTAGTACTGCGTTCATCACTTGCCGGCAGTTGGTATCCCGCGGACCCGAGCGTGCTTACTGCGCAGTTCGACGACCTCTTCAAGAAAACCGACACTAACGCGGTAGACAATGTTATAGCTCTTATCCTTCCACACGCGGGATACCAGTGGTCGGGCCAAACGGCAGCCGTGGGCCTAAAAACGACCGACAAAAAATACAAACGCATTATTGTTATCGGCCCGAGCCATCATACCTACTTGGAAGATGTGTTTAGTGTGCCCAAGGCAGCCTATTACGAAACACCTTTAGGGCAAATCCCGCTTGATGTCGAATTTATCGACAAGCTGTTGAAGTTCCCTGTGTTCCAGAATCTGCCGCACGCCCTTGAGTACGAAAACAGCGTAGAGATGGAGCTGCCGTTGTTGCAGTACCGCTGCAAAGATTTCAAGCTGGTGCCGATTGTGGCCGGCCAATGTTCGTTGGAGGCAATTAAACAGGCAGGCCAGATTCTCAGGAGCCTTGTTGACGCCGACACACTTGTTGTTGCGAGCTCGGATTTTGTGCATTATGGCAGTCAGCATCAGTATGTGCCGTTTACAGAAAACATTCCTGAGCGGCTAAAACAGCTCGATATGGGGGCGTACGAGTACATAGCCAAGCTGGATGGTCAAGGCTTCCTCGAATACAGGCGGAAAACCGGCGCCACGATTTGCGGCGCTATACCGATTGCGGTGCTGCTTTCGATGCTGAGCCAGCCGAGCCAGGCTCACTTAGTAAAATATACTACCTCGGGCGAGCTTACCGGCGATTTCGGCAACTCGGTCAGCTACCTTGCGGTAGCCTTTTCGGGAAAGTGGGCAAACCATCCGGAAGTTGAGCCGGACAAAAACACCCCTGAATTGTCTGAACAAGATAAAAAGCAGCTTTTAGTTTTAGCCCGCCAGTCAATATTGTACGCCCTGCAGAATCGGCGATTTCCGCAGCCGTCTGAGCTGGGCGCGACCATAAGCGATGCAATGAGCCGGCCCCGAGCGGCATTCGTGACGCTCAAGAAACACTCCCAGCTTAGAGGCTGCATAGGCGATGTCTTTCCGCAGCGGCCCTTGTATAAGTCGGTCATTGCCAACGCCATTCGCGCCGGCTTCAGCGATACGCGTTTTTCTCCACTGACGCAGGAGGAATGCAAAGATATTACCATAGAAATTTCGGCCTTGACTACACCGCAACCTATTGATTCGCCGGATAAAATCCGACTTGGCGTTGACGGCATTGTATTGAATAAAGATGGCCGGTCGGCTCTGTATCTTCCTCAGGTTGCGCCCGAACAGGGCTGGGACGTCAATCAGACGCTCACGAATTTGTCGCTAAAAGCTGGGCTGCCTGCGGACGCCTGGAAAGAAGGGGCGGACTTTTCGGTATTTCAAGCTATCGTTTTTGGTGAAGATAAATGAGATTTGCCCGGGGCTTTTTGATATTCAGTTATGGCCTTTTTACTATCGCTGCCCAGGCACTACTCTTTCGCGAGTTTGTCACCACCTTCGAAGGCAACGATATAAGCGTCGGCATCTTCTTCGGCTGCTGGTTTTGCTGGGTCGCCTTGGGGGCGGCCCTAATCTATCGAGCAAAAACCATTGCCGATAAACTGCTCCAGAATATAGAATTTCTGCTTCTGGCGTTTCTGCCAGCTTTTATCCTGGAGTGGGTACTAATTGTTCAAGCTCGCGAGCTTGCCGGCATTGCATCGTATACGCTGTGGTCGGTGCGTGACATTCTGCTTCTGGCGTTTTTCGTCAACGCGCCGGTCAGTATTATAACAGGGATGCTTTTTCCTATTGCCTGCCGATGGGTTCAACAGGATGCGGCGTTTGCTGTTTCGCGTGTGTATGTTCTCGAAGCGGCAGGAAGTTTTATGGGTGGCTTGGGGACAACAATTCTTCTTGGACTCGGCGTAAGCTCCGCCAGAATTTTCTTCATGCTGGCATTTATCCTGTCTTGCTCTGCGCTTTGTGTCCAGTTCGGTAGGGTATGCTCCGCATACCGCCAAATTCCGCAAATGGTATGCAGAAATCTGTATACCCTGCGTGGGTGGATACTTCTTCTGCCGGTTCTTGTCTTGCTTTGTCTTGCCGCCGGCGTGGACAAGACTTTAACACACCACGTCAGAATCTTGAAATGGACCAAGCTGCTGCCAAGAGATGCACTAAAAGGCTCATTCCAGACCGCTCAGGCTGAGTACCTCTACGGCATCTATCAGGGGCAATGGATAGCGGTTCGCGAAGGCAGCACCTGCGAAGTGCTGCCGAACAAGGAATCAGCCGGACGAATCGCAGCTATTTGTCTATCGCAAAATCCTGCCGCGAAAACGGTTCTTGTGGTCGGCTCAGGGCTGGGACTGTGCTATCAATTTCTGCAACTGCCGCAAATGCAGGCCATACACTGGGCGCACTGTGACAGCGACTACGTGCAGAAAGTTGAGGCTTTCATACCCGCCGAGCTTAGAATCAGCGACAAGCGATTTCATCGCGCCATCGGTGACGTCCGCTTGGCACTTGCCCACAAGAAACAATATTATGACATCGTTGTAATCAATCTGCCCGAGGCAACCAGTTCGGTTTTGAATCGGTATTACACGCTCGAATTCTACCGCCAGGTAAAAGAAACATTGCGGCCTGACGGACTGTTGGCTGTCCGCATAGCAGGCGGCGAAAATATTATGGGCACCGAGCTAATAAATCTTGGTGCATCCACAAAGATAACACTCGAAAAAGTTTTTGCCCACCTGGTTTTGGTGCCAGGCGAGGATACCTGGTTCATCGCATCGGAATCCGAGAACATAACCGGTGAGCCAGGTACCTTACGCGACCGATTTGCCAGGATAGATAGCGCAAGCCGGGTCTTTTCTGCCCAGGCTTTACTTTCGGTTTATCTGCCCGACCGTGCTGATGCTGCTATGAAGAACTATGCAGAGGCAGATTTGCCCCAGAATTTGCTGGTCAACCAGGATGAGCGGCCTTTGACTCATCTATACAGTCTCCTGCTGGCAGCGAAACAATCCGGGGCGCCGGTTGCCAGACTCGTTAAACACTTGGCCCTGGCGGGACCGCTGGTCTACGTTGTGCCCATTCTGGTTCTGATAGCTGTGCGGGGCTTTTATATCTTGACGCAGCCCGCAGGCCGCCAATCCACAACCGGTCAGCAGCCCAGGACGTCGAGCTTCGACAGTATGTTTCTGATTTTCTCAGCCGGCCTGATAGGAATCGGCGCAGTTATTGTGCTGATGTACCTGTACCAAACCAGGTTTGGCTCGTTGTACTTATATGTTGGGATTATCTCGTCTTTATTTATGGTGGGCTTAACGGCTGGGGCAGGCCTTGTCGCGTCGCTCGTAAAGTGGTTCTCGCATCTACTTTGGCTATTATTTGTGGTGATCGCTGTCCATGCGCTGATATTGACTGGGGTCGGCTTCTGGCCGGTCCAGCAGCAAACACACTTATTCTTCGCGGCGGCATTTATTTTATTTGGTCTGGTTGCCGGCTGCTATTTTCCACTTGCCGCCAAACAGCTATCGGATTCCGGCTTTGAGACCGGCCAGGTCGGTAGCAAACTGGAAACCGCCGACCACATCGGTGCCACGGTTGGCGGGCTGCTGACCGGCCTTGCTCTTGTCCCTGTGCTGGGGACAAAAGCAACACTCTTTGTATTCATCGTGCTTATGCTCGCCAACGTGCCGCTTGTCGCACTGGGCACCTGCAAGCGAGTAATTTCCGATTTTCAATTGACCCGGCTGGGCTACATTTTATTTGGCATCGCTGTATCCATTATTTTGTGCTCGAATCTACTTGCCGAGGCGGGCACAAAGCTTCGGCCATCGCTGCCGCCGTATGCGGCTCAGGCGCTTGCCGGCCAGTCGCACATCGAACAAGCGTCAACAGTCCTTCCTGGGAGTGGTCATAAAATTAGCCACTTCAGCGTGCACGATGCCAACGACAAACTGCTCGGCTATATCTTCAGTTCCGAAGACCTCGCACCGGAAGTGCGAGGTTTCGGCGGAAAGATGAATCTGGCTGTTTACGTTGACCCAAACGGCTCGCTAATCAATTTCCATATCCTGAGCTCGAACGAGACTCCTGCCTATCTCGATCTGCTCGGCGATTGGCAGAACGGTCTGAAGGGACACAGACTCTTTCAGCCTCAAACCTTCGCAGACGTACACGCCGTAACTGGGGCGACCGTAAGCTCCGAAGCTATTCTCTCGGCGCTTGAGAAGTCAGGTCACAGATTTGCTACACAAGTTCTCGGCCAAACTATTGAAGTGACACCCACGGGCCGGATTGACCAACCTAAATATCTGCCCGACAAACACGCTTTATATATGATCGGTGCTTTTCTGCTCGCCTTGATTGTGATTTACCGCGGCGGATTCTGGAGCCGATTGGCGGTGCTGTTATTGAATCTTGTCGCTGGCGGCATCTTGCTCAATACTCAATTTTCCAGCGACCAAATCGCGACCTTGCTTTCTCTTAATGTCCCTGTTGCGGGGCTGACAAGCATGTTTTTGTTGGTCGTAGCAGTGCCGCTGCTGGTTACACTTTTCGGCAACATCTATTGCGGCTACATCTGTCCCTTCGGTGCGGCTCAGGAACTGCTCGGCCACGTAGTTCCACAGAGATTTAAGCCCACTATAACGGTAGAAAATATGCGGATAGCGAGATTTATTAAATACGCGGTCCTTTTTGTCTTGATAATCATATTCTTTCTTTCGAGAAACCGAACTACACTTGGAACAGACCCACTTATTTCAATTTTCAATTTTCAATTCTGGCAATTGTCAATATTGGCAGTGGCGGCGATAGCCCTGGCAGGCTCCATTTTTTACACGCGCTTCTGGTGCCGGTATCTGTGCCCGGCAGGTGCTTTCCTATCGCTGTTTAACAGGCTCACAATACTGGCGCGGTATTTGCCGACAAAAAGATTCGGCTTCTGCGAGTTCGGCCTTACGCCGAACGATCAACTCGACTGCATATATTGCGACCGATGTCGTTTTGAACAACCGTCGCCCGTGACTCGTGCCCCGTTTCTCGTTGCTGAACGACGAGCGACAAGCGACAAGCGACATTCTTTCTATTTTGTAGTTGGCGTCCTGGCAGTAGGGATACTTTTATCGGCAATCTCGGTCAGAAGATTTATGCAAGTTCTCCCTGCTGGCATCGAACATCCGGTTGCCGCAGCCGCCTCCGCCGGCCAGCCAAGAGACGTCGATCTGCAGCGCATCCGGACAATGATTGAGCAGAAAAGGCTTTCCGACCGCGAAGCCGAGTTCTACAAGAAGGTTGAGTAACGCTGTTTAGCCGTCGCCGGAACGGCGATGGTTTTACCTGCGGAAATGATTGATAAGCCACAGGATAAGCGTCAGGATTACGGAGATTATTATGCAACTGGCGATGGGGAAATATATCCGCCAGTTTCTCCCACCGAAGTGCAGATCGCCGGGCAACCTAAATAGGCCAACTCGACCCAACAACACCATAAGCGCACCCAGCACCGCTACGAGAATCCCTGCTAAGATTAGCCATTTGCCAATTTGTTGCGGGCCCAAATCCATAAACAATCTACTAATTCGTTCGGCTCAGGGGAGCTTACCTGTAACACGCGTCAGCTCATCCGATCGGGCTATCTCCGTGCCATCGGCAAAGACGTAAAGGCCTTTGCCCTTGCGGTATTTCTGGCCGGTTCGGTCCCACAAGATAGTCAATGTCCGCCCATGGTAAAGCACATTATCAAGACAGAACCAGGCCCACGCATCTGCTGGGATCAAAGGATCAACCAGGACCGTACTATCTTCCCGAGGCACAAGTCCCACCAGCCCACCAATCACCAGGTCACAGAAAGTGGAGTGGTTATAATACCGGCTTCGATCTGAATCCGGCGTCAGCCACTTGCCGTCTCGTTCATCAAGGTACTCCCTGATATATGGCTTGCCCCTGTACTGGTGAGATCGGGCGTATGTCAGAAGGGCATCGAAGTAGTCCGCCTTGCTTACGTATTGCTGCTGGTAGTTGCGAAGAATGTTCGCCAGGCCCACGAGCGTCTGGCTGGTCGCGTATGGCCAAACTGCACCGTCCCACTCACACGTGCCCACACCGTGACTTCTAAACTGAGGGTGCCTTCGTTCTGCGGTCGTTATACCCATCGGTGCCTTGAATCCGTTCGGGTTTGTAAGCTGCTGCCAGGCCTGCTCATACCCCGGGTCCGGCAGATCAAAATACCACGGGATGAACCCGATCTCCTCCCGCACATCTGCCAGCGTACCGTCCGGACGGCGTACTTTGAAGAAATTCGCCTGCTTGTCCCACGTCAGCTCATGGATGAGCGACTTGAGCCTGGCCGCCTTCTCGGCATATTCTCTGGCAGTTGCCTCGCGGCCCACCATTTCCGCCACCTTTGATATCGCCACCGCGCTGGCATACATGTAGCTGTTCAAGGGAGGCCGGGCGTTCTTTGCCTTTCGCGAACCGCTGATCGACTCCTCCATCCCGTCATGCACATCATATTGCCAGAGCAGACCGTTCTCTAAACCTTGTTCCTTCGTCCACGCTTGGTAATCGCATATGAAAGCATCCAGCAACCTCACAACAAATGCCTTGTCCTGGTTCACCAGATACCTGCGGTACAGTGCCCATGTCCCCCAGTTGCTGTACTTATGAAAATGCGGCTGCGGGCTGCCCTGGTTACCTATGTACCAGAATCGGGCGTAATCGTCGATATACCGCTTGTCACGCAGCCACGTGCCCTCGTAAATATGATGGCCCAGCGCACAGCTTATCGTATTGTATTTGCCGCTGTGACCTAGGTGGCACGGGCTTCCAGCCCGTGAATTCAATGGCCAGGATGGCCATGCCACCTCCGTGAAAACAAAACCGTTTTGGATTTTCGATTTTAGATCTTCAATTGGCAATTGGAAATCCCCAATGTCGGGCGTCTTCTTGATATGCTTGCGAAACGTCCACCATCGGGACCCCGCTCCGCGGGAACCAAAATAATAGATCTGCTCGAAGCCCTTGTCAGGACACTCAAAGAACGGAATATTATCTTTCATCCACGCCCATGACTGCTGATTCGGGATGTAATTAACGATGTTTTCCGGCTCCATCGTGTTGAAGAAATCAACGTGATGCTTAAAGGTGTTTGCATCGAGGACTAACATCGAACTGCATTGTTTCTGCGATTCAGTTGCACTAGTGGTTCCAACTACGACTATGCCCACCACCAAGAAAATGAATCTCTTGGACACAGAAGTCTCCCAGCTTATCTCAGAGGTATCCAGACCGTCATCTCGGAATCGCCCCTGTTGCCCCAGGCGTAGTAAGGGATCAAGCGAACATCAACCATTTTCGCCTCTTGGGCAGATATCTCTCGATAGAGGGTGTTGTTCCAGCTACCGTCGGCAAGCCTGCTCTGCGAAGCGCTACGGAGGCTCGCGGAGCAGAGAATACGAGCCTTTCCCTCCAACACCGTGATTCCCCCCAGCAGCTCCTTGTCAAAACGGCTTTGAAATCGGATGCCGGGGGAAATCGCCACATCGGCTATCCTGATGTTATCTGGTAAGTCAACTGACTCCAGACAATATACAATCGGCCCACGGCGAACCGCCACCTGATTGCGTGCCTCCTCAACCAAAGGATGTGCCTGGAGTAATTGCACGGGCATAGGCAAAAGGAGCTCGATCTTGTCACCGCTCGACCATGAGCGTCTTATCTCAAAATACTGTCCGGATTTCAGGTTTTCGCCCACTGGTTTGCCATTGACTGTTACGCGTGAACGTTCAGCCCAGCCGGGCACACGCAAGAACAGCGAGATTTCCTTTGAGGGTGTATTTTCCAGCGTAATGCGAATCGTGCCCTGCCAAGGATATTCGGTTTGCATTTGTAGCCTGATCGTCTCACCGTTGGGAAGGTGCGTGTCAAGCACATTGCTGCCGTAAAGGTTGACCCATATTCCCTCGTCGGACATGCTGTAAGCGTAGGCGCCGACCTCAGCGATGGTACGTGCAGTGTTCGGCGGGCAGCAGAAACAGCCTATATATGGCTCGCGTTTGCGCGACCACCGTAGTTCGAACGGCAAACGCCCGATCCTGTCGGGGGCAACCCGCCGCAGCGGATTCGTATAGAAGAAATTCTTGCCATCCAGACTAATACTCGCCAGCACACCGTTGTAAAGTGCCAGTTCCAGCAGGTCGGCAAAGCGGGCCTGCGCCGTGATCGCTAGCATGCGCCAGTTCCACAGGACGAAGCCCACCGTGGCGCACGACTCGTTATAGGCCGTGACATTCGGTAGCTGGTAGGCTCTGCCGTAGGCCTGATGCACGAGCTGGATCGACGAGTGGGCCTTCGACCCATCCGGAGAAGCGCCGTCGTACAGTGCACCGGTGGCGCCGGTCACATACATTTTTCGATAGGCGACATCGCGCCAAATTTCCTCCAGGCTGTTGAGCAGGGATTTATCCCCTGTTTCGGCGTACACATCCGCGATTCCGGCATAAAGATAGTTCGCTCTGACAGCGTGCCCGACGGCCTGGGTCTGTTTGCGAAAGGCAATCCGGTCCTGATTGTCATCAGTGCCCTCTTTGACCAGATCGCGAATATCAATCAGTCCCCTGGCCAATTCAAGATATCGTGGGTCGCCAACAGTGCGGTACAGTTCCACGACGCCCATATAATGAGAAGGGCAGATGGCGTTGTTCGCCAGGATGTGGGGGGAGTCCTTGTATGTTCTGTAAAGGAAATCTGCGGCCTTTTGCGCGACGCGCAGCAGCGTGGTTTTGCCCGTGGCGCGATAATGGATGCAGGCGCAGGTCATTAAATGGCCCATGTTGTAGGTTTCAAAGTCCAGTCGATTCTGGAATTCACCGGTCTGGGAGAGATGCTCGCGCTGAGATATGATTACCGGCGTATGGATGTATCCATCTTCGCGCTGGGCTTTACCGATGACTTCGATGATTTGATCCATCTGCCGATTGAGCTCTTCGTCTCGGGTCGTCGCATACACGAACGCGGCGGCTTCCAGCCATTTATAAAAGTCGCCATCATGCCATTTGGGCCCTCGGTGCATCCCTTGTTTTACACCGGCCGCCACCAGGAAGTTCTCAAAGGCATGGCTGATCTGGGGGTCTTCGAGCAGCCGCCACATATTTGGAATGACAACCTTATCACACCGGTCAAACCTCTGGGCCCAGAACCCGTCGGTCCACCGCACGGCATCCATATCGACGCTCCGCAGCTTAACATAGGGGCTGGCGGAGGTGTTGCTCAAGCCTCTGTCCGCTCCTGCGACGTAACTGCCACCAAGGCAGACGATCGCGCACGAGATATAGCATAACCGCATCTCTACTTGCCCTCAATAGTGATTATGATTCTGCGATAACTATAGAGGCAAGGCTGACCATCATCCCTGAATTCCAGTATGATATGAAGCGACTTCGGCCCTTCCACCTGGGGAGCAACAAAAAAAGCTTGCGGAGAGGTACTACCCTCAATCTCGACATTGCCTTTGAAGGTTCCCGCTTCGTTGTAGACAAACCAATGATAGGACACTCTGTCTCCATCCGGGTCATACGTCCCGGCGGCACTGAGATTCACCCGCTCTCCGGATGTCGCTCGCATCTTTGCCAGGGCCTTACTTTTATCACCCTGGAAAACCGCAACGGGATTGTGGTTGGCTTTTTCAAACGTATCAGCCACACACCAGTCCATCCGGGCGGCAAAATCATGCTGATAGGCCTCGCGCCAACGCCATATAGTTGCCTGGTCAGAGGTACAGGTCATCCCATTTTCTGCCACTACGGTATCTCGACTGCCTCTTGTATTGGTCCAGATGGGACGTGTCTCGGCGTAGGTTTGGTGGAGAACGTAACGCCCTGCCCATCCCCCATACGACGGGCTGATATGGCTTGCCAAACCGTTGTTGATCAGGGCTAAGAAAGAGGGGCTATCACCTTCCATGATGTATTTCAGTTTGGGATAGAGGATACCCAGTGGGCCGTGGTCTGTAATGATATTCTTTTCGAGCCAGGGATTATCCACAAGCTCGAACTTATGCATCGGCCCATTCTGATAAAGGCGATCACCGGAAATGCCCGTCCAGGTTGCCTTGTGATATTCCTGGTTATCCACACTGCTGGGACTCACGATGTAAAACAAGTTCGGGAAAGTAATCCGCATCCAGCGTCCAGAGTTGTCTTGATCGGAGATCGTATAAACGCGCAATTTGGATACAAAAGCGTCCAATTCTTCCGTGCTTCGGGTATATTTCACCTCCCACAACGCCTGCGCCAGACAGTTGGCCCCGCCCCACACGCAGACCCACACCGGCCGTTTATCCGGCTTGTCAAGGGCCGCAATTATATGACGGGAACCCTCTGAACTCTTGCCCTGGCCCACGCCGTCCATGCCGAATTCAGCGCGGCCTGCTTTAATCACGCTCAGCAGGTGTTCCATTGTCGGGTATCCGGAGGCATGTTTAGATAGGTTATCTCGAACCTGGCCATACGCCGCTACCCGTTCTTGAATCTTGTCCGGACGAACCTTGTCCTTCAGCCAGACGGACGTGGTGGCAATCACACCTTCGACATCATATTCGTTGGAATAAACCAAGAAGCGTACCAGCGATTGCTCGTCATCGGGTTCGTTGGAAATATCCGTCAGTACGATCACCCGTTGTTTCTCCATCTCGACAAATTCGGCTTTTGTATTTACCGCAGAGACCGCAGAGTACGCGGAGTTCTTAGTTATATTTTTATTCTCGGCGGTCTTTGCGTTCTCTGCGGTTAGACTTTTACCGCCCTTCGACGCGGCTCGGCTCATCTGCCCGCTCAGCAAGATAGCCAGCGCACAGAGGCCAGAGGCCAGAGGCCAGAGGACAGACTTCTGATTTCTGTCTTCTGACTTCTGTTTTGCTCGTCTACAAACCGGTTGGATCAGTGCCATTGAGCCATTCCTCGACATTTGTGTAACCATCATCATCCGCGTCTTTCGGACCGTCAGAGGGGTCCGTCCATTTCAGACCGAATTTCTTTTCCCAGGCGTCCGGCATCCCATCATGGTCGCTATCGGCTGGCGCAGGCGTCGATTTGTACTCCGGCCAACCGCCGACATCGGAGGGAATGTTAATAATCCCGTCGCCGTATGTGGGCTTACCGCTACGAACCGTGTTGATTATGCGTGTGTCAATAGGATCGCGCTTGGGCAGGGTGGCGCCGGCACTATCCAGCACGAGTTCATAAGCCTGTTCGGCGGATTGCTGGGTGATGGGCGGGGCAGGAATTGCCGTGGTCGCGCGTACCTTCTTAATGAGGGCTTTGATCTCTGCCTCTGTCCTTGCGTCCCCTGCTTCCGCAGGGGCGAGCTTGCCCCCGCGCAGGCGGGGGTCGAACTGAACGCTCCCATCCCAGTTGTCGGCGGTGACCCCGAGATAGCCGAAGACGAAATTGTCCGCCACAAACCATTTGCCATCGCGCTGCGCCTCGCTATACATATCAAGGTGCTGAGGTTTACAAATGCGGTAACGAACCGCCCCTTCGTTTGTAGCGGGCCCGGGCTTATAGTAGTTGGCAATGATGTTGACCATGGAACTGGCGTCGCCCCCGTCAACCGTACGATGCCGCCAGTTGAAAAGAACGTTGTTGCGGAAATCAAAGTGGTCGCCCCAGCCAATACTGGGGTTTCTGCCCGTGTTGCACGCAAAAAGATTGTGGTGGAACGAGCAGTTCTTGCCGCCCCAGGTAGCGCCGAAGGCGTGGTTATTCAAGTCGAGCGCCTCGCTTGATATACACCATTGAATGGTCAAATTCTCGACCGGCATTTTTTTGTCCGGGCCATCGGGCATTTTCTTCATATAGCGATAAAGGGAGAGATTTTCATCCAGCCCCCAACTGGCGGAGCAATGGTCCACAATGACATTGCCCACCGGATAGCCGCCCAGAGCATCGTCACGGTCCTTTATATTGCCGCGACGGAAACGCAGATAACGCAGCACTACATCATGGGTATTGATCTCGGTTGTTTGCCCGCGTATGCAAATGCCGTCGCCTGGGGCGGTCTGGCCGGCAATAGTAATATACGGATTGGATATCCTAAGAACCCTCTCCAGCGTGATAATGCCCGATACACGGAAGACTACGATACGCGGCCCTTCGGCTTCGACAGATTCTCTGAGACTGCCGGGGCCATTGTCGCCCAGATGGGTTACCTCGAACTGGTGGCACGGCCATCTTGGCCGTGTTTTCACGGGCTGGAAGCCCGTGCCACAGGCGGGGATTGCAGCACGCAAATTCGAAATGCAAAGTGCAACATTCAAAACTAAGGAAATTGCTGCAAAGACTAACCGCTGAGAATGCAAAGACCGTGGCCGGAATTTCGAATTTTGAATTTCGAATTTCGAATTTTCCCCTGGCGGTCTCTGCGGTAGAATTTGACTTTTGATCTTTGATTTTTGCATCAGTCTTGGCATCTGTTCTTTCCCATACCGTGCAAAGACTCAGGTGGACAGTTAGATCATGTTGGATTGTACTGGCATTTGTTGAAATGACAAGGGTGTTCGGCCAGGAAATCAGGTTATCAGGAAGTGCTTATCCGGCTATCAGGTTCTCAGTTGCCTGATTGCCTGTTACCCTGATGCACTGCACCCTGATACCCTGATAAACTGATCTCCCCCTGCGTCTGTGGCACGGCCATCTTGGCCGTGTTTTCACGGGCTGGAAGCCCGTGCCACGGAAGACGCGGGGGCGTCAGGCTTGCTTCAAGTGGCCACCGCGGATCGGCATGGAGCGGATGCGCATACCCGTAGCAGCGAAGACAGCGTTGGCGATAGCCGGGGCAATCGCAATAATCGGGGTCTCGCCGCCACCGGCGGAGGGGATGTCGGTCTTATTGATAAGATGGACATCGATTTTAGGAACATCCTTGAACCGGGGCACCTCATACCTGGCGAAGCTGGCGTTCAGGATTTTGCCGCCTTCGAATTGTATTTCTTCGGTCAGCGCACCGCCCAAACCCATGATAATGCAGCCCTGTACCTGAGAAAGCAGGTTGGCCGGATTTTGGATGGGACCGCATTCAAAGACCTCACATACCTGGTTCACCTTTATCTCGCCCCGTTTGCGATCAATACGCACTTCCACACACGCAGCCACACAGGAATTCTTTTCCGTTCCACACGCCAGCCCCACGCCTATATCAGCGGTGGTCTTTTTTCTGCGCATGGGCCAATCGAAGTGCTTGGCGGCAGCCTCAAGGACGGCTCGTATGCGGGGGTTTTCCAGATGAGCGAGCCTGAAGGCAAGCGGATCAGCCCCTGCGGCGGCGGCCAGTTCATCCATAAACGACTCGCGGGCGAAGTTGTTGGCCGTCGCGGCGAGGCACCGGTATGGGCCCTGGCGTAAAGGAGAGTCGGAACTGGCCGACAGGATCCTAGTGTTGGCTATATTATATGGTGTATCAATTGCTGCACCGCCGGCGTTGATGTTGGTGAAGTCCCAGGCGATAATCGAGCCTTTCGCGTCCAAGCCGCCCCGGCATTCAATGACCGCTGCCGGCCGGAAATAAGCCCAGGTGAACTCCTCGGCTCGTGTCCAGTGCACGGCCACCGGGCGTCCAGCCGCCTTGGCCAATCGAGCCGCTTCTTTCGCCGCTTCGCCACTATGTTTGCCCCCGAATCCACTGCCCATATCAGGCACAATAGCGCGGACCTGCTCGGTTGGAATCTGAAAAGTGCTGGCTAAGTCGCGTTGCGCCCGCTGAGGCCAGTCGATGCCCGTCCAGACGGTCAGTTTGCCGTTGTTCCACTCTGCTACGGCCGCCCTCGGTTCCATCGGGGTATGCTGAATGTACGCCACCTCGTAGGTTTCGCTGAGGACCTTGCTGGCCTCGGCAAGTCCTGTTTCAACAGAGCCTCGCGTATTGGGACGGCCTGCCCGAGCACGTTCTTTGAGATAGGAGAAGATCTCCTTGCTCGATGGATGAGGCGATGTTTTCCAGGATGCGGTTTTGGCAATGGCCTCCAGCGCCTGGGCGGCACGAAACGAGGATGGCGCAGCGCAGCCCACGAACTGACCGTCACGGACGACCACTACATCCTTCATGGCCTGGGCTTCAGACAGATCGATTGACTCAAGCGTGGCTCCGTAAGAGGGTGGACGCAGGATTTTTCCGTAGAGCATATTTGGACGCACGATATCCGAAGGGAAACGATGCGCCCCTGTGGCCAGGTCCCGGCTGTTCGGCCTGGGAACTGGAGTGCCGAGAACTTCCCATTCGCTTACCGGCGTGAGAGTGACATCGGAGGGGATGGTCTGTTTGAACGCCTCGGCAACATCCTTTGACTTGGCCAGATCCGCGTAGCTGATAGTCTGCTTCGTCTCCCGGTGCGTAATAGTCCCGTTGTGTACGTCTAAGGTGCTGCTGTCTACATTCCATCGCTTGGCGGCAAGACGTGTCAGCAGCTCGCGGGCGGTTGCGGCGCCTTGTCGAACAGCGGGGACGGTGGAAGGAGTTGTCCGGCTGCCCGCGGTTATGCCGTCATCGGGCACGAGATCCGTATCAGCCATGATCAGGCGAATCCGGTCAACGCCGACTCGCAGCTCTTCAGCGGCTGCCTGCGTTAGTTGTGCTCGCGGTCCCTGGCCTTCCTCGACCTTGCCGGTCATAACTGTGGTTGTGCCGTCCTGATTGATATGGAGTCGAGCCGCCACGGTAGCGGACTGGCGGCTGCCGCGGCCGGTGGCTCGCTGACCGAGCACGACGCCTTCGGTTACCGTGATAAGAAGCCCCGTACCGAGCAGTTGCACAAAGGCACGTCGGCTCAGTCCTGTCCCGAGCGGAGTTCCCTGCCTTTGCGGGGATATTAGCCCCCGCCTGTCGGCGGGGGTACCCCGGCCAGTGGCCGGGGCTAACAGATCTCTTATCATGAGCTTTTACCTCTGCATCTTTTTGGCGGCGCTACGAACGGCATTCAGGATTTTCACATATCCGTTGCACCGACACAGATTGACATTCATCTCTTCGGCAATCTCTTCATCTGTAGGGCGGGGATTCTTTTCAAGCAGCGCCACCGCCGTCAGAATCATTCCGGGCGTACAATACCCACACTGCATCGCTCCCTCTTCAAGGAATGCTTCTTGAACCGGATGCAAGGAGTCGCCTTTGGCCAGCCCCTCAATCGTAGTGACCGACTTCTTGTCAGCCTGAGCAACAGGTGTAACACAGGACAGGACACGTTGGCCATCCATCAGGACCGTGCACGCACCACAGCGGCCCTCGCCGCAGCCGTATTTAGTACCGGTAAGGTGCAGCTCCTCTCGCAGGACATCGAGAAGAGGGCGCTGCGGGTCGCTCGTGATCGTTTTCTCTTGCCCGTTGACAGTGAAGGTAACCGTCACATCCATAAATAGCCTCCGTCAAGGCAACCCCGGCATAGTGATGCCGGGGTTGACCGATTAACCCCCCCCATCACTATGGGGGGGTTGTCCGCAGTCTATTATAACGAGGCCGGCCAAGTCAAACAGTCTTTTCGGGCCAAATCCCCCAGGGAGAAAATAACAACATCCTTGGGACCGAACTGCAATAAAAGCCCAGGTTTGCGCGTCTTACCTGCCGAAAGGGCGCAGCAGATAAAGTCTGCGCCCATCGATCGTGCCAAGGAGACTGCGTGATGCCGTTGCAACATCCTGATCAGCCAAGACTTACCCAGCAGCAACTGATGTCCGGAAGAATGTTGCGACATAGCCGTCCGGTTTTGATAGCGGCTTTTATCACATTTACGGTTGGGTCGAGCCGGTCTGCATTTGCGCAGAGTCTTGACGCCTCTCGCAAACAGTTTAGAACCGGCCAATATACGCAATGCCTGGAGTCCACCCGAAAGGCCATTGAAAGCCGAGCATACGGCGAAGAATGGCAAATTCTGATGGCTGAGCTGCTGATAGCACTGGGGCGATACGACCAGGCCGCCAAGGAAATTGACTCAGCCCTGCTGAATTATCCGGTGAGTATTCGCTTGTTAAAGTTCGGACATACGGCAAATCAATACTGCAGCCGGGTCGACCGTGCCTCTGAAATGCTGGCGAGAATCTATCGGCTCGGCAGCGCAATCGAAATTGAATTCTGGGCTCCCCCTGACCTGGTGGCTTTAGGAGAGGCAGTGCTCCTGCTTGGGTGCGAGCCTCGCCTTGTTCTGGAGCAGTTTTTTAGCCGAGCCCTAAAGAATGACCCGAACTGCCGCGAAGCCTATCTGGCCGCGGCAGCGCTGGCCATAGACAAGCAAGATTACGACCTGGCTGCCAATCAGTATCGCAAGGCTCTGCAGCGCTTCGGCGACGATCCGGACATGCACTACGGATTGGCCAAGGCGTTCTACCATAGCGACCGCGCTGGAATGGTCAAATCATTAGACGCGGCCCTTTACCTGAATCTTAATCATGTGCCCGCATTGTTCCTGCTGGCTGAACACCAGATCGATTGCGAAGACTATGCTGCGGCGGGTAAGTCCCTTGATCGGGCCGCGGCTGTCAATCCTCGGCACCCCGGGACATGGGCATACCGTTGCGTCTTAGCTCATTTGGCCAACAATTCCGAAGCCGTTGAGCAGACTCGAGCCAATGCGCTGAAGGACTGGTCGACCAATCCGCAGGTAGATTACTTGATCGGCAGAAAACTATCTCAAGACTATCGCTTTGCCGATGGCGCAGCGTGCCAGCGTCAGGCATTGAAATTTGATCCGGACTATCTGCCGGCGAAGATCCAGTTGGCGCAGGACTTGCTTCGGCTGGGTCTCGAAGATGAAGGCTGGAAGCTAGCCGACGAAGTTCACAATCGGGATGCGTACAACGTCCAGGCGTACAACCTTGTCAACTTGCGCGACCATTTGTCAAAGTTCAAAACATTGCAAGCCCGTCCCGAGCCGGGCCGAGGGAGCAGCCAGTTTATCCTGCGCATGGATGAACGCGAGGCGGCGCTCTACGGTGACATGGTGGTGGACCTGTTGCAGCAGGCCAGGTCGCAGTTGTGTGAGAAATACGGTCTGGAATTAGGCCATTCCCCGAGCAGGGGGCCTGATCGGCCTGTCATCGTGGAGCTATTTCCTGAACAACAGGATTTTGCGGTGCGTACGTTTGGGCTGCCTGGCGGCGACGGCTTCCTGGGCGTGTGCTTCGGCAACGTCATAACGGCAAATAGCCCCAAAGCGGAAAGGCCGTTCAACTGGCAAGCGACGTTGTGGCACGAATTCTGCCACGTTGTAACGCTAAACCTGACCCGCAATAAGATGCCGCGCTGGCTGAGCGAAGGGATTTCCGTCTACGAGGAGTCGCAACGGAATCCGACGTGGGGCCAACAGATGAACCCCCAGTACCGTAAGATGATCCTTGGGGCAGAACTGACGCCGATCAGCAATCTCAGTGCCGCATTTTTGAATCCCCCCAGCCCGATGCATCTGCAGTTCGCCTACTATGAGTCCTCGCTGGTGGTGGAGTTTCTGGTTGAGCGGTTCGGCTACGAAACCCTCAAGGCGATCCTTGCCGACCTGGCAAAGGGCGAACAGATCAACGCCGCCATCTCCAGACGCGCCGCGCCGCTTGCCGAGATCGAGAAGGAATTCAAGGTTTTTGCTCGGAAGCGTGCTGAAGATTTGGCCCCAGATGTGGACTGGGAGCAACCCGAAAAAGGACAGCTCAACACGACCGATCGGGAGGCGCTGGCAGGCCGATCAGGCCTCCTTCTCGGGGAATGGCTGGCAAAGCACCCCAACAACTTCTGGGCCTTGACCCTGTATGCCAAGAATCTTCTGGCTGACCGCAAGTGGACCGATGCCAAAGAGCCGCTCAAGAAACTGATTGCGTTGTACCCTGAGTATTCGGGGGATGACAACGGCCATTTGCTCCTGGCTGAAGCGCATCGAAACCTCGGCGAAACGGAGCAAGAACGCCAGGTGCTTAGCAAGCTGGCGATTATATCGGCTAATACGACTTACGCTTATGGCCGCCTGATGGAGATCGCCATGCAGGAGAAAAACTGGCAGGAGGTTGTCGAAAATGGTCAGAGGTACATGGCCGTCTACCCGCTGCTGCCGAGCCTGCATTGGCAAGTCGGCCGCGCCAATGAAGAGCTCGGCCGTGACGCGCAAGCGGTCGAATCATATCGGCGGCTTCTTCTGCTGGACCCCCTGGATCCTGCCGATGTCAATTACCGTCTTGGGCGGCTGCTGCAGAACACGGACCCAGCCGCGGCCAAAAGGCACGTCCTTCTGGCATTGGCCGAGGCGCCACGCTTCCGCCAGGCACACCGTCTATTGTTGAAGCTTATCAGCAGCGCTCACTTCCCGCAAAGCGGGGTCCCTGCTGAATCAAGCAAACCTACGTCGAGGCCCGATCCAGTCGGGGGCCAGAGTGAGCTGTGGATCCAGCCTTCGCAGCCGCTTCGGCGGAGTAGGCCAATTCAGGAGGATGCGCCATGACAAAATCAAGGTGGTTAATTATTCTATTCATGGCAGGATGCGTGGGAGCAAGCGTCGTGTTCGCACAGAGATATGCCAGGCGATACCCGCCCCGAGCCCGGTCGAGGGGTCTGCCAATATGGCATAACATCCTGACACGCGAGGCACAAAGTAGATTCCTCGACTCCGCTCGGAACAAGCCTGTGCCCAATTGGGAGCCCGACAAGGAGTTTTCTGATGATGTCTTCACATTTGTGCGAATCCGGTATTCGTCCGGATACGGCGGAGGGTTCCCGCAAGCCCGTCCCGAGCCGGGTCGAGCGAGCGGGGTCCCACGCGAATATGGGAGCAGGCCCGTCCCGAGCCGGGTCGAGGGATTTGGCCGCGGCTTTAGTGGCGGCGGCTGGGCAACGGACTACCCCGACAGCGATCTGAACTTCTCCTACCGCCTGCACCAGTTGACTTCGATGGAGGTCAACCCTGATGGGCTGGTTCTTGATCTGACGGACCCGAGACTCTTCGACTACCCCTTTATCTACATTGTGGAGCCTGGCCGGCTGGTCTTCAGCGAGGAGGAGGTAAAGAGTCTCCGTCGCTACCTGCTCAACGGCGGGTTTCTGATGGTCGATGATTTTTGGGGACAGGCCGAGTGGTATAATTTCTATCGCCAGATCAAGCAGGTGTTTCCCGATCGTGAACCGGTCGAGCTTGCGTTGGACCACCCGATATTCCATGCCGTATTTGAGCTCAAGGAGAAGCCCCAGATCCCCAGCATCGGTGTTGCTCTGGCCGGGCGCGCTTACGGCATCACCTGGGAGCGTCCGGACGCACGCGAAGTACATTTCAAGGCCATCTATGACGACAAAGGCCGGACGATGGTTATTATCTGTCACAACACCGACCTTGGTGATGGATGGGAACGCGAGGGCGAGAACGAGTGGTATTTTCGTGAGTTCTCAGAGAAGAAGGCGTATCCGCTGGGGATCAATATCGTATTTTATGCCATGACACATTGAGAATAACAGACGACAGAAGACAGAGGACGGATGGCAGAGGACAGAAGAGAGAGGACAGATCACAAACTCTGATTTCTGACTTCTGATTTCTGACTTCTGACTTCCGACCTCTGACATCTGCCTTTAGAAAGGAAAGTGACATTGGCAACCAAGACGTATGAACTTGAACGATGGGCCGTCGAACAGATAAAGGCCGCGCGTGAACGTATCAGTGCTGAGCTTTCAAAAGTCATCATCGGTCAGAAAGATGTCATCGAGCATCTGCTCATCGCGGTGCTTTCCGGCGGGCATTGTCTGATTACGGGTGCCCCCGGTCTGGCCAAGACGCTGCTGGTCAAATCGCTGGCACAACTTTTTAACCTAAAGTTTCAGCGCATTCAATTTACACCTGACCTTATGCCCGCGGACATTACCGGCACTGAAATCCTTCAGTCCGCCGCAGGCGGAACCGAGCGAAAGATGGTTTTTGTGAAGGGGCCGATCTTTGCCAACATGATTCTTGCCGACGAGATTAACCGCACGCCTCCCAAAACACAGGCGGCTCTGCTGGAGGCTATGCAGGAACACCATGTGACTGCTGCCGGTGTGTGCTACAAGTTGAGCGAACCATTCTTTGTGTTTGCAACACAGAACCCTATCGAGATGGAAGGCACGTATCCGCTGCCTGAAGCCCAGCTCGACCGGTTCATGTTCAATGTGTTGATTGATTACCTGCCGGAGGATGACGAGGTCGCCGTCGTTCGCCAGACTACCGCCACAGAACCTGAGCCTATCGAGCAGATCTTCACCGGCGAAGATTTGGTGCGGTTCCACAGCGTAGTACGCAAGGTGCCTATTGCCGAGGATGTGGTGCGTTACGCCGTGAGAATCGCGGCTGCATCACGCCCGGCGCCGGATAATCGGCTGGATTTTGTAAACGAGTGGGTCACATGGGGAGCCGGGTTGCGAGCGTCCCAATATATGGTGCTCGGCGCCAAGGCGCGAGCGCTGCTCTACGGCAGAGCGCACGTCAGCTTCGAGGACATACGCGCGCTGGCCCATCCGGTGCTTCGACACCGCATATTGACCAGTTACCGCGCCGAGGCTGAGGGCGTGGTTATCGAGAACCTTGTTGATCGCCTGCTGAAGTCGGTTAAGGAGAGCAACATTAAATGACAGACAACGCCCCAGCATCCAGCCGCAACGACGCTGCCAGCCCCGCGTACGGCATGATTGATCCGGTCTCGCTGATGAGGCTCAAGTCGATGGAGCTGCGCGCCAAGGTGATCGTGGAGGGATTCTGGAAAGGAATCCACCGAAGCCCCTATCACGGCTTTTCGGTTGAGTTTACCGAGTACCGCCAATATACCCCTGGCGACGACCCCCGCTGCATCGACTGGCGGGTCTATGCTCGCAGCGATCGATTCTACATCAAGAAGTTCCAAGACGAGACGAACCTGCGTTGCCACCTGCTGATTGACCACAGCCGGTCGATGGGCTACGGTTCGGGAGGCTACAGCAAGTCGCAGTACGGCGGCACACTGGCGGCGACACTAGCCTATTTTCTCTCTACTCAGGGTGATGCTGTCGGCCTGGCGACTTTCGACAACCAGATCAGACAATATTTGCCGCCCCGCAACCGGCCTGGTTATTTGCGCCGCTTAATGCTGGCGCTGGAGGCTTGCCCCGAGGGCAGTGCCACCAATCTGGGTCCGCCGCTGCAACAAATCGCCGAAATGTTGACAAAGCGGGGCCTGATCGTGTTGATTTCCGATCTGCTGACGTCGATTGACAGGCTCGAACCGGACCTGGGCTATCTGTGCGCGGGCGGCCACGATGTTGTGGTCTTCAATGTATTGGATCCGGCTGAATTGACATTTGACTTCGGCTCGCCGGCACTTTTCCAGGATATAGAGACCGGGCGTAACATGTACGTCGATCCATCCGAGGCTCAAACGCCTTACAAACGTATGTTAGACAAACATCTGGCCAAAGCCAAGTCCGTATGCCAAAACCTCGGCATCGACTACCATCTGTTCGCGACGAATCGCCCGTTCGATTTGGCCTTGTTTGACTTTCTACAGCACCGGATGCGACAAACCCGCCGCTCGTCGCTCGTCGCTCGTCGCTCGGGTCACGGGCGACGGGTCACGGGCGACGGGCCGCGGGCGACGAGTCACGAAGAGGGACGGTCCGTTCTCCGTAGTTACTACGAAGGATGAATATGAGTTTCCTTTATCCGTTATTTCTGGCAGGTATCACAGCGGTCGGTTTGCCGATCATTCTGCACATGATTCGCCGTCATACACGCAAACGTGTGACGTTCAGCTCACTGATGTTTTTGCGTACTACACTACCGCGATTCAAGAGTCGCAGCCGTCTGGAAAACCTGCCACTTTTGGCTTTGCGTTGCGCCAGCCTTATCCTGCTGGCTTATGGCTTTTCGCGTCCTTTCTTTTGGCGACCTGCTCCCCTGTCTTCTGTCGAAGACACAAAACGGGGCAGGCGGATAGTTCTGCTAATCGACACCAGTGCATCCATGCGGCGTGCCGGAATGTGGACCCAAACAATCAGCGAGGCAAGGTCGATATTAGAACGTGTAGGGCCAGGCGACCGAGTGTGTGTTATGAGCTTCGATCAGAGCCCACAAACGCTGATAGGATTTGAAGGATGGGCTCCCCGCTTTCGCGGGGACAGGCTTGCCCCTGCGGAAGCAGGGGTGGATCCCAGCCAACGCGCGTCGATTGTAAGCGAACACATATCGAAACTGTCGCCGGGTTGGGCTTCGACCGATCTTGGTCACGCTCTGGTCAGTGCGGCCGAGGCTATCGAGGATGATGAAGTCAACGACGGGCAAGAATCTATGGCAGTGCGCCAGGTAGTCGTTATCGGCGATATGCAACAAGGTGCCAGCCTTGAATCGCTGAGCACTTACGAATGGCCTGAAGGTATGGAGTTAGTGGTCAAGTCAATTCGGTGTCAGGATCCCACCAATGCGTCACTGCAACTCGTGACAAATCCGTCCGACTCGATCGGGGGGCACTTGGCCGGGCCTGATGGTAACGACTTGCCTGGTATTCGCATCACTAACTCGCCCGATGCGACCAAAGAGTTCTTTTCTCTGAATTGGGCCGAGAGTCTCACCAGCAGCGGCGCGGATGTGTACGTGCCGGCCGGGCACAGCATTGTTGTGCGTATTCCAACCCCAAAAGATCGGCTGGCAGGTGGCAAGTTGATACTGACGGGCGATGATCACGATTTTGACAACGCACTTTATTTGGCGCCGCATCTGCAGCAGCATGTCAATATCCTTTACATAGGCAGCGATGATGCCAATGATTCTGGGGCCATGCTGTATTATGTTCGGCGGGCCTTTTTCGATTTTCGATTTTCAATTTTCGATTTTCAATTGTCAATTGTCAATCCTCAATCAACGCAGGGCATTGCAACGGCACATCTGATTATCGCGGCTGATGCAATTGAACGACAGCACGTTCCTGTGCTGCGCCGATACCTCGAATCTGGTGGCACGGTTCTCTTAGTTATGAAGTCCCCGGACGCTGCCCCTACGGTGGCAGGCCTTGCAGGGATTGAAACCATCGAATCTGAAGAGGCCAACGTTGACAAATACGCCATGCTGAGTCAGATTGAATTCAAACATCCGCTCCTGACGTGTTTTGGCGAACCTCGTTTTGGAGACTTTACCCGGATTGCCTTTTGGAAATACCGACGGATAAACACCGACGATTTGCCGGGGGCTTCGGTGCTGGCCTGGTTCGACAGTGGCGACAGCCACGCTGGGCGCAACGACCCTGCGTGGTTCGAGCTGCATGTGGGTAAAGGGAGGCTTCTGGTATTTACCTCCGGCTGGCACCCGTCAGACAGTCAACTGGCCCTTTCATCCAAGTTTGTCCCCCTGCTTTACTCGATTCTTGAATATGCCGGCGTCCTTACAGAACAGCAACTACAATACTTCGTAGGTGACAATGTACCAATACCGCACTCAATAACGATGGAGTCGACTAATTTGAAAGTTCGCAAACCGGATGGTTCTCTGATTAGTCTTGATGCCGACCAACGGACTTTTGCGCAGACGGACCTGCCCGGAGTTTATGCTATTGAATCATCCACTGGGTCTGCCAGAGGCAGATTTGCGGTTAACCTGCCCGCAAAGGAATCTCAAACAGCCGTCATGCAAATCGAGGATCTCGAAAGGCTCGGTGTCTCACTTTCCCGAGAATCCGTGGCAGCCAAACCCCCGTCTATCGGGGAGAGGCAACCCCGCCATAGTGATGGCGGGGTTAACCGGTTAGCCCCGCAATGTATTGCGGGGTTTCCCTCCACCTCTTGGCGGAGCGGACTGGAATATCAGCAGAAAGTTTGGCGATGGGTGTTTATTGCATTATTGGCCGTGTCGTTAATTGAGATCTGGCTGGCGGGGTGGATGACTGGCCAGCCTTCTATATCTCAGGGAGAACAGAAATGATCGAGCAAGCCCTTCGCAAGAGACTCCAACCGGCCGTTCTTCGCCGAAGGCGTCTGCACTTAGCGTGGAGGTTGTCAGTTTATTGGCTCGTTTCGGGACTTGTTGGCATCGGTCTGATAGGCGCTAATCGGCTCTGGGGGTGGCGATCCCCAGTGGCAAACGTGGCGCTGTGTATCTGGAGCCTCCTGGCGACAGCTTTCGCCATATACAGATATC
>Ga0299912_10000739_pt1 | contig 26849 bp, 28 predicted proteins | sample RVTome_2_FD_207667 | JGI IMG/M metagenome (GOLD analysis project Ga0299912, IMG submission 207667) | Soil microbial communities from uranium-contaminated site in the Upper Colorado River Basin, Wyoming, United States - RVT95D214 (version 2) ... | reverse complement strand
CGTCACCTTGCGCTACAAGGACTACCGGGATGGCGACAAACAGAAGGTCATGCATCTTGATGGGGCGGAGTTTGTGCGCCGCTTTTTGATGCACGTCCTACCGAAAGGACTCATGCGCATACGTCATAGGGTACCCGAAGGGCGCGGGAGTCGGGCGGCCTTTCTTTTCGTTAGTTTTCTTTGGCCGAACAAAGAAAAGTAACCCGGCGTAGGGGGACGGAATCCCCCGCCAAAATCAATCCGCGCGCCAGCGCACATCAGCTCCGCCCAGGCGCTGTATCGCGGATACGATCCGCTCCTACAAATTACGCCCCACCGGTATCCCCACCCTCGCCACCGTCCCTCCCCCATCCCTGTGCAACAACTCGATGGTCCACTGATTGGCCTCCGCCAGCTGCCGCGCAATGGCCAGCCCCAGACCACTGCCGCCGGTCTGCGCACTGCGTGACTGCTCCAGGCGATAGAACGGGCGAAACACCGCCTCGCGTGCCTCGGCCGGGATGCCGGGGCCGCGATCCATGATGCTCAAGGTCAGACCGGCTTCGCCGCAAACATAGTCCAGTTCTACCGGTTGCCCGGCGCCATAGCGCACGGCATTTTCCAGCAGGTTGGCGACGATGCGGCACAGCGCCAGCTTGTGCAGCTCCAGCCGGCAGGGACCGGCGTCGCGCCAGTGCACCACGGCACCGCCGCGCCGCGCGTTGTCCGCCAGCTCGCACAGGGCCTCGCGCACGTCCACCCATTCTAGCTTCGCCTCGCCCAGACCGCGGCTGATCTCCAGGAACTGGCCGATGAGGCGGTTCATCTCTTCCAGATCGCGCTGCATGCCCTGCACCAGATCCGGCTCCGCGTTTTCCGGCAGCATGGCCAGCGCCAGCTGGATGCGCGCCAGCGGCGTGCGCAGATCATGGGAAATACCTGCCAGCAGTGTGGTGCGGTTGGCCAGCAATTCGCGCACCTGTTGTCCCATCTGGTTGAAGCTGCGCGCCAGCGCTGCCAGTTCCTGCGGCCCCTCCTCCGGCAGCGGCGCCGGCCACTGGCCGCTGCCGATGTGCTGGGCGGCATCCGCCAGGTTTTCCAGCGGCCGGCTCAGGCGCCGCGCCAGCAGCACCGCAGTCGCCAGGATCACCAGGCCGCCGACGCTCAGCACCAGGAACAGCGCGAAGGGCGGATGCACGCCGATGCGGCTGCGGCTGAAGCCCAGCCGCACCGGCTGGCCCTGCACCAGCACGTCCGCCCAGAACCAGTCGTCGTCGTCCATGTGGCTCATACGCAGCATCACCGGTTGCCCTGCCTTGGCCTGCAGTTCACGTTCGATGAAAAACAGGTAGGGCAGCAGGCTGGTGGAATACGGCAGGGACTGGTCCGGTGCGCCGACGTGCAGCAGCAGCGACTCCCGTACCTCGGCGGCGTAACGCACGCGCTCCGCCGAGGGATATTGCAGCCAGGTCTCGGCGGTCTGCATCATCAGCGCCACGAGATCGGCGGCGGCGCGCTGCCCCACGGGCAGCAGCATCAGCTGGCCGATGACCCAGGCGGTGAACAGCTGGAACACCACCGACACCACGGCGATGGTGACGAGGATGCGGCTGAACAGGGTGCGCAGCGCGGGAAACGACATGCCTATTCCGCCTCGGGGCAGAACATATAGCCCTCGCCCCAGACGGTGCGGATGTAGCGCGGGTTGGCCGGATCGGTTTCGATCTTGCGGCGCAGGCGGTTGACGCGCACGTCGATGCTGCGATCGAAGGGATTGCGCTCGTAGCCTTTCAGGCGCTCCAGCAATGCATCGCGTTCCAGAACCCGGTTGGGGTGTTCGGCAAACACCCGCAACAGGGCAAACTCCCCGGTGGTCAGTGTCACTTCCCCGCCGTCGCGCAGCAGACGGTGGCGTTCCGCTTCCAGACGATAGGGACCGAAGGCGAAGACCGCGTGCGGTACCGGCGCGGCCGGCGGCCGCTGCCGCCGCAGCACGGCGCGGATGCGCGCCAGCAGCTCGCGCGGATTGAACGGCTTGGGCAGGTAGTCGTCGGCACCGATCTCCAGCCCGACGATGCGATCGATGTCCTCGCCGCGCGCCGACAGCATGACGATGGGGATGTCACCGTCGCTGCGCAGCTGTCGCGCCAATGCAAAGCCATCCTCACCGGGCAGCATCAGGTCGAGGATCACCAGATCGGGCTTCTGCTGGGCCATGGCACCAGCCATCTCTACGCCGTCGGCGACCGCGGTCACGGCATAGCCGTTCTCACTCAGGTAGCGGGTCAGCAGGCCGCGCAACGCGGCATCGTCGTCCACCACCAGCACATGTTCCTTGCCATTAATCATGAATCACCACTCGCCGAAACATCCGGGAAACATCCTGTTACAAGTTGTTACAACTGCGCAATCGGCCCGCAACACCCTGGCGCCAGTCTGGCATCAACCATCCACACCACAAACCATAACGAGGGGAATTATATGCTCCACATTGTCACGAACCGCAAACTGATCGCCGCCGCCTTCTGCGCAGCCCTGACCACGGGCGGCACGGTGCAGGCCGCCGACGCCCATGCCCAGCAGGCCAATCCCGTCGATCCGCAGAAGATGATGCAGCACATGATGTCGCTGATGACGCCCGAACTGCAACAGAAGGTGCAGGCGCTGTCACCGAAGAGCAAGCAGACCATGGCCCGCCTGCAAAGCATGCATGATCGCCGCAGCGATACGCTGACCATGGTGCAGGTGATGCAGGAGATTCTGTCCGACTACCAGCGCATGGCGGCCGCCATCGCCACCGACAACGCCGACATGGCCGTCGATGCCGCGCACAACCTGGCCCATCACCGCCTGCCGCGCGGCGGCCTGATTCCCTACATGCCGCTGGACAAGGTCAAGGACGAAACCGTCGACGCCCTGCTCGGCTTCCAGGACATGGTGGAAGGCAACACCCTGCGCCTGGCGGAAGCCGCCAAGGAGGGCAACATGGCCAAGGCCGCAGGCTACCTCGGGCCGATCGCCCAGGGCTGCGTTTCCTGCCACAACTACTTCCGCGGCCAGCCCGGTATCTCCGCCAACCTGAAGCCGAAACAATAAAAACAGCCGCGGCACAGCGGAACACACCACCAAAGGGGAGGAGACAAATGAATAACACTATCAACAGAAGTGCACTGGCCATGGCGCTGCTCGGCATCGCCGGCGGTGCCCATGCCACCAACGGCGATCAGATGCTGGGCGTCACCGCAACGCAATGGGGCATGGCCGGTGCCGTCGTGGCCGCGCCGCAGGATGCCGGCACCGTGCTGACCAACCCGGCGGGCCTGGCCACGCTGGAGATGAACGAGTTTCGTTCCGACATGGGCTTCGGCTTTCTCAACCCGCCGCGCAAGGCCAACGGCGCCAGCAGCGATTCGGATCTGTACCTGATCCCGGCCGGCGCCGTCGCCTTTCGCGTCGACGAAAAGCTGACCCTGGGCATGGGCATGGCGGGCCTGTCCGGCATGGGCGTCGACTTCGCCGACATCGCGCCGCTCGCCGGCAACCAGGCCATGGTCACCACCAAGCAGTTCTACAAGATTGCGCCCGGTTTCGCCTACCAGGTCAGCGACAAGCTCAGCGTCGGCGCCGCGCTCAACATCGACTACCAAAGCCTGGCCATGTACAACGCCAGCTTCCAGCTGCCGCAGAATCAGGCCTATGGCTTCGGCGCCTCCGTCGGCCTGACCTACCAGCTGAGCGACACCCTGCGCCTGGGCGCATCGTATGTCAGCCAGCAGAACATGGGCGCATTCAAATGGAACACCAACTCGGGCTACTACGAGATGACCATGGATGCGCCGCAGACCCTGCAGCTGGGCCTGGCCTACATCCCGGGTCCGGACCTGCTGGTGGAGTTCGACATCAAGCAGATCCAGTTCAGCGACGTGCTGGACAAGGTCACGCTGAAGACGCCGGGCGGCAATCAGACCATCAATTTCGGCTGGAGCGATCAGACGGTCTACGCCATCGCCATGCAGAAGAAGGTCAGCGACAAGACCACGCTGCGCGTCGGCTACAACTACGGCGCCTCTCCCATCGGCGCCGAGGACGTCACCAACAACTACGGCTCCCTCGCCGTCACCGAGCATCACCTCTCCCTGGGCATGACGCGGCAGCTGACCGACAAGGCCTCAGTCAGCCTTTCCTATGTGCATGCGCCCAGCAACGAGGTGAAGAACAGCACCGGGCAGAAGATCGAACTGGAGCAGAACGTGCTCAACCTGCAAATCAGCTATCGCAACTGAATGGAGAAGACACAATGACTGTCGATCGTATCGTCCACCTGGTCGCCGGCATGATGGTGTTGATCAGCCTGGCGCTGGCCAACTTCCATAACCCGGACTGGATCTGGCTGACCGCATTCGTCGGCCTCAACCTGGCACAGAGCGGCATCACCAGCTTCTGCCCGCTGTCCTTCATGCTGAAAAAGGCCGGGGTTCCGGAGGGCACTGCCTGTAGCTGATTCCACCAGCCGCACCCCTGCAGCTGTGGACTTTTATAGCGGCCTCCGGGCCGCTTTTTTTCTTGGAACAGCGGGATAAAGCACCTACAATGGCATGCACACTCCGTAACCAAGGGCCGTACCATGCAGATTTCCGTTCACAAGGTTGTCACCATCGACTACACCCTCACCGATGATTCGGGCAACGTCATCGACAGTTCCAAAGGCGGCGATCCCCTGGCCTACATCCACGGCATCGGCAACATCATCCCCGGTCTGGAAGCTGCGCTGGAAGGCAAGAAGGCCGGCGAAGCGCTGAAGGTTGCCGTGGCACCGGCGGAAGGCTATGGCGAACGTGACGACAGCATGATGCAGGCCGTGCCGCGCCAGATGTTCGAGACCCCGGAAGAGATCCAGGTCGGCATGCAGTTCCACACCATGACCGAAGGCGGTCAGCCCATGGTGGTCACCGTGGTGGAGACCTCACCGGAGACCATCACCGTCGACGCCAACCACCCGCTGGCAGGCCAGAATCTGAACTTCGACGTCACCATCGTCGAGGTGCGCGACGCCTCCGAGGAAGAACTGGAGCACGGCCACGTGCACGGCGCCGGCGGTCATCACCACTAATCCACTGTTAGGATGGGTAGAGCAACGCGAAACCCATCGCCCGTCGCTGCGAATTGCATGATGGGTTTTCGCTGCACTTGTGCCCATGGACGGGCGGTATTTGGCGAGAGGCAGGATGCCGATAGCCATCACCCATCCTACCGCAGGAATCAAAGTTTCGAGTTGCGGCTAGGCGCCGTCCCCGAAACTCGAAACTGATCAAGCATGTAAGCGTCGGGTTATGCCCCTTGGGCTAGCCCGACCTACAAATCCGCATGATGGGTTTCGCTGTCGCTCTACCCATCTACAAACTTGTATCTTGTAACTTGTATCTGCTTCAGACGTAGTGCTTGATGTTCTTGCGGCCCCCGCCCTTCCCCTTCTTCTGCACGATCACTCCCTTCACCACCTCGACACCCGGGACTTCCTCCATGGGATAGGTCGGATTGAGGGCCTTGAGGTAGCTGCGCCCCTCCTGCACCACGTATTGACGGAAGGTGTATTCGCCGTTGTGCTGGGCCACCACGTAGGAGCCGTCCTGCACCGTGTTCTTCGGGTAGATGATGATGACGTCGCCCTCTGCGAACTCCGGCAGCATACTGTCGCCCAGCACCATCAGGGCATAGGGCTCGTTGCCTTCGCAGGGGCTGGAAAACGCGGCCAACCGCTCGTCGTCGGGTTCCGCCTGCTGCTCGTTCTTGATGGGGATGAATTTATCCACGGCCATGGGCCTAGCCTCCACTTGAATTGCACGCTTTGAGTCCGCAGCTCAAAGCAAGTAATATTCCGCCTTCCGTTCCGACTGCTAGTCTGGGTCAACCGCTATGAAACGTTATTCCGATCTGGTCGCCGAATGCCTGTCCGAGGTGGACGAGCTGTTTCCCTGGGATCTCGAAGAGAAGCTCAAGGAGACGCCGGACCTGCTGCTCATCGACGTGCGCGAGCCCTACGAGTTCACGCCGCTGCACATCGAGGGTGCCATCAACGTGCCGCGCGGCGTGCTGGAATCGGCCTGCGACTGGGACTACGACGAAACCGTGCCGGAACTGGCCGGAGGCCGCGACCGCGAGATCATCGTCATCTGCCGCTCGGGACATCGCAGCGTCCTCGCCGCCCATACCATGCAGCGCATGGGCTTCAAGCACGTCTACTCCCTCAAGACCGGCATGCGCGGCTGGTTCGAGTTCGAGCAGCCCATCGTCGATGCCGACAATTCCCCGGTAGACGAGGATTTTGCCGACGACTTCTTCACCAACAAACTGCGCCCGGAACAGCGCAAGCCAACGTAATCAACAAGTTTGTTACCTTGTAACTTGCAACTTGCTGCTTGTAACTGCTGTTATCCGTAATACGCCTGCGGCTCGAACCAGCTGAACTGCTTGTGCAGCTGCACCACCTCGCCGACGACGATCAGGGTCGGCGGCTTGATCTCTTCCTTGGCGATGACCTTGGTCATGGTGCCGAGGGTGCCGATGAATTCCTTCTGCCGCGGCGTGGTCGCCTGCTGCACCAGGGCCATCGGGGTATCGGGTGAACGGCCGTGCTTGATCAGGTTGTCGCAGATCACCGACAGCCCCTTCAGACCCATGTAAAACACCACCGTCTGGTTGGGCTGGGCCAGCGCCGACCAGTTGAGGTTCATGCTGCCGTCCTTGAGGTGGCCGGTGACGAAGGTGACCGACTGCGAGTAGTCGCGGTGAGTCAGCGGAATGCCGGCATAGGACGACATGCCGATGGCGGCGGTGATGCCGGGCACCACCTGGAAGGTCACGCCTTCCGCCGCCAGGGTTTCGATCTCCTCGCCGCCGCGGCCGAAGATGAAGGGGTCGCCGCCCTTGAGACGGCAGACGCGCTTGCCCTCCTTGGCCAGCTTCACCAGCAACATATTGATCTCGTCCTGCGGCAGAGCGTGATTGTCGCGTTCCTTACCGACGTAGATGCGTTCGGCGTCGCGGCGGCACAGGTCCAGCACCTGCTTGGACACCAGGCGGTCGTGAACGATGACGTCGGCCTGCTGCATCAGGCGCAGGGCGCGGAAGGTGAGCAGATCCGGATCGCCGGGACCGCCGCCGACCAGATAGACCTCGCCCACCGGCTCGTCCTTGCCCGCGACGACGGCCGCCTCCAGGGCGTCACGGGCCTGCTCGTCCTTGCCGGCGAACACCATTTCGGCGATCTCGCCCTGCAACACGTGCTCCCAGAAATTGCGCCGGGCGTTGGTGTCCTTGAAACGAGCCTTGACCTGGTCGCGGAAGCTTTCCACCAGCTGGGCCAGGCGGCCGTAGGCGGCGGGGATGGCCGATTCCAGCCGGGCGCGCAGCAGGCGCGCCAGCACCGGCGAGGCGCCGCCGGTGGAGACGGCGATCTGCACCGGCGAGCGGTCGATGATCGAAGGCATCAGGAAGCTGCACAATTCCGGGTTGTCCACCACGTTCACCGGCAGGCTGCGCGCCTGGGCCAGTTCGGACACCTGGCGGTTGACCTGTTCGTCGTCGGTGGCGGCGACCGCCAGGTCCACACCTTCCAGATCGGCCGGCGCGAACACCGCCTGGCGCCAGGTGATGGCGCCGCCGTCCGCCTGGGCCTGGAGGGTGGAGCCCAGCGCCGGGCTCACCACGGTCACCGCGGCGCCAGCCTCGAGCAGCAGCCCGACCTTGCGCGCCGCCACCTCGCCGCCGCCCACCACCAGGGTGCGGCGACCGCGTATATTCATGAAAATTGGCAATAAATCCATCGGTTTACGACTCGTAGTACCGCCCTGGCGGGCAAAAGGCCGATTAGTTTACCCCGAAGTACAGGCGTAACCTAGCCCGATATGGGGCCGGGGGCCGAGAACGCAACGTTGGGCCGGAAACGGCAAGGGGCGCCGCAGCGCCCCCCGTTTCCGCCGCAACGCCCATTGCGGCTAGTCCTTCAAATCCTTTTTCACTTCCCGGGCGCTTTCCTTGACGTCCTCCTTGATGGCTTTGCCGGTGTCCTTGATCGCGCGGCCGGTGTCCTTCAGGCCTTCCTTGAAGCCCTTCCAGGTTTCCTTGGCGCCCTCCTTGACCTCCTGCTTGAAGCTCTTGTCCGACTGGGCCTCATCGGCCATCACGGGAGATGCCGCCACAGTCAGCGCCAGCAGCAGCGCCGCAGTCCAACCGCCCATGCCACGATTCATCGCCATGACCTCCCTCAGTCCCAGAATTCGTTCCAGCGCCGCTTGACCCCGGACCAGCCGTCCTTCACGCCGCTCTTGATGCTGTGCCAGGTGCCCTTGGATTCTTCCTTGACGTCCTTCTTCAACTCCCTGGCGCCCTCCTTGACGTCCTGCTTCAGCTCTTTGGCGCCATCATTGACGTCGCTTTTCAATTCCTTGGCGCCGCTCTTGATGTCCTGCTTCAGTTCGCGGGCGTCGGACTTGATGTCGTCCCACACCCCGGCCTGCACGGGCAGCATCAATACCAGCAACATCACCGCCAGAGTCAGTCTCATGTCCTTCACTCCGCGCAATCAGCGTGCAGTAATCACGCTCAGGCCGCCCATATAGGGCTGCAGGGCCGCGGGCACCGCCACCGAACCGTCTTCCTGCTGGTAGTTCTCCAGGATCGCCACCAGGGTGCGGCCCACGGCGAGGCCGGAGCCGTTCAGGGTATGCACCAGTTCCGGCTTCTTGGTTTCCGGGTTGCGCCAGCGCGCCTGCATGCGCCGCGCCTGGAAGTCCTGGAAGCTGGAGCAGGAGGAAATCTCGCGGTACTTGTCCTGGCCCGGCAGCCAGACCTCCAGGTCGTAGGTCTTGGCGGAGGAAAAGCCCATGTCGCCGGCGCACAGGGCCATGGTGCGGTAGGGCAGCTCCAGGCGCTTCAGCACCTCCTCGGCATGGCCGGTCAGCTCCTCCAGGGCCTGCCAGGACTGCTCGGGGGCCACCACCTGCACCAGCTCCACCTTCTCGAACTGGTGCTGGCGGATCATGCCGCGGGTGTCCTTGCCGTAGGCGCCGGCCTCGCTGCGGAAGCAGGGGGTGTGGCAGACGAACTTGAGCGGCAGGCGCTCGGCCTCGGTGATGGTGTCGCGCACGATGTTGGTGACCGGCACCTCGGCGGTGGGGATCAGGTAGTAGTTCTGCTCGCCGCGCAGGGCGAACAGGTCCTGCTCGAACTTGGGCAGCTGGCCGGTGCCGCGCAGGCTGTCGGCGTTGACCAGGTACGGGACATAGGTTTCGGTATAGCCGTGCTCGCCGCTGTGCAGGTCCAGCATGAACTGGATCAGGGCGCGGTGCATGCGCGCCAGCGGCCCCTGCATGACGGCGAAACGCGAGCCGGTGATCTTGGCGGCAGTCTCGAAGTCCAGCTGCCCCAGGGCCTCGCCCACGTCGACGTGATCCTTCGGTGCAAAGCTGAAGGACCGCGGCGTGCCCCAGCGGCGCACCTCGACGTTGTCGTTCTCGTCCCGGCCCGCCGGCACGCTGTCGTGCGGGATGTTGGGCACACCCATGAGGATGGCGTTCAGCTCGTCCTGGATGCCGTTGAGGCGCGCCTCGGCCTCCTTCAGCTTGTCGCCGAGGTCGGCCACCGCCGCCAGCAGCGGCGCCGTGTCCTCGCCCCGGGCCTTGGCTTGGCCGATGGCCTTGGAGCTGCTGTTGCGCTCGGCCTGCAATTCCTGGGTGCGCACCTGGATGTCCTTGCGCTCCGCCTCCAGGCGGGCGATGGCGGCGGTGTCCAGCACGAAACCACGCCGCGCCAGCTGCTGCGCGGTGGCGTCAAGTTCGGCCCGGAACAGTCGGGGGTCAAGCATGTCGGTTTCCTTTAGCGAATCAGATTAAAAATATCTTGCCGCAGAGACGCGGAGGACGCAGAGGATTTTCGAGTCGTACAGCCCCGGCCCACACGCGAAGTCTCTGCGTCCTCTGCGCCTCTGCGGCGAAATCGGTTTTCGTAGGGTGCGCACCGCGCACCGCCGTTGTGGCACCGCGTCATGGTGCGCAGTGCGCACCCTACATGGGTTCAATCGTTGACCTGCGCCGTCCAGCTCAGCATGTGGCCCGGCTTGATGTCCGCGCTCAGGTGTTCGAGGATCGCCGCCACTTTTTCCGGGGTGTCGAAGAACTCGACGATGACCGGCAGGTCCAGCGACAGGTCCAGCAGCTTGGCGGTGTGGATCTTGCCCGAGGCGCCGAAACCGGCGACGCCGCGAGAGACGGTGACGCCGCGCACATGCTCCCAGTCATGCAGGCGCTTGAGCAGATTGTCCGCCTGCCCCTGTCCCTCATGCAGATAAATACGCACCACGGTGACTTCTGTTCCGCTCATAGCTGCCTCCCCAACACCATCCCGGCCCAGGCCGCACCGATACACAGCACGACGCTGAGCAACACGTTCATCGTTGCCCGCAACAGCTGGCCATCCTCCATCAGGGTGAGGGTTTCCAGCGAAAAGGTGGAGAAGGTGGTGAAGGCACCGAGGAAACCCACCAGCAGCAGGGCGCGCCATTCCGGCGCCAGGCTCAGCCGCTCCACCAGCATCACGTAGAGGAACCCCATCAGCAGCGAGCCGCCGACGTTGACCGCCAGGGTGCCCCAGGGAAAGCCGCGTCCGAGCAGGGCGTACACCCAGCCCGCCACCCAGAAGCGCAACAGCGCCCCGACGGCTCCACCTCCTGCAATGGCCGCGATCTGGAGCATTAAAAAAAACCTTTGCCGCAGAGACGCAGAGACGCGGAGGGCATGAAGGAAACATCATGTAGTCCTCTGCGCCTCCGCGTCTCCGCGGCGGGGTTATGAAGTTCGTGGCGCTTTTGCCTTGAATTCATTTCTTGTCCTTCTTCCCCCGCGCCGCGCGGTCCAGATCGCGCAGGTGGGCCAGTTTTTCGCCGATCTTCAGTTCCAGGCCACGCGGCACCGGCTGGTAGTAGTGGCGCTCGGGCATGTCCTCGGGGAAATAGCTCTCCCCGGCCGCGTAGGCCTCCGGTTCGTCGTGGGCGTAGCGGTAGGCCCGGCCGTAGCCCAGTTCCTTCATCAGTTTGGTCGGCGCGTTGCGCAGATGAACCGGCACCTCATAGGAGCCGTGCTGCTTCACGTCGGCCATGGCCGCATTGTATGCCATGTAGGCGGCGTTGCTCTTGGGGGCACAGGCCATGTAAAGCACCGCCTGGGCGATGGCCAGCTCCCCTTCCGGGCTGCCCAGGCGCTCCTGCACGTCCCAGGCATCCAGGGCAATACGCAGGGCGCGCGGGTCGGCGTTGCCGATGTCCTCGGTGGCCATACGCACCACCCGGCGCGCAATGTAGAGCGGATCGCAGCCGCCGTCCAGCATGCGCGTCAGCCAGTACAGGGCGGCGTCGGGGGCGGAGCCGCGCACCGATTTGTGCAGGGCCGATATCTGGTCGTAAAAGGCCTCGCCGCCCTTGTCGAAGCGGCGCCCGCCGCCGGCCAGCACCTCGTGCAGGGTCTCCTCCGCCACCACCTCCTGGCCGTCCACCCGCTCCGCCAGGTCGGCGGCGATCTCCAGCAGGTTGAGGGCGCGGCGGGCATCGCCGTCGGCAGCTTCGGCGATGCGCTGCAACAGCTCCGGGGCAATCACCAGGGGCCGCTCGCCGAGGCCGCGCTCCGTATCGTGCAGCGCCCGTTCCAGCACTGCGCGGATTTCGTCGGCGGTGAGACTCTTCAGCACATAGACGCGGGCGCGGGACAGCAGCGCGTTGTTCAGCTCGAAGGAGGGATTTTCGGTGGTGGCGCCGATGAAGGTGACGGTGCCGTCCTCCACGTAGGGCAGGAAGGCGTCCTGCTGCGACTTGTTGAAGCGGTGCACCTCGTCCACGAACAGTACGGTGCCGCGGTTGTAGGCGGCGCGCACCTGCTGCGCCTGCTGTATGGCCTCGCGGATGTCCTTCACCCCGGACAGCACCGCGGAGAGCGCCAGGAACTGCGCATCGGCGCGGCCGGCTATCATGCGTGCCAGGGTGGTCTTGCCGGTGCCGGGCGGGCCCCAGAACACCATGGAGTGGAGATTGCCCGACTCGATGGCGAGGCGCAGCGGCTTGCCCGGCCCGAGCAGATGGGTCTGGCCGAAGAGCTCATCCAGCGCGGCCGGCCGCATGCGGTCGGCCAGGGGGTGGAAGCGATCCTGGTCTTTCACCAAGACCACCTCGTCGCGGAGACGCAGAGACGCGGAGATTTACCGGTATTCACGTCCGGCCCGGTGCCTTGTAATACACAGGCGTCCAAGACTACTCGCCTACCACGTCGACGCCGGGCGGCGGCGTGAAGCGGAAGGCGCCGGTCTCCACCTGCGGGTTGCGGCTGACGGTGTGGAAGAACAGCCGCGTCATCTGGCCGAAGTTGTCCACCATTTCCATGGCGCGGATGACGTCGCCCTCCAGCGCCAGGCGGATGTAGGCGAAGGTGGCGTCCTTCTGTTTCGGCTTCAGATCGATCCAGGTGTAGCCCTCGTGGTCGCCCAGCTCCTGCAGGGTGAAGTTGCGCTCCAGCGGTTCGCTGCCGGACAGCAGCATGGCCGGGGTGCTGCCCAGGGCCTCTTCCTGCGGCCGCACCGTGACCTGCTCCAGATCCTTGTCGTACATCCAGATGCGCGTGCCGTCGGCGACGTAGAGCTGGCTGTAGGGCTTGGAATAGTCCAGGCGGAAACGGCCGGGGCGCGACAGCAGCATCACTCCCTCGCTCTCCTCCTTCACCCGCTGCTCGGCATCCACCAGGGTCTGCACGAACTCGGCACGCATGGTCTTCAGCCCCTTGAAGAAGGCGTCCAGCCGCGCCTTGCCGTCGGCAGCGTGGACCGTGGACGTCAGCAGCAGGGCCGACAGCCAGAGGAAGGTATGACCCAATCGATGGAGAGATAGCATATTTGGCTCTTGAAAGTGTTCAGCTTCAGAGGAGACGGAGGAAAACCGGATACACGGGCAAAGAGACAAGATACAAGTGAAGAAGTGCGCTGCGCACCGTTGTTTTATGCAAAACAGCACGAGCGCAGCGAGTTCATTCCCTTGTATCTTGTCACTTGTATCTTGTATCTCCGTTCTTGGTGGATGCGCTGTCGCTTATCCACCCTACAAAATCTCTATTCATTCCGGCGGCGGCGGCGCCAATACCTCGCGCGCACCGTTGGATTGCAGCGGGCCGACCACGCCGGCCAGTTCCATCATTTCCACCATGCGCGCGGCACGGTTGTAGCCAATCTTGAGACGGCGCTGGATGCCGGACACCGAAGCGCGGCGGCTCTCCAGCACGATCTGCACCGCCTCGTCATACAGCGGGTCCGACTCGTCGCCGCCGCCACCCTCGCCCGCCGGGCCACCCTCGCTACCGTCGCTGCCGCCGCCCTTGAGGATGTCTTCCACGTACTCGGGCAGGCCACGCTTCTTCAGGTCGTCCACCACGCGATGCACTTCCTGGTCGGAGACGAAGGCGCCGTGGATGCGTGCCGGCACGCCGTGGCCCGGCGGCAGGTAGAGCATGTCGCCGTTGCCGAGCAGGCTTTCGGCGCCCTGCTGGTCGAGGATGGTGCGCGAGTCGATGCGCGAGGACACCTGGAAGGCGATGCGGGTCGGGATGTTGGCCTTGATCAGGCCGGTGATCACGTCCACCGACGGCCGCTGGGTGGCCAGGATGAGATGGATGCCGGCGGCGCGCGCCTTCTGCGCCAGGCGGGCGATGAGCTCTTCCACCTTCTTGCCCACCACCATCATCATGTCGGCCAGCTCGTCGACGATGACCACGATGTAGGGCAGCGTATCCAGCTCGGGGCGCTGCTCCTCCAGTTCCGGCGCGTCGGGCACCAGCGGCTTCCACAGCGGATCCTTGATGGGCTGTTTGGCGGCGACGGCGTCCTTGATCTTCTTGTTGTAGCCGCCGACGTTGCGCACGCCGAGGGTGGCCATCAGCTTGAAGCGCCGCTCCATCTCCGCCACGCACCAGCGCAGAGCGTTGGCGGCATCCTTCATGTCGGTGACCACCGGCGCCAGCAGGTGCGGTATGCCGTCATAGATGGACAGCTCCAGCATCTTGGGGTCGACCATGATCATGCGCACGTCGCGCGGAGTGGCGTTGTACAGCAGGCTCAGGATCATGGCGTTGATGGCCACCGACTTGCCCGAGCCGGTGGTGCCGGCCACCAGCAGGTGCGGCATCTTGGCGAGATCCGCCACCATGGGCACGCCGGCGATGTCCTTGCCCAGGGCCAGGGTCAGGTGCGAAGCGGCGTTTTCATAGGCCGGCGAGCGCAGCACCTCCGACAGGCGCACGATCTCCCGCGACTCATTGGGCACTTCCAGGCCGATGGTGGTCTTGCCCGGGATGACCTCCACCACGCGCACCGAAATGGCCGACAGGGAGCGGGCCAGGTCCTTGGACAGGTTGGAAATCTGGCTCACCTTGATGCCCGCGGCCGGCTGTAGTTCGAAACGGGTGATCACCGGACCGGGATGCACCTCGACCACCTGGGCCTCGATGCCGAAATCCTGCAACTTCATCTCCACCAGGCGCGACACCGCGGCCAGCGCCTCCGGCGAAATGCGGTTGCCGCCCTGCTCGGCCACGTCCAGCAGGGCCAGCGGCGGCAATCCGCCCTCGCCCGCCGCGGGCGCGAACAGCGGCACCTGCTTTTCCTTCTCCACCCGCTCCGACACCACCGGCACCTGCTTGATCACCGGCTCGATGCGCGGCGGCGGCCGTTTGGCCACCCTGGCCTTCTCGGTCTTGACGGTCTGCTCGCGCTCCTGCCGCGCCTGGCGGGCAGCGAGCAATTCATTCAACTGCGGCAGCAGGCGGCGCAGCCAGGCGCCGAGGCGCAGGGTCCAGGCCCCCACGCCGTCCATTACCCGCAGCCAGGACAGGCCGGTGAACAGGGTGACGCCGGCGAGGAACAGGGCCAGCAGGAACAGGGTGGCGCCGAGAAAGCTGAAGGAGCCGACCAGGCTGCGCCCGGCGACGTCGCCGAGGATGCCGCCGGCATTGAGCGGCAGGGCCACGGCGCTGTAATCGAAATGGAGAAAGGCCAGGCCGGCCCCGGCAGTGACGGTGAGCACAAAGCCCGCGCCGCGCAGGGCCAGCTCGGCGTGATTGGCGGCATCCTCCTCTTCGTTGCGGCCGCGAAACAGCAGCAGGCCGCTATAGGCCACCATCACCGGGAACAGGTAGGCCATGTAGCCGAACAGGTAGAGGAAGATATCGGCGAACCAGGCGCCGGCACGGCCGCCCAGGTTGGCGATGCCGGCGGAGCGGCCAACGCTGGACCAGCCCGGATCGGACGGGTGATAGGTGTACAGCGCGATGAGCAGATAGATGGCGACGGCACCGAACAGGTACAGCGCCGCCTCGCGCAGGCCGCGCCGCAACTGGTGCCCGAGGACGAAACGATCCGGTTTCTTGCTGCTCGCCTGTGCCAATGGAATTAACCTTTTACTATAAGAACAGATACTAACGCTTTGTAATTCTACAGATTAACGCCGCACATTACACCGTCTTGAGGGCCGGGTGCACAATCTCCCCACCCCGCACGTTCACACCGCGCGCCAGGGCCGGCACCGTGTCCCAGCCGCCCTGCGCCAGCCGCTGCGCATAGGGGATCAGGGCCGCGGACAGGGCCTGCGAGGCGGTGCGCGGCACCGAGCCCGGCATATTGGTCACCCCGAAGTGCAGAACGTTCTCCCACAGGAAGGTCGGCGCCGCCCAGGTGGTGGGCCGGGTGGTCTCGATGCAGCCGCCCTGATCCACGGATATGTCCACCACCACGCTGCCCGGCTCCATGCGCCGGACCGTTTCGGCCGATACCAGGTGCGGGGCGCGGGCGCCGGGGATCAGCACCGCCCCCACCAGCAGATCAGCGTCCAACACCGCCTGTTCGATGGCATCGGCATAGGGGTGCAGGGCAGTGACGTTGGGGCCCAGGGCCCGCATGGCCGCCAGTTTGTCGCGGTTGCGATCGAACACCGTGACCCGCGCCCCCAGGGCCGCGGCCACCGCCGCGGCGCTGCCGCCGGCCACCCCGGCACCCAGCACCACCACGTGGCCGCGCTCCGCCGCCGGCAGGCCGCCGAGCAGGATGCCCTTGCCGCCCTGCGGCGCGGACAGCAGCTGGGCACCGGCCTGGGCCGCGATGCGCCCGGCGATATCGCTCATGGGCGCCAGCAGCGGCAGGCGGCCGTCGGCCTCCTCCACCGTCTCGAAGGCCACGCCGGTCAGGCCGATGCGCAGCAGTTGATCCGTCAGGGCCGGTTCCGCCGCCAGGTGCAGATAACAGAACAGCAGGTGGTCGGCGCGCAGCAGCGGCCATTCCTGCGGCTGCGGCTCCTTCACCTTCACCACCATCTGCGACCAGCCGTACAGGGCCGCGGCATCGGGCAGCACGCTCACGCCCGCTGCCGCGTAGTCGGCGTCGGCGTAACCGCTCAGGCGACCGGCTTCCCGCTCGACCGCAACTTCGTGTCCGGCCCGCACCAGCTCGGCAGCCGCCGCAGGGATCAAGCCCACGCGGCCTTCAAGGGTTTTCACCTCACGGGGAATACCGATGCGCATACGCTGTCCTTTACCCATGGGGAGGCATTCCGTAACATGCCGCTACTTAGAATTGAACTTGGCGAATTCACCCCGATATTCCGTGTCTGCAACGCCGCTACGGGCACAGAAATTCAGGAATTTAACTGCGATGGAGTCTACCACATGAGTCAAACCAAGCATTGCCGCCTGCTGATCCTCGGTTCCGGTCCCGCCGGCTATACCGCCGCCGTCTACGCCGCCCGCGCCAACCTCAATCCGGTGATCATCACCGGCATGCAGCAGGGCGGCCAGCTGATGACCACCACCGAGATCGACAACTGGCCCGGCGGCGAACACGGCCTCACCGGCCCCGGCCTGATGCAGCAGATGGAAGAACACGCCAAGCGCTTCAACACCGAGATCATCTTCGACACCATCATGAAGGCCGATCTGTCCAAGCGCCCGTTCACCCTCACCGGTGACTCCGCCAGCTACACCTGCGACGCCCTGATCATCGCCACCGGCGCCTCGGCCATGTACCTGGGCCTGGAGTCGGAAGAGAAGTTCAAGGGCCGCGGCGTCTCCGGCTGCGCCACCTGCGACGGTTTCTTCTACCGCAACCAGAACGTGGCCGTCATCGGCGGCGGCAACACCGCCGTGGAAGAGGCCCTGTACCTGTCCAACATCGCCAAGCACGTCACCGTGGTGCATCGCCGCGACAAGTTCCGCTGCGAGAAGATCCTCACCGACCAGCTGATGGAGAAGGCGAAGAACGGCAACGTCACCATCGAGTGGAACCACGAGGTGGACGAGGTGCTGGGCGACAAGTCCGGCGTCACCGGCCTGCGCATCAAGAACAGCCAGGACGGCAGCACGAAGGACCTGGAACTGACCGGCGTGTTCATCGCCATCGGCCACAAGCCCAACACCGACCTGTTCGACGGCCAGGTCGAGCTGGAGCACGGCTACATCGTCACCCAGGGCGGGCGCAACGGCAACGCCACCGCCACCAACGTTGAGGGCGTGTTCGCCGCCGGCGACGTGGCCGACCACACCTACCGCCAGGCCATCACCTCCGCCGGCACCGGCTGCATGGCCGCGCTGGACGCCGAGGCCTTCCTGGAGGGCAAGGGCTAAGCTTGCTTTCAAGCCCCCACGGCCCCATCAAAACCCGCAGGCGTCCACCTGCGGGTTTTTTATTGTCCAGATGAAGATAGCCATCGTCACCGCGCTCGATGAGGTGACCGCCGCCGAGTGGAACGCGCTCGAGGGCGGCATCGACAACCCGTTCCTGCGCCACGAGTTTCTCGCCAACCTGGAACGGCACGGCTGCGTCGGCGAGCTGTGGGGCTGGCGGCCGCGCCACATCACCGTGCGTGATGAAACCGGCGCGCTGATCGGCGCTGTGCCGCTCTACCTCAAGGACAACTCCTACGGCGAACTGGTGTTCGACTGGAGTTGGGCCGAGGCCTACCAGCGCAACGGCCTGCGCTACTATCCCAAGCTGGTATCCGCCATCCCCTACTCGCCCATCCCCGGCCCGCGCCTGCTGGTGCGCAGCGACGCCGCGCGCGATGCCGTGGAGACACAGCTCATCGGCGCCGCGCACGCCCTGCTCAGGGAGGAAGGCGCCTCCTCCTTGCACTGGCTGTTTCCCGACGCCGCGCAAATGGACACCTTGGAGCGGCACGGCTTCATGCGCCGCACCGGCTGCCAGTACCACTGGTTCAACCGCGGCTATGCCTCGTTCGAGGAGTTTCTGGAAGGCTTCACCCGCGATCGGCGCAAGAAGGTGAAGCAGGAACGGCGCCGCGTACGCGACGCCGGCATCGAGATGGAAATCCTGCACGGCGACGAAATCAGCGTCGAACAATGGGCCACCTTTCATCGTTTCTACACAAGCACCTACGACAAGCGCGGCGGCCACGCCACCCTGACCCTGGACTTCTTCCGCGCCATCGGCCGCGACCTGCCGCGCCAGGTGGTGCTGGTGCTGGCCAGGCATCAGGGACAGTATGTGGCAGGCGCCCTGAACCTGCGCTCCGGCGACACCCTCTACGGGCGGCACTGGGGCTGCCTGGAAGAGTTCAACAGCCTGCACTTCGAGGCCTGTTACTACACCGGCATCGAATACTGCATCGCCCACGGCCTGCAACGCTTCGAACCGGGCGCCCAGGGCGAGCACAAGGTGTGGCGCGGCTTCGAGCCGGTGCCCACATGGTCGGCCCACTACCTCGCCCATCCGGCCTTTGCCGATGCGGTGGGCCGCTATCTGCAACAGGAACGGGAAGCGATGGAACAACAGATGGCCGAACTGCGCGGACACCTGCCGTTCAAGGCGGGGGCGGAGAAACCGTGAACCGCCGCGGCCCGTTCTGGCTCGACGCCGACGACAAAGGCTACGCCTTTCCGCCGGTGGAACACGCCCTGCGCGAACCCGACGGCCTGCTCGCCGTGGGCGGTGACCTTGCCCCGGAGCGCATCCTGAGCGCCTACCGCCAGGGCATCTTTCCCTGGTTCAGTCCCGGCCAGCCCATCCTGTGGTGGTCGCCCGATCCGCGCGCCGTGCTGCTGCCGGAAAAGCTGAAGGTGTCGCGCAGCCTGCGCAAGACCATCAACAAGGGCAGCTTCCGCGTCACCTTCGATACCGCCTTCGAGCAGGTGATCCGCGCCTGCGCCGCCACCCCGCGCCGCGGCCAACCCGGCACCTGGATCACGGAGGAGATGCAGCAGGCTTATATCCACCTGCACCGCATGGGCCATGCCCACTCGGCGGAAAGCTGGTCGGGGGATGAACTGGTGGGGGGCCTGTACGGCCTGCGCCTCGGCCGCGTGTTCTACGGCGAATCCATGTTCAGCCGCAGGACCGATGCCTCGAAGGTTGCCTTCGTGCACCTGGTGCGCAAACTGCAGGAGGAAGGCGTGGTGCTCATCGACTGCCAGGTGACCACCGATCACCTGCTCAGCCTGGGGGCGGAGGAGATCCCGCGGCGGCGCTTCGTCGAATTGTTGCGGCAACACACTTGAACACCTGCCGCAGAGGCGCGGAGGCACAGAGAACTAAAATTGGAACACTCCGCGCCTCAGCGTCTCTGCGGCAGGTTTTTCTGCATTTGCCGCACCCGCTCGAACAGGCACACGGCCACTGCCGCCGCCACATTGAGCGACTCCACCTTTCCCGGCATCGGGATCGTTACCTGATGCGTGGCGCAGGCGGACAGTTCCGGCGACAGGCCTGCGCCTTCATTGCCGAAGACAAACGCCACCGATCCGGCGAGATCAACCTCATAAAGCGACTGCGTGCCATCGAGGCGCGTCGCCACGGCCGCGTCAAATCCTTTTGCGACCTGGGTCAGCTCCTGCTGTTCATGAATGGCGAGGGCGAAGTGCGCCCCCATCCCTGCGCGCAGGGCCTTGGGCGACCAGGCCTCGGCACAGCCTTTCGACAGAAAGACGGCGTCGATACCTGCCGCCGCCGCGGTGCGTATGATGCTGCCGAGATTGCCGGGATCCTGGATGTTCTCCAGCAGCACCGCACTGCGACAGGTCTGCTGTTCCGGTGTCGGCACGGACAGCAAACCCAGCACGCCCACCGGTGTTTCCACCGGCGAGACGGCATAGAACAGGGCCGGGGCGAACAGCAGCGTGGGTACGTTTACATGGCGTGCCAGACACTGCGCTATTTCCGCGTCGTGTTCCGCCCCTTCGCGCACCACAATCAGCTCCGGCACACGGCCGGCATCGGCCAGCGCATGCAGCAGGTGCACGCCGTCGAGCAGCGTCTGCCCGGCCTTGCGCCGCTCGCGCGCGCTCGTCGCCAGTTTCTTCAGATGCTTGAACTGGGGGTTGTCCGCGGAGGTGATGTGCTTGAAATGCGTCACAACGATCACCTCAGGAACGGGCCATGGATGTAGGCCCGATAAAGCGCAGCGGTATCGGGCACGGCCTGCCGGACACCGCTGCCGCTATGTCCGGCCTACGCGCTCCAATCGTCTTGGCGAGAGTCATGGTTTTCCTCCGGCCTGCGCCACCATATCCAGGGCCAATGCCTCGGCTACCTTGATGCCGTCCACCGCGGCGGAGAGTATGCCGCCGGCGTAACCGGCGCCCTCGCCGGCCGGATACAGGCCCTTCACGTTGAGGCTTTGCAGGGTGGAGTCGTTGCGGCGGATGCGTATCGGCGAAGAGGTGCGCGTCTCCACGCCGGTGAGCAGCGCGTCGACGCGGGCGAAGCCGCGGATCTGTTTGTCGAAGGCGGGAATGGCCTCGCGCAAGGCCTCGATGGCGTAACCGGGCAGCGCGCTGCTCAAATCGGTGAGGTGCACGCCGGGGGTGTACGAGGGCTGCACCTCGCCGAACGCGGTCGACGGCCGGCCGGCGAGAAAATCGCCCACCAGCTGCCCCGGCGCCTGATAATTGCGCCCGCCCAGTTCAAAGGCGCGTGCTTCCAGTTGCTCCTGCAAGGCGATGCCCGCCAGCGGGTCGCCGGGATAATCCTGTTCCGGCGTGATGCCCACCACGATGCCGCTGTTGGCATTGCGCTCGGCGCGGGAATACTGGCTCATGCCGTTGGTCACCACCCGGCCCTCCTCCGAGGTAGCGGCCACCACCTGGCCGCCGGGGCACATGCAGAAGCTGTACACGGTGCGGCCATTCTTGCAGTGATGCACCAGCTTGTAATCGGCGGCGCCCAGTTCCGGATTGCCTGCCTGCGCGCCGAAGCGGCAGCTGTCGATCATCGACTGCGGATGCTCGATGCGGAAACCGACGGAAAACGGCTTGGCCTCGATGTACACGCCGCGCCGGTGCAGCATGCGGAATGTGTCGCGCGCGCTGTGGCCGATGGCCAGGATCACGTGATCGGCTTCGATACGCTCGCCGCCGGCCAGCACCACCGCCTTGATGGCGCCGTCGGCGATCTCCACGTCGTCGACCCGGCTCTGGAAACGGAACTCGCCGCCGAGGGACTCGATGGTGGCGCGGATCTTTTCCACCATGCTCACCAGGCGGAAGGTGCCGATGTGCGGCTTGCTGATGTAGAGGATTTCCTCCGGCGCGCCGGCCTGGACGAACTCGGTCAGCACCTTGCGGCCGAGATGGCGCGGGTCCTTGATCTGGCTGTGCAGCTTGCCGTCGGAAAAGGTGCCGGCGCCGCCCTCGCCGAACTGGACGTTGGATTCCGGGTTGAGCCTGCCCTCGCGCCACAGCGCCCAGGTGTCCTTGGTGCGCTGGCGCACCGGCGTACCGCGCTCCAGGATGATGGGCCGGAACCCCATCTGGGCCAGCAGCAGGCCGGCCATGAAGCCACACGGCCCGGTACCGATCACCACAGGGCGGCTGGAAAGCTGGGCCGGCGCCTGCGCGACATAGTGGTAGGTGGTGTCCGGCGCCGGACCGATGTGGGTGTCGGCGCGGAATTTTTCCAGCAGGGCTGCCTCGTCCGCCACCTCCACATCCAGGGTATAGGTGAACACGATGGCGTGGCGCTTGCGCGCATCATGGCCGCGCCGCGCCACGCTGTAGCCGAGCAATGCCGCCGCGGGAATACCGAGCCGCTGCAAGATGGCCGTGCTGATATCCGCGTCGGAGTGTTCGAGGGGAAGCCTGATTTCAGTCAGTCGTAACATGCATTCATCCGATACAGGCGGCGGGCGCCCGATAAAACGGCGTACATATTAGCGTTTTTCACCGGCTGCCGCAGGCGGCGCCCGCGCCTCCCGGAAAAAAACCACACGCCGTGCATGGAAGCACAAAACAAACGGTGTGTTATGTTTTTTTCATGACCAGTCCCCACGCCTTTTCCGTGCTTCCCGCCGATCTGGTGTTCTACGCCAGCCCGCCGCACCAGTGCAGCTATCTGCCTGAGCGCGAGGCCGTGACTCTGTTCGCCGACCCGCACGCATCCATGAACCCTTCCCTGTACAGCGTGCTGGCAGAGCTGGGCTTCCGCCGCAGCGGCAACTATGTCTATCGGCCGCGCTGCCCGACCTGCGACGCCTGCCGCCCGGCCCGCATCCCGGTCGCCGGTTTCACCCCGGACCGCAGCCAGCGCCGCGCCTGGCAGCGCAACCGCGACCTCGCCGTATCCGTGCTGCCCGCCGAGTACCACGAGGAGCACTACCAGCTCTACCGCCGCTACATCCACAGCCGCCACGCCGAAGGCGGCATGGACGTGGACGACCCCGCCCGCTACCTGGAGTTTCTCGGCAGCCGCTGGATGGACACCCGCTTCGTGGAGTTCCGCCTGCAAGGCCGGCTGATGATGGTGGCGATCATCGACCTGATGAGCGACGGCCTGTCGGCGGTCTACACCTTCTTCGATCCGGACGAGTCCCGCCGCAGCCTGGGCACCTATGCCATCCTGTGGCAGGTGGAGGAAAGCCGCTGGCGCAAGCTTCCCTACGTTTACCTGGGTTACTGGATCGCCGAATCACCGCGCATGGCCTACAAGCAACGTTTCCACCCCCTGGAGATCTATGGCGGCGGGGAATGGAGAGGACTCAAGCAGGAGGGCTGACGGCCGCTATACTCAAAGACAGCATGGCTTTCCCCGCCATGCAAAGGAGGCAGCATGCTGAGCTTCGTCTATCAGCTGGCCCACACCTTCGAGCGGGAACACGGCTATCCGCCCAACCTGCTCTACCTGAACCACCGTCATTACAACGCCCTGCGGGCGGATCTCCCCACCGACAGTGAACAAGGCACCCTGCGTGAACGTCTGGGCATGGAGATCGTATTGACCGAGGAGGTGGTTCACCCGCACGTCGCCTGGACACATATGGCCTGGCAACAGGCCGTGGGCTGAACGCGGGCCGGTCTCGACCCACCGGCCAGGTAGCCGGCGTAGTGTCTTTGTCCCCCTGGCCCGCATAAATCTTTGCCTTGCAATGCGAAATGAGGCAAACTTGCGGGCTAATTGACGGCCTGTCGGACGATGTCCAGTCCACACTCCCGGTATTTCCCTTGTAGCGAGGCACGAGCAACACCGTATGGCGAAGGAAGAAGGCATTGAAATGGAAGGCACGGTCATCGAGACCCTGCCCAACACCATGTTCCGCGTGGAGCTGGAAAACGGTCACGTCATTACCGCCCACATCTCCGGCAAGATGCGCAAGCACTACATCCGCATCCTCACCGGCGACAAGGTAACCGTCCAGGTCACCCCCTACGATTTGAGCAAGGGCCGCATCACGTTCCGCGCCCGCTAAGAAGACAGGCACCAGGAGCGAGGTACGAAGCCGGTACCACGTACGAATCCGGCGCCTCACCCCGGCCACCATAAAAAACGCCCGATGGCATCGCCATCGGGCGTTTTTGTTTGCCGGGACAGCCGCCGGTCAGTGCACCGTGGCGGCCTCCTCCTTGCCTTCGAACTCGAAGCTCAGTTCGCCGTCGTGCTCGGTCACCAACACGTGGCCGCCGCCTTCCAGCTTGCCGAACAACAACTCCTCCGCCATGGGCTTCTTGAGCTTTTCCTTGATGACGCGCGCCATGGGGCGGGCGCCCATCTGCGGATCGTAGCCGTGCTTGGCCAGCCAGCGCCGGGCCGCGGCGTCAACGTCCAGGCTGACGCCCTTCTGCTCCAGCTGGGTCTCCAGTTCCATGATGAATTTGTCCACCACGTGCTTGATGTTTTCCTCATCCAGCGCCTTGAACTGGATGACCGCATCCAGGCGGTTGCGGAACTCGGGGGTGAACATGCGCTTGATCACCTCCATGCCGTCGCTGCTGTGATCCTGGTCGGCGAAGCCGATGGAGCGGCGGCTGGTCTGCTCCGCGCCGGCATTGGTGGTCATCACCAGGATGACATTGCGGAAGTCGGCCTTGCGGCCGTTGTTGTCGGTCAGCGTGCCGTGGTCCATCACCTGCAACAGCAGGTTGAACACGTCCGGATGCGCCTTCTCGATTTCGTCCAGCAGCAGCACCGCGTGCGGGTGCTTGGTAATGGCCTCGGTCAACAGGCCGCCCTGGTCGAAGCCCACATAGCCCGGGGGCGCGCCGATCAGACGCGATACCGTGTGGCGCTCCATGTACTCGGACATGTCGAAGCGGATCAGCTCGATGCCGAGGATGCTGGCCAGCTGGCGCGTCACCTCGGTCTTGCCGACGCCGGTGGGACCGGCGAACAGGAAGGAGCCGATGGGCTTCTGGTCGGTACCGAGACCGGAACGGGCCATCTTGATGGCCGAGGACAGCGTGGTGATGGCCTCGTCCTGGCCGTAAATCATCAGCTTGAGGTCGCGTTCCAGGTTCTTCAGGCCCTCGCGGTCCGAGGCGGACACACTCTTGGGCGGAATGCGCGCAATCTTGGCCACCACCGCCTCGATGTCCTTCACCCCCAGGGTCTTCTTGCGCTTGGACACCGGCTGCATGCGCTGGTTGGCCCCGGCCTCGTCGATGACGTCGATGGCCTTGTCCGGCAGGTGGCGGTCGTTGATGTAGCGCGCCGCCAGCTCCGCCGCGGAACGCAGCGCCGCCTTGGTGTACTTGACGTCGTGGTGCTCCTCGAAACGGGACTTCAGCCCTTCCAGGATCAGCACGGTCTCCTCCACCGTCGGTTCCGGCACGTCGATCTTCTGGAAGCGGCGCGCCAGGGCGCGGTCCTTTTCGAAGATGCCGCGGTATTCCTGGTAGGTGGTGGAACCGATGCACTTGAGGTCGCCGTTGGCCAGCACCGGCTTGATCAGGTTGGAGGCATCCATGGCGCCACCGGACGCAGCGCCGGCACCGATGATGGTGTGAATCTCGTCGATGAACAGGATAGCGCCCGGCTCCTTCTTCAGCTGGGCCAGCACGGCCTTGAGGCGCTTCTCGAAATCGCCGCGATACTTGGTGCCGGCCAGCAAGGCCCCCAGGTCCAGGGAATAGACCGTGCCATGGGCCAGGATATCCGGCACTTCGCCGTCGACGATCTTCTTCGCCAGCCCTTCGGCCAGGGCCGTCTTGCCCACACCGGCCTCGCCGACGAACAGCGGGTTGTTCTTGCGGCGGCGGCACAGCACCTGGATGGTGCGCTCGATCTCGTTGGCGCGGCCGATGAGCGGATCGATCTTGCCCTGCTTCGCCAGCGCGTTGAGATTGGAGGCATAGGCCTCCAGCGGCTTCTGCGCCAGATCGGCGCCGCCGTCCTCCTCGCTGGGACGGACGGACTCGTCCTCGCCTTCGCCGGTCAGCTTGGAAATGCCGTGGGAGATGTAGTTGACGATATCGAGACGGGTAATGTTCTGCTGGTTGAGGAAGTAGACCGCCTGCGACTCCTGCTCGCTGAACATGGCCACCAGCACATTGGCGCCGTTGGCCTCCTTGCGCTCCGAGGCCTGGACGTGGAACACGGCGCGCTGCAACACGCGCTGGAAACCAAGAGTGGGCTGGATTTCGCGCTCGCTGTCCGGCGCCAGCAACGGCACGGTGTCCTCAATGAAGCCGACCAGATCGTTGCGCAACTGCTCCATGTTGGCGCCACAGGCCTTGAGCGCGGCGACCGAGGTCGGATCGTCCAGCAGGGCCAGCAGCAGGTGCTCCACGGTCATGAACTCGTGGCGCATCTCGCGCGCCGCCTTGAAGGCCTGATTGAGGGTAAATTCCAATTCTTTCGTCAACATGGTCAGCCTCTCTTTGAGCCCTACTCGGCCTCCATGGCACACATCAATGGATGCTGGTGCTTGCGGGAGTAGCTGTTGACCTGCTGTACCTTGGTCTCGGCCACGTCGCGGTTGTATACACCGGCAATCCCCTTGCCCTCAGTATGGACCGCCAACATGATGCGTGTAGCCGTCGGGCGGTCCTTGGCGAAAAAAATTTCCAGTATGTGGACGACGAACTCCATGGGCGTGTAGTCGTCGTTCAGCAGCACCACCTTGTACATGGGCGGGCGCTTGAGTTGCGGGCGATCCTCTTCGACCGCCAAATCGCGGTGGTCACCGTGCTGATGATCGCTGTCTGCCATATTTTCCTTACCTGTGCCTGTCCACGGTTACTAACATAAAGACTCGGAGGCCTGATTCCAAGCTTCGTCATTGTAACAAGTTGGGTACATGTTGATGTTAGAGCTTCCGGGGTGGGAAAAAATTCCACGCCGGGTGGAGGGGATAGTGGGGTATAACCAGTATTGAGTCTCGTGTGTGCGCTGAATTTGCGCTGGGATTCCTTCCCTTTTTGCCATGAGGTGCTGTGCGCTACGCGCGGTGTATTTTGACGGGGGATTCCGTCCCCCTACTCCGGGTTACTTTCTTTTGTCTCGCCAAAAGAAACTAACGAAAGAAAAGGCGACCCGATTGCCGCGCCCTGCGGGTTCCCTGCGCGTCTCGCCCGAAT
>Ga0299912_10000738_pt1 | contig 26885 bp, 22 predicted proteins | sample RVTome_2_FD_207667 | JGI IMG/M metagenome (GOLD analysis project Ga0299912, IMG submission 207667) | Soil microbial communities from uranium-contaminated site in the Upper Colorado River Basin, Wyoming, United States - RVT95D214 (version 2) ... | reverse complement strand
ACACGAAAAAACACGAAGGGAAAATAAAAAAGAGGAAATGCTATCCAAGTATTTAATAGATTTTTCTGCCCTTGAACGTGAACCTGAACGAAAAATAGGTGACTGTCCCCATTTTCCCATTTTCGCTTTTCCATTTTCCGTTCACGGGAATTGACAGGGATGTTATTTTATCTTCTTCCTTCGTGACCCTTCGTGTTCATTCGTGGATCAATTTCTATTCAATCCGATAGATCCAGATAGTGTAGCCCACCTTGGCGACCGGCGAGTAGGCCTTGAGCCAGTCGTAGCAGCCGGGCGCGCGGGGCCGATAGAGGTCCACCATGTGCACGGCCACCCAGCCCGAGACCGGGGTGGAGCAGGGGAAGGTCTGGTAATGCAGGCTATACAAGGAAGGCATGCCGATGCCGTAAACGTTGTAGTGCAAGTTTTCAATCCCATGCTCTTTGACATATCGCGCCAGGCCGGGCAGGTCCTGGCCCCAGTCCTCGCCGGCCACTGCGATCCGCCAGGCCCGATCCGGCCCGCCGGCGATCGGATTCCAATACATGAGGTAGTCGGGCCAGATCCAGAGAGAGGCGGCCACGGTCCAGCCGGCCAGGGCCGGAACCACGTAGCGGCGCCAACGGGGCAAAGGTTGCGCGAAATGCGCGGGTGAGGCTTTCAGCCGTGAGCTCAGCCGAACGGTCACCCGCGCCCCTAAAGTCGGCTGCGCCCCGAGGGTCAGGCGCGCCCCTGACGCTAGGAGCCGGCCGATCCAGAGGAAGAGGAGGGGGTAAGCGGGGAGCACGTAGCGGACGCCGATGTTGAGGTCGTTGAGGAAGCTGGCGGCCATGAAGAAAGTAATTGCGGGCAGAAAGATAAAGATCGGGAGAAGCTTTAAGCGGTGCGCAGGTTGGAAAACCTGCGCCACTGAGGGGTGCGCGGGTGAGGGCACCCGCGCCACTCGCACCCGCACCACTAAGGATAGTGCTAAAAGAATTAGGGTGCCTAAAGGTGTCTTCAGAAGGAAAAGCACCAGGTAATAGGAGCGGAAGCCGGTGTCGCGGGTTTGGCCGAGGAAGTAGTTGGAGGCGTGGTGGAGGAGTTTTTCGGTGGCGAGGAATCCGTGGAGGTATCGGCTCCAGGGCCAGGGGGAGAGGTCGAAGAAGTAGCCGGACCATACTACCAATAGAGTGATGATTAAGCCGAGAATTAGAAATAAGGTTGCGCGGAGTGCGCGGATCGCGCGCCTGGGGCTTTCGGCCGTGAGCTCAGCCGAACGGTCAGGCGCGCCCCTAAAGTTTTTACTTGCGCTTCGAAAGTCAGGGTCGAGCCAATACGCGGCCGCGAGAATAACAAAGACCAATGGCACAAGGAGCATGGCGGAGTATTTGGTGAGCAGGGCGAGGCCGAGCAGGACCGAAAGTGCGGTGAGTCGGCGAAGAGATGGAGCCTGGTAGAAGCGCCAGAGGGCATAAATCACAAAGAAGGTGCCGGCGGTGACGGCGAGGTCGGTGGTGATGAGCCGGCTGTGGGCGAGGATGGTGGGGTCGAAGCAATAGAGGGTGAGGGAGAGCAGCGCGGCTTTGGTTCCGAAGAGTTCGCGGGAGAAGCGGAAGAGGAAGCAGCCGAGGAGGGCGGCGAGGAGCAGGGTCGGGAGCCGGCCGAGGAAGAGGAAAAGGAGGAGGTTGGGGCGGTTGGCCTGGGCCAGGACTTCGGCGAAGCGATCCTTGTCCGCGGTTTGCCAGGAGGGGTCGCCTTGGGGGAAGACGATGTTCCGGCCGGAGAGGAAGAGGGGGAGGGCGGAGAGGACGTTCATCAGGGGCGGGTGGTGGATGCTGAGGCGGAAGTCGCCGGTCTTGAGGATGGCCACGCCCCGGGCGAGGTGGACGCCTTCATCGCGGGTGGCGGATTTCTGGGGTGCGCTCCCGAGGCCGAGGGCGAGGAAGGCGAGGAGCAGGAGTGCGGCGATTGGCAGGGCCCGGCGCTCGATCCAGGGCTTGGGTTCAGGGTTTATCATTTCGCGCTTCCGCTCTCGGGAGAAGGTGTTGTTCGATCAGGAGCCGGGCGAGGTTGTCGGCGATGCGTTGGTAACCCTGGGCGGTGGGGTGCATGTCCGGGAAGAAGAGGGCATTGCGGAGGTCGGTGTTGACCAGCCCGGCCTGATCCACCAGCAGCGGGTGGAGGATCTGATCGTTGTCCACCAAGGGCATGGAGCAGGACCGGGCCGCCTGGCGCATCACATCGTTGACAATCTCGAAGGTCACGGCCGGCGCGCCGGGATGGGCGAGTGGGGGCCGGAAGACCCAGCGCGCCGCCAGTCCGGCCAATTGCAGGCCCCCCTCCAGACCTGCCCAGGCCAGGAAAAGCGCGAGCAGGTAAAACCACCGCCGGGAAGGGCGGGGGTCAGGGCCGGCGACCGAGCGCTTGGAAATAATGCGCGATCTCCTCTTCAAGGTTGCGGCTGAAGAACCCAGTCCCCATCTGCCGCCGGATTTGCTCCAGGCTGAAGAAGCGGACCTCCGCGATCTCTTCCGGGTTGGGCCGGAACGGTCCCTCCTGCTCGGTCCGAAAAGTGCGGATGTCCTCGGTCTCCTGGGCCGAGCCAAAGCGGAAATCGTAAAGATGGACCAATTCTCCCGGATCCACTCCCAACTCTTCCTTCATCTCCCGGCGGGCGGTGCTGATCCAGTCTTCGCCCGGATCCAGGTGCCCGCCCACCGAAGTGTCCCATTTGCCCGGCTCGATGTCCTTGGATTGGACCCGCTTCTGGAGCAGGAGTTCGCCCCCGCGGTTGAAAACCAGCACGTGCACGGCGCGGTGGACCAGGGAGGGGTTCTGGTGCGCCTCGCCGCGGGTGGCCCGGCCGATCGGCTCGCCGGCCTGGTTGTAGATGTCGTAGATCTCCTGGGGACCGGAACATTTCATGGGCATGATTCTACCATAGATTGGCAGAGGGTCCCCCTTGATCCCAGAGCCGAGGGGATAATTTTCCAATTGGGAACCAGGGGGAGGTCTTTACAAACCCGGTCGAAATTGCCATAATAAAAACCGTGGAAAAACTGGACCAGGAAACCCTGGACGTGCTGGAGAAGCGGATGGAAGAGGTGCGCATGTTGCACGAGCAGTACTTCCTGGGCTTTCGCCGACGGCCGCCGGACCAGGAGCGCACCTCGATCACCTATTTGATCCGGCGCCTGGCCAACCAGACCACTCCCAATTTCGCGGTGCGCTTCCGCTTCACCCAGCTCCAGTCCAAGTTCAACTCCTACATGCAGTACTGGAACCGGATCTTGCAGCAGATCGAGGCCGGCACCTACAAGCGCGACCTCTTCAAGGCCAAGCTGCACAGCGGGGAGCTTAACCAGGAAAAAGGGGACGAAGCCAAGCCCCGACCGGCCGAGAAGTCCGACTCCGGCCTGCCCGGTGATCGGGTGGAATCGCTCTACCAGGAATTCGTCAAGGCCCGCCAGTCTCTGAACCAGTCCACCGATGCCATCACCCGGGAAAAGCTCGCGGCCACTCTGCAAAAGCAGTTGCCGGCGCTGAAAGAAAAATACAAGGGCAAGCAGGTGGATTTCAAGGTGGTGGTGGAGAACGGGCAGGCCAAGCTCAAGGCCGTGGCTAAATAGTCTTCGCGCTTTTCTCTTGACTGGTTTTTTTCTGCTGATAATCTAGGCCATCATGGAACGGATGCCGCCGCATAACCTGGAGGCCGAGCAATCGGTGCTGGGCGCGGTCCTGCTCGACCCGCCCTCGCTGAGCGCGGTCATGGACATGCTCGTGCCCGAGGACTTTTACTCCGGCAGCCACCAGGTCGTCTTCTCGGCCATGCGCGAGCTTTTTTCCAAGGGCCAGCCGGTGGACGTGATCACGGTGGCCGATTATCTTTCCGCGGCCGGCAAGCTCGAGCAGGCCGGGGGCCCGGCCGCGATCTCGATCCTGCCCGACCGGGTGGCCACCGCGGCCAACCTCAACTACTGGGCGCAACTGGTCAAGCAGAAGTCCATCCTCCGCCGGGTGATCCACGAGGCCACCCGCATCATCGCCACCGCCTACGACGAGCCGGAGGATATCGAGGTTTTTCTGGACGAGACCGAAAACAAGATCCTGGAGATCTCCATGGCCCAGGTCACCACCACCTACCAGCCGATCCGGGCCATCGTCAAGGACAGCTTCGCGCTGATTGAAAAATACGCGGAAGAAAAGAAACAGGTCACCGGCGTGCCCAGCGGCTACCCGGACCTGGACAAGCTCACCCACGGCTTCCAGCCCTCGGACCTCTGCATCCTGGCCGGACGGCCCTCGATGGGCAAGACCGCGCTCGCCCTCAACATCGCCCGCCACGCCGCGCTCGAGGCGGGCAAGACCATTGCCATCTTTTCCATGGAGATGGCGCGCGAGCACCTGGTCATGCGCATGCTCTGCGGCGAGGCCCGGGTGGAGGCCGAGCGGGTGCGCTCCGGCTTCATCGAAAAGCGCGACTGGCCCAAGCTCACCACCGCGGTCGGGCTTTTGGCCGACGCTTCCATCTTCATTGACGACTCGTCCTCCCTCTCGGTCCTGGAGATGAAGGCCAAGTGCCGGCGGATCCAGGCGGAAAAGGGCGGCCTGGACCTGGTGGTGGTGGACTACCTGCAATTGATCAAGGGTTCGGGCGCGCGCCGGGGCCGGGACAGCCGGGAGAACGAGATTTCCGAGATCAGCCGCAACTTGAAGGCCTTTGCCAAGGAGCTGCGGGTGCCGGTGCTGGCGCTCTCCCAGCTCAACCGGGCGGTGGAGCAGCGGGAGGACAAGCGGCCCCGGCTCTCGGACCTGCGCGAGTCCGGCGCCATCGAGCAGGACGCCGACCTGGTCATGTTCATCCACCGGCCCTCCCTCTACAAGTCGCGCCGCGACGAAGCCGGCGAGACCAACCTCAACGCCGAGCTCGGCGCCGACGTGGACAGCGCGGAAGACAGCCTGGCCGAGGTGATCATCGGCAAGCAGCGCAACGGACCGATCGGCATATTCCGCCTCACCTTCCTCAAGGAGTTCACCCTGTTCGTGCCTTACGAGGGCCGCTACGATGAAAGCTTCGCGCCCGAAGCGCTTCGCTGATTTTAGATTTTGGATTTTTGATTTCAGATTTTTTATGCCTTTGCCATTAGCAATCCAAAATCCAAAATCTAAAATCCCAAATTGAAAAAATTCAAAACTAGCCTCGGACTTTATATTCATATTCCCTTCTGTAAAAGGCGCTGCCGCTACTGCGGCTTTGTCTCGAACGTGCGCCGGCCCCTGCCCGAGGCCGCCTATATCGCGGCCCTGCTCCGGGAAATGGAAGCGCGCGCGGATGATTTTGTCGCAGTCCCGCTCGCCAGCATCTATTTCGGGGGGGGCACGCCCTCGCTCTTGGCTCCGGCGACCATCGGGCGCTTGATCCAAGCGGCGCGCTCCCGCTTCCGGGTTCGGCATCATGTCGAGATCACCCTGGAAGCCAACCCCGAATCGCTCGACCTGGCCAAGCTGAAACAGCTTCGCCGCGCGGGGATCAACCGCCTGAGCCTGGGCGTGCAGACTTTTTCGGACCGACAGCTTCAGCGGCTCGGCCGCGTCCATACGGCCCGGCAAGCCGGTTCCGCCGCCCGGCAAGCGCGGAAGGCCGGTTTGCAAAACCTTTCTTTGGATTTGATCTTCGCGCTGCCCGGCCAGACCCTTGCAGAATTGGAAGCGGACCTGGAGCAGGCGCTTACACTTGAGCCGGACCACCTTTCCGTTTACGAGCTGACCTGGGAAAAAGGCGCCGAGCTGGAGCGACTCCGGAAGGAAGGCAAGCTCAAGCCGGTGGACGAGGACCTGGCCGCGGAGATGTTCCTGTTAGTCGGCGAAAAGCTCGCGGCCGCGGGTTTGCGCCGCTACGAGGTCTCGAACTTCTCCCGGCCCGGTTGCGAGTGCCGGCACAACCTTTCCGGCTGGCAGCTCAAGCCTTACCTGGGACTGGGCGCGGCCGGCCACTCGCTTTTGCCTTCGGGCGAGCGCCAGGCCAATGCCACGGATTTGAAAACCTACCTGGCCCAGGTGAAGAAAACCGGGAAGGCCGTGACCGCGACCGAGCCGCCGGACCGGGAGCGGGCGCGGCGGGAGTTTATCCTGCTGGGGATCCGCACTGCGGCCGGGATCTCGCGCCGGGATTATCGAGCTCAATTCGGCCGCGACCTCTGGTCGGACCGGGCCGAGAGTATCCGCGCCCTGGAAGAGATGAAGGTCTGCCGGCAAAGCAGAAGCAGATTGCAACTCACCCCCAAAGGCTTCCTCCTCGCCGACGCCGCGGCCCTGGAATTGATCTAGTGATCCGCGACCGAAGAGCGGCTTCGGCCGAGAGCTCAGCCGAGCGGTCGCGGCTACTTTCTTGCTTTCCGCCAACTGCGAACCGCCAACCGCCAACCGATTTCGTTCACGTTTACGTTTACGTTCACGGGATCATAAGGATTGTTCCATTTCCTTGGCGCGCTCGGCCATGAGCTGGTCCAGGTGGGCGGCGTCTTTGGGATATTGGGGGGTCAGGAGGAAAAGGAAGACCAGGGCGCAGGGAATCCAGGCCAGGGTGGCGAGGTCCATGGTCCAGATATAGCCCACGGCCACGATCAGGACGCCGCCGAGCACGGGTCCGAGGCCTTTGCCGATGGAATCGCTGAGGGTGAAGATGCTCATCATGGCGCCGCGGTTTTCCGGGGGGTTGACGTTGAGCACGATGGCGCGGATGTTGGACGAGGTGACGGTGATGAGGAATCCGCCGATGATGCCGATGGCCAGGGGGCCGGCCATTTCCGCGACGGCGGGATGGTCGGGCAGCGGCCAATGGAGCATGGCCAGGAAAAAAGCCAAACCCAGGAGGGTGGTGATCCCGCAAAGGATGGGCGAATACTTTTTGTTTCGGCGATGGAGCTTGTCGCCGAGGATGCCGCCGAAAAAGCCGCCGAGGATCATGCCCAGGCCGATCAGGAGGTTGAGGTTGGTGGCGAGCGCGGCGGAGACGTTCTTTTCCTGGTAGTAGGCCACCACCCAGTTGGGGAGCACGCCCCAGCCGATGGTGCCGGGGACGGCCTGGAGGATGAAGTAGAGGTTGGTGCGGTTGCGGAAGATGGTCCGGTAGTCGCGGAGCTTGATTCGGCGTTTGTATTCCAGGCCCTGGGCCAGCTCTTTCTGGATGGCTTTTTCCCCTCCGCCGCGGGGCGGTTCCTTGGCCAGGAGCAGGAACAGGGGGGCGAGGATGAAGTTGGGGAGCGCCGCGAGCACGAAGGGCAGGCGCCAGCCGGAAGCGCCGAGGAAGGCGACGTCGGTTCTCTCGACCAGGTTCCCGGCGATGGCCATGCCCAGGGCCAGGCCGACGCCTTCGGCCAGGCCGATCCAGGAGGAAGCGGTGGCGCGTTCTTTGTCGGTCACCAGGTCTCCGATCATGGAGTAAATCAAGGGCATCAGCCCGCCGATGCCGAGCCCGGTCAAGGCCCGGATCAGGAACAGCTCCTCGAAGGAGCGGACGTAGCCGGTGAGCAGGCAGGGGATCTCGCCGAGCAGGATGGTGAAGAAGACCAGGAGCTTGCGGGGATAGCGGTCGGCCAGGTAGCCCGAGACCAGGGCGATGCCGGCGCCGGAGAACACGAAGAGGGAGGCGACCAGGCCGATGGCGGCCTCGTTTTTGCCGAACTCGTCGCGGATGGCGCGGAAGGAGGGCACCATCAGCATCACGTCGGCATTGAGGAACACGAACATGAAGAGCATCAGGAACACGGTGCGCAGCTCGGCGGGGTCGCGCCCCTGCAGCTCGCGCATGCCCATGCGGCCGACGAAGCGTTTCAGCATCACCGTCTCCGCTTAAGGGAAGGAGAGAACCAAGGTATTGGTCCAGATATAGTCGGTATATTTGGCTCTTTCCAGAACCGGATTTCCGTCAGCGTCGTGGACGGTCTGACCGTAAGCGTCTTTCTTTTCGACCAGCGGCGGCCGGTTGTTATATTTGACCGCCAGGGAAGATTGAAAGCCGATCCGGTCCGTCAATTTGATCTTGGCCGCGCTCATGGATTCCGTCTGATACTCCCGGGTATCCTCCAAGTTGAGGTAATAGACCGCTTCCTCGGATAGCGCCAGCCAGGAAAGCACCTGGTGCCAGTAACGCAGGCGCGCCACGCTGTTATTGGTCGGCGCCCAACGGCGGCCGTCCTCGCTCGGCTCGGTATAGTTCCAGTCAATGAAGGCGTAGCCGGCCTCGGTCTTGAGGCTCCGTTTTTTGCTCTTCCACCAATTGTAACCGGCGCCGGCCTCGGCCATGTATTTGCCCCAAAATCCCGCGAACTGGTCGCTCTGGAATTGAAACTGGCAAAAGCCATAGGGCCTTTTCGAAGTAGTTAAAAACTGATCCACTCGGAAGAGGCCGAAGTAGTTGTTAGCCGAGAGGATGTTCTTGTCGGTGTAGCGGGTAAAACCGTAAAGAAGCCCGGCCTGCCAGCCCAGGTCGGTCAGTTCCCCGTCCCGGCTCAGGGCGGCGTTGGCATTGATCGCGGTCGAGTTGGTATTGCCCCCGCTTTGGGTATAGCCCAGGGCCGCGGAGCCTTTCCACGGCGGCGACGGCTCTTCCTCTGCGCCAGCCGCCGGGGCGGCGGGCTCCGGCTCTTGGGAAAGGCTGAATCCCGGCCAAGCCAGCAAAGAGACCGAGATCAGCAGAGCTTTCCAGCCAATTTTCACTTTTTCCGGATTTGGATGCGCCATCAATTTGCCCCACGATAGAAAACCGCCAGGAAGATGTCAAGGCGGAAGAAACGCGCCCTGATTCCCGGATAAGGATCAGGGGGTAGGGGCGCGATTGATCGCGCCCTCTTGCCCCATGCTGATTTGCGGGCGCAATCAATTGCGCCCCGGCCTCACCTCGGGGGAACGGCTCTGGCAGGTAAAATCAACCTGATCCTGTTTTATCCGGGAATCAGGGGGAACGTGTTGGGACGCTTGACAACGGCGGAGCGGAGCATCTATGTTCGAGAGCGGGGAGGAACGACCGATGAAAAAGCGGATGGCCAAGGAGCGGGGCCGGACCGCGGCGGTCCCGAAGCAAGCCTACTGGGACCGGGAAACGCAAAAAGCCCTGGAGGTATTCCCGGTCAGCGGGCAACGCCTGCCGGCCGCGATCATCCGGAGTGCGGCCGGGATCAAGAGGCACGCCGCCGCGGTCAATGCCGAACTGAAAATGATCCCGGCGGGCAAGGCCCGGGCCATCGCCCGGGCGGCCCGGGAGGTGGAGGCCGGCCGGCTCGCCGACCAGTTCCCGCTTGACCTCTATCAGAGCGGCTCCGGCACCAACAGCCACGGCAACCTGAACGAGGTGATCGCCAACCGCGCGGCCGAGCTTCTGGGCGGCCGGATCGGCGACCGCCGGCTCGTCCACCCCAACGACCACGTCAATCGGGGCCAGTCCTCCAACGACGTCATGCCCACCGCGCTCCACTTGGCCGCGGCCCGGGCCGTCGCCCGCGAGCTGATTCCCGCGCTCACTCGGCTCGCCCACGAGCTCGAGCGCAAGGCCAAGGAATTCAACCGCATCGTCAAGACCGGCCGCACCCACCTGATGGACGCGGCGCCGATCCGGCTGGGCCGGGAATTTTCCGGCTGGGCGGCGCGGGTGAGACTCGCCTCGGCCGACCTGGAAAGGACGGTGGAGGATCTATATGAACTGCCGCTCGGCGGCACCGCGGTCGGCACCGGGCTGAACGCCCATCCCAAATTTGCGGGGAAAGTGATCGCCCGGCTGCGCCAGGACTATCGCCTGCCGCTCCGGGAAGCGGAGAATCATTTCGAAGCTCAGGCCGCCTCGGACCGGCTGGTGCGGGTGAGCGGATCGCTCCGCGACCTGGCGGTCACCCTGGCCGGGATCGCCGAGAACATCCGCTGCCTGGGGAGCGGGCCGACGGCGGGACTGGGGGAACTCATGCTGCCCGAGCTGATGGCGGGTTCCACCATCATGCCCGGCAAGGTCAACCCGGTGGTGCCGGAGGCGGTGATCATGGCCTGCACCAAGGTGATCGGCAACGACGCCGCCGTGGCGGTCGCGGGTCTCAACGCCCGCTTCCAGCTCTCGACCATGATGCCGCTCATCGCCCAAAGCCTGCTCGAGTCCATCACGCTCCTCACCAACGCCGCCCGGCTCTTTGCGGAAAAATGCGTGCGAAGCATCAAGGCCAATGCCCAGCGCTGCGCCCGGCTGGCCGCGCAGAACCCGATGCTGGCCACCGCGCTGACCCCCCAGATCGGCTACGATAAGGCGGCCGAAATTGCCAAGCGGGCGGTGAAAGAAGGCCGGCCGGTCAAGGAAGTGGCAGCCGAAATGACCGACCTCTCGCCCGCGGAACTCGACCGGCTCCTGGATCCGGGCAAGATGACCTGAGAGTAGTGGACAGTGCACAGTAAACAGTAATCAGTGAAAGCCTGATGTGCAGTTGTCCGTCCAAGAAAATCAAGCGGCCATATTTTGAATAAAGGCTTTCCGCTTCAGCGCACGGGCATGGAGATCATGATCCCGGTGCGGTCGTCTCCCGGGGAGGGGAGCAGGGGCAGGAGGGTGATCTTGGTCTTTTTTTTCCGGCGCCAGGCTTTCTGGTAGGGGTAGTCGTCGTGGTTCTTGGACACGGCGTAGCCGATGACCGTGCCCAGGGTAGCGCCGAAGGCCACGTCCGAGGCCCAATGCGCCCGGTCTTCCATGCGGGTCAGCACGGTGAAGGTGGCGAGGGCGAACAGGGGGATGCCCCACTTGTGGCCGTAGCGGTCGTCCACCACCGCGGCAAAGGCAAAGGCGTTGCCGGTGTGGCCGGAGGGGAAGGAGAGCTTGTCGCTGTGATCGGGCCGCTCGCGGCCGACTAACGGCTTCATCAAGTTGATGGTCAGGCCTTGGAGGATGAGGGCCTCGGCCAAGACTTCGGCGTTGGTGGCCAGCTCCTGGTTCTTGGTCCAGCGCGACCAGCCATACATGCCGACCACGACCGCCGGCTGGAAGAAGCCCGATCCCCACTGGTCGCCGATCTCGGACCAGTCGCCGATCGGGTCCTCGGCTTCCCAGTAGTCGTCAATCTTCTGGTCCTGGAAGGAGATCGCGGCGGTGGCAAAGCCGCCGAGGGCCAGGCCGATCAGGCTTTCCCGCGAGGTGAAACTGGCCTTGGTGTCCTGGTACAGGTGGGGCAGGAACACGTCGCGGCCGAGCTCGATCACGCCGGGATGGATTTTCACCGGTGTCGGGGCCGGCGCTTGTGCGGAAGGAGGGGCCGGCTCGGCCGGTGAGGGAGGAGGCTCCTGGCTCCGGGCCCAGCCGGGTCCTGCCACCAGGCAAGCCAGAGAAAGGGCTGGAATCACCTTCAATGATCGCACCCCATTTTTCCCTTGATTTTTGCGGAAAGAACCGCGCCGGCTCAGGCCGCAGGCGAGACGCTGGTTTTGGGGTTGACGACGGTAGTGATCTTTTTCCCGCTGCTCTGGTCGCGGGCCGAGACGGTGAGGATGCCGTCGGTGTCCACCGCAAAGGTGACTTCGATCTTGAGCTGACCCTTATTGTGCGGGGGCAGGCCGGTAAAGGCGAAGTGGCTGAGCACTTCGTTTTCTTCGACCTTCGGGCTTTCGCCTTGGAGCACGGTGATGGCGACCGATTTCTGGTCGTCTTTGCTGGTGGTGAAGACCTCGGTCTTTTTGATCGGGGTGGTGGAGTTGCGGGGAATGATTTTCTTGAAGCGGCCGCCGGGCAGGGCCAGGCCGATGGAGAGGGGGACCACATCGAGCAGGAGCACGCCGGTCTCGCCCCGGGAGAGGATGTCGGCCATGATCGCGGCGCCCAGGGCCACCACCTCTTCGGGATGCACGCCCTTGGAGGGGGACCGGCCGAATAAGGACCGGACCTTTTCCCAGATCAGGGGCATGCGGGTCTGGCCGCCGACCAGGACCACCTCGTCAATCTCGTTGGGCTGGAGCTTGGCCGCGTCCAGGGCGAACTGGCAGATGTCAATGGTCTTGTCCACCAGGCCCCCGACCCATTGCTCCAACTCCTCCCGCTTGACGGTGACCGATAGGTTGAGCGGGCCTTCCGAACCGGTGGCGATGAAGGGCAGGTTGATCTCGGATTCCGAGCGCAGGCTCAACTCCTTCTTGGCCTCTTCCGCCGCGGCCTTGAGCCGCTGCAGCGCGATCCGGTCGCCCATCAGGTTGATCCTGGTCTCTTTCTCGAAGCGGTCAACCACCTGCTCGATGATGCGGTTGTCGAAGTCCACCCCGCCCAGGAAGGTGTCGCCGTTGGTGCTGAGCACCTGGTAAACGTCCTTGCCCAGGTCCATGACCGAGACGTCGAAGGTGCCGCCGCCCAGGTCGTAGATCACGATCTTGCGCTCGATGCCCTTGCGGTAGCCGTAGGCCAGGGCCGCGGCCGTCGGCTCGTTGATGATCCGCACCACCTCCAGCCCGGCCAGGCGGCCGGCCTCCTTGACCGCAAAGCGCTGGCGGTCGTTGAAATAGGCGGGGCAGGTGATCACCGCCTGGATTTCCTCGTCGTGCAGGTATTCGACCGCCACCTTGCGGATCTCGCGCAGGACCAGGGCCGAGACCTCCGGCACGGTAAAGGGCCGGCCGTTGCCGATCACCTCCACCTCGCCGTGCCGGCCCTCCACGATCTGGTAGTGGAAGGCCTGCTTGACGTCCTGGACAATGCGGGAACTGTACTTGCGGCCCATCAGGCGCTTGGCCCCGTAGATGGTGTTTTCCGGGTTGATCAGCGATTGGCGCACGGCGTCGTGGCCGACCAGGAGCTCGTCGCTGGGGGTGAAGCCGACCACCGAAGGGATGGTCTGGTAGCCTTTGGAAGAGGGGATGACACGGGGCTGGCCGTGCTCGACAATGGAAGCGCAGCTATTGGTGGTGCCCAGGTCAATGCCGATGATGCGGGCCATGCCTACTCAACGGGTTGCCGGGTAATCGGTCGCGAGAAACAGCTCGATGGCCTTCTTGGCTTTTTCGTCCAGGTCCACGAACCGGATGCCCATGCCCGAGACCGAGCCCGGGTCCCGCGGCTCTCGGCGGGCGACCCGGACCACTTCGCCTTCCAGCTCCAGTTCCTGTTTCGTGTCCGGATGCACCATGGTCACGATGAAGCGGTCGCCCAGTTGGCGCGGGTTCTCGCTCTGAATAAAGATTCCGCCCTGGCTGATGTCCTTGGCATAATCTTCCATCAGCGTCTGCAGGTTGGGGAATTTCACCCGCAGCCGCAGGGGAACGCGGTGGCTCTTGCGGCGGTCATTGATCTTGTCCGGATGTTTCTTGGTCAGGTTGCGCACATACTGCTCAAGCTTGGTCTTGGCCTCCTCTTCATCATAGTCCACGAAATGGATGCCCAGACCCGGCTCCCAGCCGTGCTCCTTGGCCATCTGGGGAGTGATGGCATGGACGACCTCTCCCACCAGGGTCAGGGGTTCCGCAAGTTCAGGCAGCTTGAGGCCAATCTCCATGACCGTCTGCACCGGGACCATTTTCTCGGTCTTGATAAAAATGCCGCCCAAGGAAATATTTTTGGTATATTCCTGAAAGAATTGTTCGAAGTTCTGATATTCTACATCAACCTTGGCTTCGATTCTGAGTAAGTCACGACGACTCATGCACGCATCCCTCTCCCAAAAGTTTCGTTGAATAAAGCCTATCCCAGGCGAACGACAAAGTCAAGAATTGATGAGGATTTTTTTTACAGGAGGGTTGCAGGGGGCCTCGTTTCATTTGGGGGCACGCTGAAGTCAGGAGGATTCAGGTGTGATTAAGAGGGTTCAGGGCAAGGGCAAAGCGAGGATGGCCTCCGGATCCACCCGGGCCCCGAGCAGGCGGAAGCCCCAGTGCAGGTGCGGGCCGGTGGCGCGGCCGCTCATCCCGATCAGGCCCAGGATCTGCCCCCTTTCCACCATCTCGCCTTCCTTCACTTTCACCTCGGAAAGGTGAAAATACATGCTGTAAAGGCCCAGGCCGTGGTCCACCACCACCGAGTTGCCGGAGAAAAAGCAATCGCGCACCAGCACCACCTGGCCGGCGTTGCTCGCCAGAACCGGATCGCCCAGGGCCGCGCGCAGGTCCTGGCCGGTGTGCGGGCTTCTCGGCTGGCCGTTGATGATCCGGCGCCGGCCAAAGACTCCGCTCACTTCGCCCGGCACCGGCCGCTGGAAGGGACCGGACCAATACCGCACGGACGAAGGCGTTTGCCAGGCCCGGGCCAGGGCCTGTTGGTCGGCGCGCACCCGCGCCAGGGCTTCGGCGCTCAAGGCGACCTTGTCCGGCGGAAGGGTGAGCCGGTCGGTCCCGTAGTCCCGAGCCTGGACCAGGAGCCGCACCCGCTTTTCCTCCTCCCGGCCGTCGGCCAGCTTCAGGCGCAAAACTAAAGAATATTTTCCCGGCTCCTGGTCCATGTCCACTCCGAAGAGACCCAGCCAGCCGTCTTCGGTGCGGACCAGCGGCAGGCTCGAGCCGAACACTTCGCCGCCGGCTTCCTGAATTCCGCCGGCCTCGCTCTTCACCCGCACCAGGAGCGCCTCTCCCTGGACCAGGCGGACGCGGCCGTCAGCCGGCTGCGGGTCCAGCTCCACCTGCCAGCCCGGCTGCTCCAGGCCGAGCAGAAAGAGAACCAGCGCGATTCCCAGGATGCGTTTCATGAGGTCTCCTCCAGGCCCGGCTTTTTCCCGCGCACCTCGCAAGCCAGCGAGCCTTGATGCAGCAAAACATCAATCCGGTCCCCCGCCTCCACCTGGCCGCTCTGCCGCAACAACTCGCCGCTGTCGCTCCGGCGGGCGATGCTGTAGCCCCGGGCCAAAGTCCGCAGGGGCGAGAAAGCCTCCAGCTTCTGGCCGGCAAGCTCCAGCCGGGACCGGGCCGCCTCCAGGCTGCGCGGGCCGGCCGCGGCCAGGCCCGCGAAGAGCGCCTGAAAGCGGAGCCGGTCCTGCTTGAGCTTGAAGCGCGGCTCCCGCGCCCAAAGCTCCCGCTTAAGCGCCTGCACCCGGCCCTGGACCTTGTCCAGCCGGTTGCGGCCGGCCGCGGCCAGGCGGAAGCTCAAATCATCCACCCGCTGCATCTTGTCGGCCAGCATGGGCCTCGGATCGGAAAGCGCCCGGAGCAAGAGCCGGACCCGGTCGCGCCAGGACTCAAGCCGGCCAGCCAGCGCCTGGCCCAGCCGGGCCTCGATCTCCAGGAGCCGCTCCACCAGGTCCGCCTCCGCGGCCGCGATCCTCTCCGCCGCCGCCGTCGGGGTGGCGGCGCGATAGTCGGCCACGAAGTCGGCGATGGTCCAGTCCACCTCGTGGCCCACCGCGGAGATGACCGGCAGGCGGGAAGCCGCGATCGCCCGGGCCAGGACTTCTTCGTTGAAGGCCCACAGGTCTTCGAGCGAGCCGCCGCCCCGCGCCAGCACCACCAGCTCCATCGGCAGCCGGTCCGGCGGCGTCGCCGCCTCCGGGAGGTTAGCGAGCTCCAGGGCATGGGCAAGCTCAGCCGCGGCGCCCTCGCCCTGGACGCGGGAGGGAATGATCAGCACCTGCAGACCCGGGGCCTTGCGCCGGATCACGCGGAGCATGTCCGGGAGCGCGGCGCCTTGCGGCGAGGTGATGATGCCGACGCGCCGGGGATACTGGGGGATGGGCCGCTTGCGCGCCGGGTCGAACAGGCCCTCTTTTTCCAGCCGCGCTTTTAGCTGCTCGAACGCCTTCTGCAGCGCGCCGATGCCCCTCGGCTCCATCTGGTCCAGGATGATCTGGTATTCGCCCCGCGCCTCGTAAACGCTGATCCGGCCCCGGCACAAAACCTCCATGCCGTCTTCGGGCCGGAAGGGGAGATAAAGGTTCTGGAAGCGATACATCACCGCGTGCAATTGCGCCTTCTCGTCCTTGAGCGCGAAATACATGTGGCCCGAAGCCGGCTTCCGGAAGTTGGAAATCTGGCCCTGGACCCAGACCTCGGGGAAGTCTTTTTCCAACTGCCCCTTGATCTTGGCGGTCAGCTCCGAGACCGTGTAAACCTGGCGGAAGAGGTTGTCCATCTGATCGGTTACGGTCCTTCCGTAGTAGGGGCATGCCATGCCATTCCCCTACCTCGATGCGAAAATTTTGGCGATCACAACCCAAAGCCAATTGTAAATCATCTTCCCCCCGAAATCCAGACCGGCCAGCACGCCCAGCCGCCAATCCGCGAGGAAATAAAATTAAGAGTTTAACACGGAGAGCACAGAGCACCCGGAGAGGACGGAGGGTCAAGTTCAAACCGCAAACGAATTTCGGGTCTAAATTGTCTCAGGAATCAAAAAACTTGACAAAAGGTCTCATGAATGAATTCGGATCATCTTCAATGTTAAGTTTTGGGGCCTGACCCCAATGTTAAGTTAGAGGCGGAACAGTTCATGCTTTTATGAGTGCGAATGGTGTTTTTATGGGTGGGGATCGTGTTTTTATGGGTGCGGAAGGCGTCTGGATTAGGAAGAATAGTGTCGTAGTTAGGGCGATTCGGACAGGGGATGGGTCATTATGGGGGTGGAAAGTCGCACCCATCTGCGGCTGGGGGCAGCCGCACCACTCAGGTCAGAGTGAAGCACATTTAATAAAAAAATTTGGCAAGAATTTTCAAGAAGTTGTGCGCGACCGGGGGCGCGGCTGACCCCAGCCGCGCGCCGATCCGCGCACCCGGTCAAAATAACCCCCAAAGCCATTATAAATCGCCAGGTTAGATAATAGATTTCTTTTCCAATTTCAGCCTTCATAATTCACCCTTCATCCTTCTCTATTATATGTAAAAATGGTGCAGTTTTCCGGCTGCCGCCGGTTGAAATATGGCCCGCTCCCGTTGGTCGCGGGCGGAGAAGAGTTCACGGTTGGCGGTTTGCGGTCTTCTCCCACCTACGACCTACGGAAATCTTTCACGTTCACGCGAAGGTTCACGGGGCAAGCAGGTAGGCGTTGATTTGTTCCTGCACCGTTTCGCTCACGCTTTGGTCCAGGACCTGGAGGTCCAGTTGAGGCGCGCCGTTTTCAATCTCGATCGCGCGGCGGAGCACCGGATCGTCCCAGACGGTGCGGAGCCGGACCGGGTCGAAGGTCTGGCTGTGGAGCATCTCGGAAAGACCCCAGATCGTGCCGACAAAGGCCCGGTTCATGGCGCCGGGGAAGGTCTGGTAGGGATCGCGGGCAAAGCCGAGCGCGCTTTTCGGGACCGCGTGTTCGCGGCACCACAAGAGCCAGGAGAGCGAGACCAGGTCGTGGGCAACAAGCGAGGTGGAGGCGAAGACCTGGCCGGGGTCCGGCTCGGCCACGGTGCCAAAGTCCGGGCCGAACGCGGCCAGGACTTGGGTGGCCACGGTCAGGATGAGGCGCAGCCGCTTTTGGATCGAGGGCAGGTGGTGGATTTCGGCGATCTTCTGGTAGAAGGTGGCGGCGTCGCGGTGCAGTTCCAGGCGCGAGTCATCGCGCAGCCAGCCGATGGCCATTTTCAGGGCGAGGGTCGAACCGGCGAGCACGTGGCGGCTGACGCGCGGGAGCAGGATGATGTGGTCGGCCTGCTGGATGATGCCGGGCATCCAGATCCCGTTTTTCCAATGCGAGCCGGCCGGCGGGGTGTCGCTGAAAAAGGAGTCGTAAGGGGTCTCTTCAAAATAGAGCGCCTCGGCGCCGGAGTCCAGGGCCGCGGGGTGGAGCCCGTTATTGAGGAAGCACTGGCGGGTGGACCCGCGCACGCGGTCCGGGGTCTGGTAAACCGATTGGACTCCGGCCTTGTCGCAGAGGATGACCCGGCCCGCGCCTTTTTCCTTGAGGAGTTTTGCCATGGCGGCCACGGCCAGGGGAGAGGTGGTGGCAGGGTAGGGGTTCTTGGAGTTGGCGGCCGGCTTGAGCAGGACCGTGTCGCCTTGGGAGAGCCAGGAGAAATCAGTGGCGGCTTCCGCCGTTCGGCGGACCGCTTGCAGGATTTGCTCGGCGGAAGCGCCGCGGGGAAGGCCTTGCACATAGACTGCTTCGGATGTTTCTTTGAGCATGGGCATCACCTCCTCGCTCTGGCCGCGCACTTGATATGGTGCCAGGCTGGCTCCCAGCAGGCCGGCGCCCAGACCCTGGCAAAAGGAACGGCGATGGACTTTCATTTCCTCTCCCCTCGCTTCCACTCCTTATGATAGAAACTCAGGGGCCATTTGCCAACTGCGAGAGCGGGACCACCTCGTAGCCCAGCTTCTGGAGATGGGGCAAGGTCTCGGCCAGCACCTGGATGGTCTCCGGATAGGGGTGCCCGATGCCCACGGCCCGGCCGTGACGATGGGCCAGGCGCGAGAGCTCCAGGAGCCGGCGGCGGATGGCGTAAGGCCGGCGGTCGTTATCCAGGAATACATCGCGCCGGGCGGCGGGGACGCCGGCTTGTTCGGCCTGATCCTGGGCCACGGAATGGGCCGAGGTGCGGGAATCGAGGAAGCAGAGTCCGCGGGCTTTGAGGGTCTGCATCAGCGCGGCCATGGCCGCCGGGTCTTCGGTCAGGGCCGAGCCCATATGGTTGTTGACGCACACGGCGTTGGGCACTTCCTGAAGCGCCGAAAGCAATGCCCGCTCCAGGTCCGCGTCCGACATGGCCGAGAGCAGCGCGCCCGGCCCCGGGTCGGTATGGGGATAATCCTGGGGCTCCATGGGCAGGTGCAGGACCACCTCTTTGCCCGCCCGGAGGGCGAGGCGCTCGGCCTCCTCGGCATAGGGCGTGAAGGGAATAATCGCCAGGGTGATCGCCGCGGGCAGGTCGGCCAGTTGTTGGGCGGCCTCCCGGTTGTTGCCGAGGTCGTCTATGACAATCGCGATCCGGCCGTGGTTCTCGGGCAAGAGCGGCTCCGCCGGCCGGACCGGCTCGGCCGGGACCTCCCGCAAAAACAGCCGGACCGCGAGCAGGGGCGAGCCGCCGCGGTTGGCCATGAGCAGGGTCGTGCCCTTGGCCGCTTCCTCCGGGTAGGCCGCGTCCACTTCCAGGGCGGGGATTTGGCTCTTCCAAAAATCCTCGATTGCCTGCTCGGCCAGGATGATCTCGGTCTCGGTCTCAAAGCTGAAATCGGCGGAGTAAAAAACCAGGCCGGCGCGCTCAATGGGTTCGGTCTTTTCGATCCGGAGGCTGGGCAGGCGGGGAAGCCTCTTGAGCTGGGAGATAGTTTCGTGAAGCAAGGTCTGGGCGTCGGGCGGGACCGGCGCCGGTCGGGGCCAGAGCTCAAAGGGACCCCAGGTCTGATACACGGCGAGGGCGGCGCCGAGCAGTAAAATCAAGCCCAGTCCGACCCGGACGGCGAAGGAGAAAAAGCTCCGGCGCTTGGCTTTGGGCTTGGCCCGGCCGGTTTTAGATTTAGCGCGGGGTTTCGCGCGCCCCTTGGCCATAGCTTAGTTGGCAGTTGGCGGTCGGCAGTTGGCGGAAAAAAGAAAGCCCACCCTCCCGCCGACTCGAGGGTGGGCGACCCGGAAAGGGTGCTTCCGCCAAGCGCCAACCGTAAACTGTCGCCTCCGCTTCGCCAACCGCCAACCCGCTCACGCCGCTTTCTTTTTCAGCACCGCTTGAAAGATCTCCCAGCTCTTCAAGAGATCGAGGGCGCGTTCCAACTGGTAATCCTCGCTCTTAAAAATTTTTTCGGCTTCTTCCTCATCGGCCGCGGGCGGCTCCGGCTCCGCCGGCACCGGCGCCGCGGCCGGCTTTTTCTCGTCGGTATCTTTGCTCTGGAAATGGCCTTCCAGGTCCTGCTCCCGCAGGCGCTGGTTACGCTCCCGCCGCATGTGCTCCAGGGCCAGGCGCTGGTCCGGGGAAAGCTCCTCCACCTTGATGTCCGGCTCGATGCCTTTCTCCTGGATGCTGCGGCCGCTGGGCGTGTAGTAATAGGCGGTGGTGAGCTTGAGCCCGGAGCCGTCCTTCAAGGTGAGCAGGGTCTGGACCGAGCCTTTGCCAAAGGTCTGGGTGCCCAGGACCACGGCGCGGCCCTGGTCCTGCAGCGCCCCGGCCACGATCTCGGAGGCCGAGGCCGAGCCGCCGTTGACCAGCACGATCATGGGGAACCCGGAATAGGCGCCCTCGGGATGGGCATACCAGGTCTTGTCATCGCTTAAGTCGCGGCCCTTGGTGGAGACGATGACGTTTTCACTCAGGAAGGCGTCCGCCACCTTGACCGCCTGGTCCAGGGGTCCGCCCGGATTGTTGCGGATATCCAGGACCAGCCCCTTGAGCCCGTCCGGGGCCTTGCGGGTCAGGTCATCCAGGGCCTGCTTGAGCTCGCGGTCGGTGTTCTCGTTGAAATTGGTGATGCGGACGTAGCCGAGGTCATACTCCTTCAATTCTTTCTTCACGCTCTGGATCTTGATGATGTCCCGGACGATCGTGAAATCCTGGGGCTCGGTCCAGCCCTCGCGGCCGACGGTCAGGGTGACCGAGGTGCCCTTCTTGCCCCGCATCTTGTGCACCGCCTCCATCAGGTCGAGGTTCTGGGTCGGCTCGCCGTCAATCTTCAGGATCATGTCGTTCGACTTGAGCCCGGCTTTCCAGGCCGGCGTGTCTTCGATGGGCGAGACCACGGTCAGCATCCCATGGCGCATGCCGATTTCAATGCCGAGACCGCCAAATTCCCCGGAGATATCCACCTTCATGTCCTGGAAATATTCCGGGGGCAGGTGCACGGTATGCGGGTCGAGTTCGGCCAGCATGCCCTTGATCGCCCCGTAGATCAGGGTCTTGGCGTCCACTTCCTTGACGTAGTGCTCCTGCACGGTGGAGAGGACTTCGTTAAAGACCTCCGAGAATACATACGTGTCCTCCGACACCGCCCGCGAGCTCTGGAGCTGGCCCATGAGCAGGATCGCCCCGAGCGAGAAGACCATGACCAGGAGCAGGAAAAAAAGCGTGCGCAACCCGGACGCACCCCGATGCGAACTCATGCAAGACCTCCTTGTTCAAAGGTTTACAAAATTAGTATATCACGCCGGGGGAATAAATCCAACTTGGCTTCTACCTGGGTTCAGCTCTTAGTCATCGGCGTTTTTCGACTCGGGTTGAAAGGCCGCCCGCCAGACCGGCCGGATGAAAAAGACGCCGGTGAGGGTGCGGGTGAGCAGGAAAACCGCGGACCAGATCAGACTCCAGGCCACGGCCTGGGCCGAGGTCATGTAGCCTCGGAGCAAGATATCCGCGAACAGTTGCGGGCCGCCCACGCCTCCGGCTGAGACCGGCCAGTAAGTGCTGTTGATAATGACCGGGACCGCGGCGACGAGCAGACCGGTGGGCGCGGTTACGCCCATGCTCCGGAAAATCCAGATGCTGGCCCAGACCGAGGCGGCCACGGTGAGCAGCCGGTAGAGCCAAATTTCGGGGTAATGCCAGAGCCGGGCCTGGGCAAAAGCGGTGAAGATTTTTCGGTCTTGCCAGGTGGGCCAGAGCCGGCGGCGCAAGCCGGTGTGCCAATAAAGAAGCCATAGCAAGAGGAAGGCCCAGGCGGCCACGCAGACCGCGATCAGGGTCGGGCCAAGCCAGGAGAACCCGCGCAACGGGGGAACCATAACCAGACAGATGGAGAGGGCCAGCACCATGTTATAGGTTTCCAGGAAATAGACGAAGATCCCGGAGGAAGTGGCGGCAAGAACCGGGACTCGGTGCCGGCGAAAGAGATAGAGCACCGTCAACATCTCGGTAAAAGCCGCGAAAAGGGCCTGGACGATGTAACTGGCCAGCCGCAGTTTCATCACCTCGCCGAAGCGGATCGGCAAATTGTAACGGGAATAACACCGCCAGAAGCTGAGGGCGTCGGTCAGGTAATAGGCCAGGGTGTAAACGGCAAAGCCCGCGATCACCGCGAGCAGGCTCACGCCCTTGAGCGCGGCCTTGACCTCGGCGAAGGGGACCTTCTGGAAGACATAGACCAGGATCACCCCGGCCAGGACCCAGGGCAGAAGCTGGCGCCAGAGGGCGGGCTTTGAGACCGGATAGGAATTGCCAGTTTCCAACGTATGGTCCTTTTTAACAATTGCTCGATTGCTATTTGATCTTTGCCATGAAAACCAGAAAAACTTAGACGTAGCCTACAACTTCCTTCTTGTCTGCGAGATATTATCCTGAAGCGAAGTTATTAGCTGCCTCCAAGACATTAAATCTGTTACGCCCCTTATATTTTCAATCTCAGATTCTATCCTTTCTAGGACTTGAGCAGCGGCTCTTCGAGCTTCATCTTCACTAGTTGGAATAAAGACCCCGCCTCTTCCACCCGGGTAAGGTAAGGTCATTAATATTCCCTGCCTCTTTAATTCCCCAAGGATCGTTTGTTGGAATTGTTCCCGACTGAGAGAGATGCCATGTGATTCCAAATGGACTAGAATATCATCTATGGATATTCGATTCTCTATTCCAAGCGCATTTCGTAGGTTTAAGAGAAAATTCACTACATGCCACCTGCCGTCAGGATTCTGGGCATTGTCCGCAAGAAATGTTCGAGCCCTTTGAATACAAACAAAACTTGATTGGTTAGAGCCGCTAAGATTGTTCAAAGCCATTTTGTCTGCCTCCTCTCTTTTACAAGGCTGGGATTTTATTTCTTACGTTTGGCGGGTTTTCTTCCCTTAAGATCGCCTTCAGCGAGAAGAAACCCATCCGCGTAAAGCCTTCGATTATCGCAGTTGAATTCATGCTTCAAATCTACCAGTAGTTTTTCAATAGAGAGAATTTTCCAGTGGCGACACCTATAGATATTTTTCCTATTTTTGCGGCCATCCACATACATCTCGTAAGAGAGAATAAAGTGATGACCATCCCGGGTGACTTTGAATTTTTCGGAGGGAGAAAAATAGAAAGAACGTTGGGTGGTAGAGATGTTTTCAATGTTATAGGTTTTACATTCAAGATAATTGGTGCGTTGGAACTCGTCTTTAAACTCAATATCAGGATATCCAGCACCCTTTTTCGAGCCGCCCCTAGTCTTGGGGACTTGGGCAGGATAACCGACCTTTTGGAGAGCTTCTCGAATATAAGGTTCTATATCATTACCAACCTCGTTAGCTCGAGCCCTGAAAATAGGCTCTCGATTGATATGGAGTCCTGCAAGCCGAGCTGCTTTTCTCAGTTTCTGGAGCAATGCTCGATCTTTGGAGTTTTTTCTGTTAAACGGAATGACCCGGTTACCCGAAATTGTTTGAATAACAACATTAAAGGGAATGTTCTTGAGGGGTTTGAGCACTTGCTGAATAACTTTCTCCAGCCTCTTAACGTATTCTTTGTCCATTCTTGGTCAGCAGCCTTTCTTCATGATTCGATGGGAGATTGAAAACCTATAAAAAAAGTTAATCCTTTTGAAACAGGACTACTCGGTTGGTATTCGTACCGCGCTGATTGTTGCGAATCCCCCAGATGTTCGAGGTCTTGGTGAATTTCTGCTGGTTTACCAGAATTCCCTGGCAGGTGAAGCCAGCTTCAAGGCCCAGCGGCACCACCTCCTCATCCAGATTGATCTTTCCATTTCGAACTTCGCCCACTTCAAATGCTACCCAGCCGCCAAGTTTGGTGATCCGGTGCAGTTCGAGGAACACCGACCGCATGATTGTTCGCCACTCTTGCAGAGTTTTGCAAACCGTGATGCGGTTGGCAATTTCCTCGACATCAATGCTATTAAACCAACAACGGAGCCAATTATCTTGCAGGTATTGGACGACATCCAGGAAGGGAGGCGAAGTGACGGTCAAGTCAACTGAAGCATCCTCGATCTCGGGAGTTGAGCGCGCGTTCTGGCAGAGAAAGAGAGATGAATCCGCGGCTTCATGGAGCCGAACCCGGTCTTCCTGGCTCAGACTGAAAATCAAGTTCTTGGATTTCCGTAGGATGATTTTTTTGGTGTTCCGATATTCGGGTTGTTGGCCCAGTTTCTGATTGATCTTGATTTGAGCTTCGGGCGTAACCGCTTGATTGGGGGGCAGAGTATAGACCGAAAAAAATCCTGGAGAATGGCCGGTCAGCCGGTTGGTGGCCACCATCCGAATCCAACCGTCCACATGATCTTCTTGGCCAGATGCCCGCCTTTCCCGCAAGTAAGCTTTGAGAGCGACAATTTCCGACTCGGTGTCGGGATGATAGAACATTGAAAGATCTTGGTCGGCGTTAAAGCGGCGCGAAGGGCGGATCGCTTCCAGCCTCGCCGATACTTCCATCAAGTTGGGGACGTAAAAACGTGGCCGTGCTAAAATCTCGCTCAGCGGATTGATATCATTGGAAATGAATCGCCTCCCCATCAATCCCGCCTCGATGACCGTGGTGCCGCGCCCGCTGAAAGGGTCGTAGACTACGGAATCCGGCTCGTGGGCAAGAAGCTCAATAAAAAAGCGGGGGAGCTGGGGTTTGAAGCAAGCGCGATAGCTTATTTCATGGATACTTGAGGCCTGGCGCTGGCGGGAAGTCCAATATTCATTGATATATCGCGGAATCGGATGCGAACCTATGCGAACAGTATCCGTGATGGTCTGAGCGCCCTTATAAAATAAATTCAATTCCTGGGTCGCCTGGAACCCCTGCAGAAACGCGGAAATGTCGTTGGAACGCTGAGCAGTGCGCATAGAAATCCTCTTGGCTCAAGGGCCGGATCTTCACTCTACCCTATTTAACACACGAAGGAAGTAGGGTCAAGCTTCGACTAAGCAGGAGCAATCTTATGCGTCTTTTTGCCTGGGCAGATGGATCGCCTGGCCGGTGGTGGCTGCCGCCGCTTCCATCAGCGCCTCGCTCAGGGTGGGGTGAGCGTGGACGAACGAGGCGAGGTCGGCGGCGGTGAGGCCGTGGCGGAGGGCCAGCGCGGCCTGGTGGATGAGCTCGGTCGCGGCCGGGCCGATGATGTGGACGCCGAGCAGGCGGTCGGTCTGGGCATGGACAATCACCTTGACTTCGCCCGCGATCTCGCCCAGGGCCTGCGCCTTGCCCAGGCCGCGGAAGGGGAACTTCCCCACCCGATAGGCAATGCCTTTCTGCTTCACCTCATGCTCCCGCAGCCCCACGCTCCCGATCTCGGGAAAGGTGAAGGTGGCGCTGGGAATGACCGAGTAATCAATCCGCGCCTCACCTCCGAGTGCGTTGGTCGCGGCTGCGACCGCCTCGGCGGAGGCCTTGTGAGCCAGCAGGATGCCGCCGGTCGCGTCCCCGGCCGCATAGATCCCGGCGACATTGGTCTCCATCTTTTCGTTCACCACGATCGAGCCGTCGGCGTTGAGCTTGATCCCCAGCTCTTCCAGGCCCAGGCCCTCGGTGTTGAAGGCGCGGCCGACGCTGACCAGGACCTTGTCCACCCGGACCTCGAAGCCGCTCGCCATCCGGGCCATCAGCTCTCCGCCCAGGTTGTCCTCGCCGATGGAGAGGATCCGGTCCGGGCAGGAAAGCCGGATATTGGCCTTCCTCATCTCCCGCGCCAGCAGCGCCGAGATGTCCTCATCCTCGTAAGGCACCGGCCGCGGAAGCATCTCCACCACCGTGACCTCGCTGCCCAGTTCCTTGAGGATGAACGCCCATTCGCAGCCGATGGCGCCGGCGCCGACGACTAAAACCCGGGCCGGGATTTCGCTCAGGTTGAGCAAATGGTCGCTGGTCAGGATGTTGGAGCCGTTGATGGGCAAGGCCGGCAGAGCCTTGGAGCGCGAGCCGGGAGCCAGGATGATGCCCTTGGCCTGGAGCGTGAGCTCGCTCTGATCCGCTCTCTTGACCTCGACCAGGTCCGGGGCGAGGAGCTTGCCTTGGCCGCGGAGGAGCACGATCTTGTTAGTTTTGAAGAGGTTTAAAATCCCTTTGGTCAAGATGCCGACCACCTTGTCCTTGCGGGCAAGCATGGCGGCCAGGTCGGGCCGGGCCGGCTCCGGGAGGATGAGGCCGAAGGCCGCCGCTTCCCGGCAGGTGCGGAGCGCGGCCGTTGAGGCGACCAGGGTCTTGGTGGGGATGCAGCCCCGCTGCAGGCAGGTGCCGCCCACCTCGTCCTTCTCGATCACCGCCACCCGGGCGCCCGCTTTAGCCGCGTGGATCGCGCCTACATAGCCGGCCGGGCCGGCGCCGATGAACACCAGGTCGTATTTTTGCAAGCGAGGCTCCTGAAAAAGTCGCGGCCCAGTATAACCTAAACGCGGCGAAACCGGAAGGCTTTACTTGCCGACCGGGAGTGGTAAACTCTGGTGCCTGGAGTAGGGTCACGAAGCCGCGAGGAACACTGACGGGGCTGGTTCTCGGAGTGATCTGGCTTTGGTCCGGCGCCGGCCGGACGGCGGAAGATTCCCTGGCCCAGGCGCGGCGCCAGGCGGAGGAATATGCCCAACGCTCGGATGAATATCGGGCGCGGCCGGCGCGGCCGCTGAGCGTGGAGGAGGCCCAGGCCAAGAAGGTCATCGTCGAGGCGGCGGGGATTCTGGCGGAAGCGGAAAGCGACGAGCGGTTCGGCCAGGCGGCCTCGCTTTACCGGCAGGCCGTTGAGATCGCGCCGAAATACGACGCGGCCTGGGCCGGGCTGGGCAACGCCTATTTCCTGCAGGGACTGAACCTGCCGCGGGAAGGAAACAGCGCCAAGGAGAAAAAGCTTGAGCTTTATGGCCGCGGCAAAGAAGCCTGCTCCAAGGCCCAAACCCTGGACCCGCAAAGTCCGGCGGCCAACCTGTGCCTGGCCAACCTGCTTCTGGCCGAGGGCGAGGTCAAGGGCATGGTGGCGTCGGCCTGGGTGCTGCCCGAAGTGTTCAAGCTCTCGGACAAGGTGGCAGCGGTGGACCCCTACTACTAGTTTGACCGCATTTTGTTATCGGGTAGAATAGAGAAGGTTTCTTTCTGAAGCTGGAACTGATTCAGTTCATGCGGAGGTGAATGCGGATGTCGAAAAAGTACCTGGTGGAATTGTCGGAAGCGGA
>Ga0299912_10000736_pt1 | contig 26942 bp, 21 predicted proteins | sample RVTome_2_FD_207667 | JGI IMG/M metagenome (GOLD analysis project Ga0299912, IMG submission 207667) | Soil microbial communities from uranium-contaminated site in the Upper Colorado River Basin, Wyoming, United States - RVT95D214 (version 2) ... | reverse complement strand
GCACCGCGAAAAGAGGGGGATGAGACTGTTGTCTTCCGATACGACCAGCCGCTCGACGGCCGGAAGGACGGATTTCTTGTAGACGGCGAAAAGCGGTTCGAAGTCGCCGGCGGCGGTAACCGGGACGGCGATGTCGTGCTCCTCGGCTGCTCGGATCAGCCGCGACAGGAAGCGGATGTCGATATCGGGAATGTCGCAGGCGATGACGGCGACCGCGTTGTGTCGCGCCGCGCGAATTCCACAACGGACGCCCTCGATCGGCCCGCGGCCGGGGAACTCGTCCTTGACCTGGCGGCAGGGGAGTCCGGGAAGGGTTCGCCTTTTCGAGACGCTGATCAGGATCTCGTCGAAGCGCCCCTCGACCTGGGCCAGGATGCGTTCGATCAGGGGCCGGTCGGGGGCGGGGAGGAAGGCTTTTGCTTTTTTCATCCGTCGGCTCTCGCCGCCCGCCAGGACGACCAGGCTCACCGGCTTCCCGTCGCAACGAAGCTTCCGCACCATGGCAATATTATAGCAGGGTCAAACCTGCACTTTAGTACAAAGTCAAATCAATGGTTTTGCACTTTGTGACAAAGTGCAGGTTTGACCCTGAGCCGCCGGCCCCGCCATTATCCCATTCGCAGATGGCGCAGGGTCTTACGGCGTCATAACAGAAAATCGCGTCAAGAGCGCAAAAGCCGCGATTCCGGCAAGGAGAATGAAGCCGGCTTGGAACGGGGAGCCGCGCAGCCATTCTTGGGCGCGCTCCCGCCAGCTCCTCACGTCGGCTGGTCCGCCGCGCAAAGGCCGGCCGTCGAGCCGCCTCAATTGCCCGCTGAAGGAGGGCCCGCACGACGTGCCTCCGATCGGGTTCTGGCCGAAACGTATCTCCCGGGAAGCCCTCCTGTGCGCGCCGACCTCCCCGGTCAGGACGACGATCCCGTTATACCAAACCCTCAGTCGGTAGGGCGGCTGGGATGCCACACGCGCCGGATTCAAGGCCGGCATTGCGACTCGAAGGAGACGACGTCTCCCCGGAGCGACCCTGACCGGGCCGGAGACGGGTCCGCCCCTGCCCCACGAATCGTAGCCGAAGGCGATGGTCTCGGGGTCGATGTATCGGATATAGAGAAAATCCCCGGCGCCGGTACGGCCGGTCGTGATCAGCGGTTCCCCCCGGCCGGGAGTTCCGCGTTCGAAGACGACGGTGCAAGTGAGCGGGCTGGGGAAGGCCGGGACAAAGCGCCGGATGCTTATGGCGGAAAGAATTAGCACCAGGGCGGAAGCCACTGCCAAGGCCGCCGCGATTCGACGCGGCGGATGCGTCCCGGGCAGAGCATCGAAATGAACGTTCGGCATCGTCGCGCCCAAGAAATACCATCGACCCGGATTCCATGTCAACCCCTCGACATGGAAGCCCTGCAAGGCTGGGGCTTGTTTGGGGCAGAAGCTCCAAGGACTTACATCCGTGGAATCCCGCAAGGGGACAAGCCCCGCTAGTCCCCGGAGCGGGTTCTTCACGGCCAATTCACGACAAAGCGACTGGATTTTCAAGCGGAGGGGATTGAAAAGCGGGGTAGCGTCGGCGAACGGATCAAAAAAGCGGCGGATCGAGGATGGCTGCGCATATCGGGGATCGCGGACGAAACCGGACGCGCTAATTCCAGTTGTGGCGGAACGACTTCGGTACTATAATCCCGTTCGCAAGCCTCCGGAGGTCGGGAACAGATCTCAATCCGGGAGGCATTCCGGTTTCCTATGGTTCGACTCCATATCGGCCACCACTTTTTCGGCGCGGGAAACGCCGGAGACGATTTGATGCTGGCCGGATATTTGCGGATGGCCAGCCGCGCCGCCGTTCCCCTCCGGATGACATGCTGCATTCCCTTCGACCTCGCCAGCCAGGAGCGAAGGTTCCCGGGAGTGCGCTGGCTGCCCTATACTCCGGACAATCGCGAAGCGTGCATTAGGGAGTGCGATGCCTGGCTTGGCCTGGGCGGTTCACCGTTCCAGACCGACAACGGGTCGTGGTCGTTCGATCATCTGGCCGGGGAGCTCGAACTTTGCCGCAGCCTCGGCAAACCCATGTTCTTTCTGGGCGTCGGCGTCAACGACGAAGCCGCCCTGAGCCATCCCGAGACTTTCGAGTTGGTTCGCTACGCTCTCCGGATTTGGACGCGCGATCAGCCCTCGGCGGACGGGCTGGCCGCGTTGGAGGGAGGGGCTCGAATCGAGGCGGGCGCGGATTTGGCCCATATCATCCTATCCTCCCGCGACGCTGCGGAATCCCGGGGGGACAAGACGGGATTCGTTCTCCATTTCGAGAATCCGGATTCTTTTTCCGCTGAGGCCGTCGCCGCCGCGATCAAGCGACGAGGCGGCGCCGACGCCTGCGCCTGGATCGCCCAAGAAGCTCGGAACCTGCCCGGGTCGGAGAGGGATCTCTGGGAACGTCTGCCCGGCGACCCGTGGACGAGGCCGCCGCTGCGGGTCCCCGATTACGCCGGCGGCTCGCTCGGGGACTTGATCATGCCCTGGAATGATATATCCTTTTTAGTGACCAGCCGTTACCACGCCGCGCTGATCGGGGCGTGGATGGGGTGCGCCGTGCTGATCGTCGAACGAAATAAGAAGATGCGGCATCTCGGACGCCAAATGGGAACCGAATGTCTCGCCGATGTCCGAGAAGCAGCCATTCTCATTCAAGCCCTTTCCCGTTGCCGGCCCGTCTCGAGCGGCCTTCGCCGCGAGCTTTCCCTCAGGGCGGAGGCGATGTGCCTGGATTTCCTGAGCAGCCTATGAGAATCCTGATCCTGTCCTTCGATTCCTTGGGCGACCTCGTCCTGCGCCAACCGCTGCTCCGGGCTTTGGCGGAGTCCGGGCATGAGCTGGGAATTGCGGTGCGCGCCCCGCTGTTGGAATTGCTGCCTTTCCTCAATGTGCGCCTCCAGGCGATTTCGACCTCGCTGAATCCCTATCTTCCTCCCAGAGCTTTCGATGCCGGGGACTCCCGCAGCCTGCTCGCGGGAATGAGGCGTTTCGCCCCCGACATCCTGGTCTCAATGCCGTTCAAACGCACCGGTTTGGATGATTGGCTGCTCGGCCGGTTCACCGATCTCCCGCGCTTCGGCTTCTCCGCGTCCGGCGATAAAACCTCTCGGGAGGTCCTGTCGGATCCGGTCCCCTGCGACGAATGGTCGCCGGAAGATGAAAAGTACCGTCTTCTCTATACGGCCGTTACCGGCCGGACGCTGGGCGAGGGATTACCCGCCCTGGTCATGTCCGGCGATGCCGAGCGAAGGGCTCAAGCTTGGCTGCGGAAGCATGCTTTCGCGCCCGATCGCTACATCCTGGGATGTCCGGGCGGTCTTCAGACGGTCGGGATCAAGGGTTGGCCCGCCCAATCGTTTGTCGATGTCGTCCGATATATCCGCGACCGTCACGGCTTGGATCTTCTTGCGACGGGCGGCGAGGCGGACGCCGACCATTTGGGACGGATCGCCGGCTTGGCTGAGGATCGGGGGGTTCGGCTGATCCGCTGGATCGGCCGGGCGGAGGATCTAGGTTTGTTGCTGGGGCTGATAGGATCGTCGCGTCTGTATCTGGGCGCCGATACCGGTCCGATGCATTTCGCCGCGGCGTTGGGAAAGCCCGTGGCGGCCTTGTTCGGCGGCGGAACCTGGCCTCGCTTCCTGCCCCAAGCCCGGCGATCCTTCGTCGCGGCCCAAAAACTCCCCTGCTTCGGCTGTCGCTGGAATTGCTGGCTCGACGAGGCGGCCTGCTTGTCCTTCGTGCCGGCGGACCGTTTTTTCGAGGGGACCGACTGGATCCTCTCTGGAGAGCGCGACGAGAGGCGCGTCGCGGCGGCCGAATGCGACGGGCCGGTCCTGGAAAAATTAACCAGGGCGGGCATCGATCAAACACGACGCTTCCAGGATCGTCTTCGGGAAAAGGAAGCGGAGATCCGGCGCCAAGCGGCGGTCGCGGAGGAACGGAAAAGCCTGCTTGAGGCCGAGGTCGTAAAAAGCCAGCGCCTGATTCTGGGAAAGGAAGAAGAAATCCGGCGGCAGGCCGCGGCCGTGGAGGAAGGGAGGCGATTGATAGAGGCCGAGGCCGAAAATAGCCGACGCCTACTCCTGGAAAAGGAAGCGGAGATCCGGCGGCAAGCCGCGGCCGCTAAGGAGGAGAGGCGATTGCTTGAGTCCGAGGCTGCAAAAAGCCGGGGCCTGCTTCTGGAAAAGGAAGCGGAGATCCGGCGGCGAGCCGCGGCCGCGGAGGAGCGGGGGCGCTTGCTTGAAGCCGAGGCCGTAAAAAGCCAGCTCCTGCTCCTGGAAAAGGAAGAAGAGATCCGGCGCCAGGCGGCGGCCGCGGAGGAACGGAAATGCCTGCTTGAGGTCGAGGCCGAAAATAGCCGGGGCCTGCTCCTGGAAAAGGAAGGGGAGATCAGGCGACAGGCCGCGGCCGCGGAGGAGCGGGGACGCTTGCTTGAGGTCGAGACCGCAAGAAGCCGGCGCCTCCTTATGGAAAAAGAAGAGGAAATCCGGCTGCAGGCCGCGGCCGCGGAGGAACGGGGACGTCTGTTGAAGATCGAAGCTGAAGAAAACAAGCGTCTGCGGGCTCAATACGAGGACATGAGCCGCCTTATACAGGACCGGAATAGCGTTGACGGAAACCCCCGGAAAAGTCCTCCGAAGCGAAGTAAGAAGAAGTCGTCTTCTAAAACCGCCAGGTAGGCGTTTTGCGGCGGGGCATCCGCGTCAGGGCAGGGGCCGCAGCTGGATGAGTTTCGAGAGGATCTTGCGGGCGAAAATCTTCCAACTCGGCCTCAGGCCGTTCGCGATCCAAGCTTTATGGCAAGCCGCGTTGTTCCGGATAACATTGGGCAGGGTCGGCTTGCTGATCCCGCCCGTGCTTTTGCGGAGGATGATCCGCGGGAGATAGCTGGAGCTGATGCGGTGCTTATAGAGGAAACGGAGCATGATCTCGTAGTCGGCGATGACGGGAAACGCGAGGTTGAATCCCCCGAATCGCTGGTAGATGCTCCTCCGAACAAAGAAAGCCGGATGGGGGGGCATCCAGCCTTTCTTGATGTTTCCAGCGTCGAAAGGGCCGGCTTTCCAATAGCGGATCGTCCGCCCGGAATCCGTGGGGTCCACATAGACGATATCGCCGTAGCATGAATCCAGCCTCCCCCCGGCCACGACCTCGACGACGCGCGCGATGATGTCGTCTGCGGCAAGAACGTCGTCGCTGTTGAGGAAGCCGACAAGCTCCCCTCCGGCCAGGGCCAGGCCCTTGTTCATGGCTTCGTAGATCCCGTCGTCCTTTTCGCATAACCGGGCGGCGAAATGATCCCGGTATTTGTTGATGACGTCCAGCGTCCCATCCTCGGACCGGCCGTCGACGCTGATGTACTCGATCTCTCGGTGAGTTTGGCGGATGACGCTCCGGATGCAGGCCTCGACGCTTTCGGCGCTGTTGAGCGATACGGTGATGATGGTGACTCTCATCGGCCCAGCGATTCGTGCTTCATTTGCGAAAGCTTCAGCCTGGGATCGCTGACGAGCAAGTGCAGGACCAGCGCCTGGGCCGCCTCCACGTGGGGAGTGATCGCCCCCGGATCGACGGTCGGGACGACGACGCAAGCGTCGGCGTGGCGGGCGGTGAAGCCGCCGTCTTTCCCGACGATGCCCAGGATCTTGGCCCCGACGCTCTTGGCGAAAGAGACGGCTTGGGCGATGTTGGCGCTCAGACCAAGCTCGGGATTTCCCCCGCCCACGGAGAGCACGAAGACGGCGTCGTTCGCCCCCAGCCGGCTGCCCTTAAGCCATTCGACGAAAGCGCTTTCCCAGCCTTCGTCGTTGGTCCGCGCCGAAAGCTCGGCGACGTTGTCCGCGGGCGAGTAAGCCTCAAAGCCTCCGATCTTACGGAAATCCCCAACGGCATGGGAGGCGTTGGCCGCCCCGCCGCCGACTCCCAGGAAAAAGACCCGGCCCCCGTCCTCCCGGACCCGGGCCAGGATCTTAATCGTTGTTTCGATTGCGGCCCGGTCGATCCGGTCGATGACCGTGCGGGCGTCGCTCAGGAATTTTCGGATGTGTTCCATGGGATCGCTTTTCACTCCCTTGTCCTTCCCATTCCGAACTTGATACGGAAGAGGTCCTTCAGGTTTCGCAGGGACCCCCGTACCAGACGCAGGCGGGTGTCCGGATCGTTCGTCCAGTCCACGGGGAATTCGGCCAGGCTCAGGCCGAGCTTACGCGCGTTTAAGACGGTTTCAACGTCGAACATGAAGCCATCGATCCGGTTGCGTTCGAAAAGTGCCCGGGCCGCCTCCCGTTCGAAGACCTTGAAGCCGCACTGGGTATCCGCGACGTTCCGGATCCCCATCGCCGATCGCACGATCCAGCGGAAAATTCGGGCCCCGATCCGGCGGTGGAAGGGTTGACGCAGACGGATGACCGCCCCCGACGCGGCCCGGGATCCGAGGGCGGCCCGGCAACCTCCCTTTTCGAGCAAGCCGATTCCCCTCTCCAGGTTCGCGAAGGGGACGCAGCTCCCCGCGTCGGCGACGAGCAGGAACCGTCCGCGGGCGGCCAAAACGCCGGTCTTGACGGCGCGGCCCTTGCCCTTGTTCCGGTCCAGCGAAAGGACGTGGACATTCCGGCCCGGGGCGGCGAAGCCGCGGGCGATTCCCGCCGTTCCGTCCGTGCTGCCGTCGTCGACGACCAGCGCTTCCGCGGCATAAGGCCGTTCGTCGAGATAAACGAACAGACGTTCGAGGTCCCTTCCGATTTTGGCCGCTTCATTATAGGCGGGGATGACGACGGAGAGGTAGATCGAGGCTTCAGGTTTCGTCCGGGCGATGACCATCCCCTGATATTTTCGGCTTTTTCCCCGCCGAGATCAAGACCGGATGTCCGGCCGGGCGCATCCCCCGAGGCTCAGGGCCTCTCGCCCGGCTTGCAATCGGCCTAGGAATCGATAAAATAGATCGAACGGGACAGCTTTATGAGGACGAATACCTGGTTCCTGGTCCGGGAGTTGGCTTGGACGGACTTCAAGCTTCGCTACAACAGCCTGGTTCTGGGATATTCCTGGAGTTTGCTCCATCCGTTCTTAATATTCGGCGTCTTCTATCTGGTCTTCTCGGTGTTCGTCAAGATCGAAGGGGTTCCCCATTACCAGCTCTATCTCCTGCTCGGCATCATCCTCTGGAACTATTTCGCCGAATCCACGACCGGCGGCATGCAGTCGATGCAGTTCAAGGCGGGCCTGATCTCCAACATCTATATCCCCAAGGGGATCATCCTGGTCGCCTCCAACTTCACCTCCCTGCTGACCCTGTTCCTGAACCTCTGCGTGTTTGCCGTCTATTTCGCGGTCTCGTCCGGTACGCCGGCCGCGGCCGGAGGGGTATTCCTGTTCGTCCTGTTCGAACTGGTCGTCCTGAGCTTCGCCGTCTCCCTCCTGCTGAGCTCTTTTTATCTTAAATTCCGCGACCTGGCCCACCTCTGGGGGGTAGCGCTGCAGATCGGCTTCTGGCTCACTCCGATCATCTATCCCGTCCGGCTCATCCCCGACCGATTACGCTGGCTGTTCATGCTGAATCCCCTGGCCCGAATCATCCAGGACGCCCGCTCCGCGCTGCTCGGGCTGGAGGCGCCTTCGCCGCGCCACCACCTCGTCTCGCTGGCCATGGTGGCCGTCGCGCTCGTCTTGGGGATCGTCGTCTTTACCCGCCGCTCGGCGCGTTTTGCCGAGGAGATCTGAGATGGACCCGATTATCGCGGTCGAAAACGTGTTCATGAAGTTCACCATTCCCCACGAGCGGGTCGACAGCCTGCGCAACGCCCTTCTGACGTTCTGGAAAAAGCGGACCAGCGAGACGTTCTACGCCTTGAACGACGTCTCGTTCGCGGTCGACCCCGGGGAATTCCTGGGCATTATCGGGAAAAACGGGGCGGGCAAGACCGTCCTGTTGAAGATCATCGCGGGGATCTACAGGCCGACGGCCGGGCGGGTCGTCGTGCGCGGAGGCCTCGCCTCCTTTCTCGATCTCTGGACGGGGCTGCAGGCCGAGCTGTCGGGCCGGGACAACGTCTATCTCTACGGCGCCCTGCTCGGCCTCTCCAAACGCTTGGTCCGGAAAAAGTTCGACGAAATCGTCGGCTTCTCCGAGTTGGAATCCTTCATCGACCTGAAGCTCAAGCACTATTCTTCGGGCATGCAGGCCAGGTTGGCCTTCTCGGTGGCCATCCAGGCGGACGCGCCGATCCTGCTGGTCGACGAGGTCTTGGCCGTCGGCGACGCCGATTTCCAGAAAAAATGCAGCGACGTGTTCATGAACCTGAAGCGGGAGGGGAAGACGATTCTCTATGTTTCGCACGATCTCGGAAGCATCGCCCGATGGTGCGACCGGACCCTGCTTGTCCGGGACGGCCGGATAGCGGCCTGGGGACGGACCTCGGATGTACTGCAAGCCTACGCCGCCCAGGCCGACGCGCCCGAGGCCGGCCCGGGGCTCCTGCGTTGAGCGGGGAGGGATGAGGACAAGGACGGGGCGGGGGACGACGGCGCGGGCGAAGGAGGCCGCCGCCCCCCGGGTAACGATCGTCACGCCCTCCTTGAACCAGGGCGCCTACATCGAGGAAACGATTCGATCCGTGGTCGCTCAAGATTACCCGAACCTGGAATACTGGATCATCGACGGAGGCAGCGCGGACGGCAGTCTCGACATCATCCGGCGCTGGGCGGCCCGCTGCGGGTTCATCCGCTGGCTGAGCGAGAAGGACCGCGGGCAGAGCGACGCCATTAACAAGGGATTCCGGCGGGCGAGCGGCGAGATCGTGGCCTGGCTGAACTCCGACGACACCTATACGCCGGGCGCCGTCCGGAGGGCGGCCGGCTTCCTGTCCGGCCGTCCCGACTGCATGCTGGCTTATTCGGATGCCGAGATCGTCGACGAGCGGGGAACGTCGCTCGGTTTATTCCCGCATACCCAGCGGATATTCAATTACCGCAGGCTGGTGGCCGTCTCGGACTACATCGCCCAGCCGAGCACCTTCATCCGCCTAAAGGTCCTCGATGAGGTCGGCGGGCTGGACGAAAGTCTGCATTGGTGCATGGATTGGGATCTCTGGATCCGGATCGCGGCGAAACATCCCGTGCTGTATTTTCCTTCGCTCTCGGCCCGGCTCCGGGATTATGCCCAGACCAAGACCAGGATGGGAGGCTGGCGGAGGTGGGCGGAGATCGTCGCGGTCGCCCGCAGGCATTCCGGGAGGCGTTTCCCACCCGCCTATTTCATCTACGGGCTGGAGAGCGCGGCGACCGGCCTCAACCTGGACGGCTCGGTCCGGGCCAGACTGAAGCGGATGTTCCTGTTCAAGGTCATCAACCATTGCATCAACCGGCATCTGGACGTCTACGCGGACGGCTGGGTGAGGCGCGAAATCGAGTTTTCCTTCTACGGCGCCCCGGCCCGTTTCATCCTTAAGGGCGTCTGGCCGGCCGAAAACATCCCTGTCCGCTTGGGCATCGCCCTCAACGGACACAGCCTCCGGACGTATCGATTCCCTACGGGAGGGGCGTTTCTATTGACGGTTGATCTTCCGTCGCGGCTCGGCGTTGCCGGCCGCAACGCCCTCCTCGTGCGGAGCTCGCGCCTGTTCGCGCCCGGCCCGCAGGACCGCCGGCGGCTGTCTTTCCGCTTGCTCGACTACGGATTCGAGGGGGCGGCAGCCGCGGCGCCCGGAGAGGCGCTCCCATGACCGGGCTTCTGACGGCTCTGGCCTCGTTCCTTTTCCTGTTCGCTTCGGGCTACCCGATCGCCGGCCTCCTGGCTCCGGGCGGCCGCCGGGATCTCCGCCTCGTTCTGTCCCCTTTGCTCGGGCTGTGCTTTGACGCCATTCTTCTTTATCTCCTCGGGTTTTACGGAAATCTTCCGACCCGATCGAGCTCCGTCATGCTGGTGGCCGTCGTCCTCGCCCTCAACTTGATCGCGGCCGTCCGGGACAAGACGTATTTCCGCTTCAGGGGGGCGGAGGCCGGGCCGCTCGTCGCCGGCCTCGTTTATCTCTTCATCCTGGCCGCGCCGTTCTTCGTCGTGGGCCGGAGCTATATGTCGATCTGGAACGAGGATTGCTACGGCTATGTCGCCGTGGCCGATTACCTGAAGGATCACACCGTCAACGAGCGCATCGACCGGGAGCTCGTCCGCGAGAGTCCTGTTCACGAGCGCGTGGACGGCATCGTGCGGGGCAACTTCCAGGAAAAGTACTACAGGATGGGCCCTGAATACCAGCTGTCGTTCGTCTCCGCCGTCCTTAACGGGAACACACGCGAGCTTTTTTTCCCCGTGTTGATCTCGTTCGCCATGCTGATGCCCTTGGGCCTGTTCCTGTTCTTGGGCGTCTTCGGAGTTCCGCGCCGGACGGCCTTGGCCGCCGTCTTCCTTCTCCCTCTCTTCAGTTTTCACTATTTCGGGTTTGTCGCTCAGATGTTCGCCCAGGCCGCCGGGCTTCCCGTCATACTCCTCAGTTTTTGGGCCTGGGATCGGAGCTTCAGCCCGATCCGGAAAGCGGCCGACATCGCCCTGTTGTCGATCGCCCTCATCGGGACCCTCCTCATCTATATCGAGGCCGTCGCTCTCCTCATTCCGGCCGGAATCTATTCGGTCTACCGATGGGTTCGAAGGAGGCGGCGTTTCGCCGACGACGCCAAGGCCGCGGCGGTCGTCCTCGCAGTCCTGGTCGTCTTCTTCAACGTCAAATGTCCAGCCCTAATTCAATATGAAATCACCCAGTCCCGCCTGGGCCATCTCATCGTTCCCGACGGCATCGAAGTCGTCGCGCGGCCCATCCTATTTCCCTATTTCCTCGTCGAAACGGGGCTTCCCACGGCCTGGGGAATGGTCATGGCCCCCTTCACCGCCTGGCCTTTCGCGGGGGCGCCGTCGGCGGTCCTCTGGGGCGTCATGGTCCTCTCGGCGGCGCTGTTCGCGTACTGCGGTATCGGGATCGGGCGGTTTCCCTACGAAAAGAGGGCTTTGTGGGCCACTGTCGCCGGGACGTTCGCCGCTGTTGCGGGCCTGGCCTTCTTCGCCCGAATGGACCACCTTCTGTACAAATGGGTCATGTGGCACCAGTTCTTCTTATGCGCCGCGCTGGCGGTCGGACTCGGGGCGATCCTGGGCGTGCGAAAGAAGGGTTTGTTGGTCCGGACGATCATCGGTCTTCCCTTGGCCCTGCTCGTGTTCTTCAACGCCGTCAATATTTTCGTCCTGGGCCGGGCCAGCCTGGGGGAGAGCACCGTCTGGGTGGAGTGGAGGGGGGCTTCCAGGCAGGATCCCTTGGGGAAGCTGGAGGCGGCTAAATCGGGCATCGACGCGCGCGAACTCCTAACTGCGATCCTCCCCGATTTTCATCCCAGCCGTTGGGCGTGTTATGTGCTCAAGGAGTTCCGGCTCCTCTTACTGGTCAACAATAGCGGCATGAATTTCCGCTCCCGCTACGAGGCAGCCTATGCGGAGAACGGCTGGACGACCCGCCGCCTTTTGCTGACGAGCGCGGCCGAGGACATTTTCAAAAATCGCGTCCCGGACGAGGCCGTGGTCCGGGATGCCGGCTATTTCCAGTTCGCCGACGCAGGCCGTGTTTTCAGCTACCTGTTCCCGATCAGCACGAACCAGGGCATCATCCGACAGGCCAATCCCAATATGGCGGCGATCATCGGCTGGTATCCTTACGAAATCTATCCCAAGAGCCCTTGGCCCTTCGACCGCAACGGCTTCCGCTGGATCGAGAACAATTCGGCCTTCCTGATCAAAAACGTTTCCCGGAAACCGCTGCGGATCAAGCTGCACCTGGAGGCGGCCCCGGGAGCGGAGCCCGTTCCGATGCGCGTCGAGTTCGCCGGACGGACAATTTTTTCTGCCAAGATGACGGCCCAGGACAGGATCCTGTCGGAGCCGTTCATCCCGGAGGGGGACGGTTTGGGCCGGATCGTATTCGCGAGCGCCGGGACGAAAATCAACGGGGATCGGAAAATCCGGCTAATCAACCGGGACATCGGCTCGGACGATCGCGTCGTCAACGCCCGCCTGGGGCGGCTGGAGGTCGTGCCGGACGCGGAGACGGCAAAGGCCGGATTTTTCTTCGGAGGAGATCGCTTCGGCCCGGCAGCCATGGAATCCGACAATTTCTACTTCAGCGGCCTCTACCCCGACGGCTGGGCCGCTCCCTCGGTCGGTTTCGTCCTCGACCTAAGGGACAGGGAGGCGTTCCGCTATCGGATCTTCGTCCCCTCATTCACGCCCCGTGAGGGTTTTACCGTTACCCTCAGGTTCGACGGAAAGCCGGCCGGCCGTTTCCCGATCCGCGAGCCGGGGGAGGTGCTGCTCGAAGCGCCCGTCGCCCCGGAATTCCGCAAGGTCACCAGGGTTGACATCGAGGTCGACCGGGCTTGGCCGATCAGCTCCCATGACCGCCGGCTGTCGGTCTATCTTTTCCGGGAAGGGGATCTCCTCAGGTGACAATCTTGACAGTTTTCCGCCTCCGGTCCTATACTGCCCTCGGGGCGTTTGGCCGGGGTTGGGGACGCCGCCGCTATCCCTGAGCGCGACATGCCGGACAAAGTACTGATCACGGGCGTCGCGGGGTTCATCGGGAGCAACCTCGCCCGCCGTCTGTTGGCGGAGGGGCGCTATAAGGTCGCCGGCCTCGACAACCTGAGCTGGGGGCGGAAGGAGAACGTGCCGGAGGGCGTGGGCTTCACTAGGGCCGATATTCGCGACGAGGCCATCGGGCCGCTTTTCCGGGGCGTCGACGTCGTTTTCCATCTCGCGGCCAAGAATTGCATCAGCGACTGCCGGGCCGATCCCCAGGAGACCGCCGACATCAATGTCGGGGGCACGGTCCGCGTCTTCGAGGCCGCGCGCCGGGCGGGCGTGCGGAAAGTCGTTTTCGCCGAGTCCTCGGCCGTGTACGAGGGCACGGCGATTTGGCCGACGCCCGAGACCGAGGAACGGCCGCTGAGCTTTTACGCGGTCAGCAAAGCCTGCGCCGGCCGCTTCGCCGAGGTCTATCGGCGGGACCGCGGGATGACGATAACCGGATTGCGCTACTTCAACGTCTACGGGCCGGCCCAGGATTACCGCCGGACGGTCCCTCCGGTCATGAGCGCCTTCATCATCAGGCTCCTCGGGAACGAGCGCCCCGTCATCTACGGGACGGGAAACAAGCGCCGGGATTTCGTCTATGTGGACGACGTCAACGATTTCCACCTGCTTTGCCTGAACGACCCCCGGACGGACGGCCGGACATACAACATCGGCTCGGGGGTGAACCACTCGGTGCGGGAGATCCTCGATCTGGTCGGCGAGTTGCTGGGCAAACGGGCGGAGCCCCTCTATCGCCCCGAGCTGCCCGGCGAAGCGGAGACAACCCTGGCCGACATCGGCCGGGCGAAGGAGCTGGGGTGGGCGCCGCGGACCGATCTGTGCGCGGGGTTGCGGAACGAGATCGCTTACCTCGAGCGGGAAAAGGCGGCCGGGCGGATCTGAGATGAAAGCGGTCGTGCTGGCGGCGGGACGGGGAACGCGGCTGAGGCCGTGGACGGAGACCTTGCCCAAGGTCATGATTCCGGTGGGCGGAAAACCTCCGCTCGAACGGCACATCGAAAGCCTGCGGGCCGCCGGGATCGAGGACATCTTCATCAATCTCCATCATCTGCCGGAGGCGATCACCGGACGGTTCGGGGACGGAGAACGATGGGGCGTTCGCATCCGCTATGCCTACGAGCCGGAGCTCCTGGGAACGGCCGGCGCCGTCAAGAACTTCGAACGGGACCTGGCCGGAGGCCCCTTCCTGGTCGTCTACGGCGATAATACGGTGGACGTCGACTACGCGGACTTTGCGCGTTTCGCCGAGGCCGGCGACGCCCTGGGAATCGTCGCCGTCTTCGAGAAGGACGACGTCGCCGGGGCGGGGATCGTGGACTTCGTCCCGGACGGACGGATCGCGCGCTTTCTCGAAAAGCCGGAGCCCGGGGCGGCCTTCAGCCGCTGGGTCAACGCCGGGATCTATCGTTTCGGGCCGCGCCTCTTCGATTACCTGAAGCCCGGTTTCTCCGATTTCGGCAAGGACGTTTTTCCTTTGCTTTTGAGGCGGGGGGAAACCCTCCTGGCCTATGTCCTTAAAGATCCCGTCGTCGCCGTCGATACGCCGGACCAGCTCCGGGCGGCGACCCGGGCCGCGGGGGGATCTTCATGATCATCACCCGGACGCCGTTCCGTTTCACCCTGGGCGGCGGGGGGACGGACCTCCCGTCCTACTACGAGAAGCGCGGGGGCTTCATCCTGGCCGCGGCCATCGACAAGTACTTATACATCAGCGTCAACACGCCCATCGTGGATGATCTGATCCGGGTCAAGTACTCCCGCTCGGAGACGGTCGAGCGGCGCGACCAAGTCCAGCATGACATCGCCCGGGAGGCGATGGCCATGATGGGCATCGAAAACGCCCTGGAAATCGTGTCCATGGCCGACGTCCCGGCCGGGACGGGGCTCGGCTCGTCGAGCTGCTACGCGGTCGGCCTGCTCCACGCCCTGTCCAACCTGAAGCGTGAATATGTCCCGCTCCAGACGCTCGCCGAGCGGGCTTGCGAGCTGGAGATCGTCCGGCTCGGCAAGCCCATCGGCAAGCAGGACCAGTACATGGCCGCCTTCGGCGGGATCCGGGTGCTGGAGATCGCCCCGGACGGGACGGTCTCCGTCCGGAACGCCGGGATCGAGGCGGGGGCGTTGGAGGACTTCAGCCGGAACCTCCTGGCGTTCTACACCCGGACCTCCCGGAACGCCGACGACATCCTGAGGGCCCAGAGCCGGGCCGCCCGGGAAGAAAAGAACAACGTCGTCGGGAACCTGGACATGATCAAGGAGATCGGGTTCGGCATCCTCGAGGCCCTGGAACGCGGCGACTTCGCGCGGATCGGCCTGCTCTTCGACGAACATTGGACCCGCAAGAAGGAGCTGGCCCCCGGCATCAGCAATCCCTGGCTCGATGAAGTCTATGGCGCGGCCAAGAAGAGCGGGGCGCTGGGCGGTAAAATCTCTGGCGCCGGCGGCGGGGGCTTTTTCCTGTTCTACTGCGAACGGGACCACCATAAGCTGCGGGCGGCCATGGCCGCGATGGGGCTGCGCGAGATGCGCTACCGGTTCGAATTCGAGGGGTCCAAAGTCATCGCCGATTTCGGCGGCGGGGCGCGATGAGGATATCCGGGAGCCGGGTCGTCCTGATCACCGGCGGCAGCCGGGGCATCGGCCGCGCCGTCGCTGAGAAATTCCTGGAGGAGGGCGCCGTAGTTGTCATCGCCGCCCGCACCGGATCCGAGGTTCGGGCCGCGGCCGCCGCGTTGGGAGAGGCGGGCCCGGTCCGGGGGATCACGGGCGATATCGCGCGCGAGGCGGATGTTCGTAAAATCGTCCGGGCCGCCGAGCGGATCTCGGGGGCGGTCGACGTTCTCGTCAACGCCGCCGGTGTCCAGCCGCCGATCGGGGCCTTTGCCGGCGTCGACATCGGGCGCTGGAAGGACAACATCGAGATCAACCTGATCGGGACGGCGCTCTGCTGTCACGCCGTTCTGCCGGGGATGATCGCCCGGGGCCGGGGCAAGATCGTCAATTTTTCCGGGGGGGGAGCGGCTTATTCGCGGCCGAACTTTTCAGCCTACGCCGCGGCCAAGGCGGGGATCGTCCGCTTCACCGAAGTCCTGGCCGACGAGCTTCGGCCGCACAACATTCAGGCCTACGCCGTGTCCCCGGGGGCCGTCCGGACCCGGATGATCGAAGACATCCTGGCCGCTCCCCCCGAGCGGGTCGGGAGCGAATACGAAGCGGTGCGGGCCAAGGAACGGACGGGCTTCGATTCCGGCCGCGCCGCGGCCGAGCTCGTTTCATTCCTGGCCTCCCCGGCGGCCGACGGGATCAGCGGCAGGACGATCAGCGCCGTCTGGGACCCCTGGCGGGAATGGGCGAAAGGGACGTCCGCGCCGGAGGAGGACCTGTACGTCCTCCGCCGCATCGACGGCCGGAATTACGCTAAAGGGCGGCCATGATCAAGACGGCGATCGTCGGGGCCGGGCTGGTCGGGCGCAAACGGGCGGAATCCCTGAGGTCCTGCGGCCATGGCGGCTGGCTCGCGGCGGTCTGCGACATCGATTACGGCCGGGCGTCGGCGCTGGCGGCCGCGACCGGGGTCCCCGCCTATAACGATTGGCGGCGGGTCCTGGACATCCCGGGGCTGGAGGCGGTCATCGCCGCCGCCCCGAACAAATTCAACGCCGAGATCGCCGCGGCCGCGCTGGAGAGGGGATGCCATGTGCTCTGCGAGAAACCCCTGGGCCGGAACTCCGGCGAGGCCGAGCTGCTGAACCGGACGGCCGCCGTCCGGGGCGGGATCCTTAAAACCGGATTCAATCATCGCCACCATCCGGCGCTGGGCAAGGCGCGGGCCCTGGTCGAAGCCGGCGGCCTCGGGCCCCTCTATTATATCCGGGGCGTCTATGGGCACGGCGGACGACCCGGCTATGAAAAGGAATGGCGCGCGAATCCCGAGATCTCGGGAGGCGGCGTGCTGCTCGATCAGGGCGTCCATCTCATTGACCTATGCCGCTGGTTCCTGGGGGAGATCGAGGAAGCCTGCGGCCGGATTCGCACGGCCTATTGGCCCATGCCGGTCGAAGACAACGCGTCGATGATGCTCCGGGCCGAGGGGGGGCGGACGGCTTCCCTCGAGGTCAGCTGGACGCAGTGGAAAAATAAATTTCAGTTCGAGATCGTCGGCGAGAAGGGTTATCTTCTAATCGACGGCCTGGGCGGGAGCTACGGGACGGAAAGGCTCGTCCGCGGCTCGCGCAGGCCCGATCCGGAAATGCCGGGACGGTACGCCGGGGGAGCGCCGGACGAAGTGGTCGAGGAATTTCCCGGCCCGGACGCATCCTGGGATGAGGAATGGAGGGAATTCACGAGCTCGATCCTGGCGGGCCGCGAGCCGCTGGGATCGGGGCGCGACGGGCTTCAGGCCAACCGTGTCATCGACGCGGTTTATCGGTCCGCCCGGCTGAACGCGCCCGTGCCCGTCGGCTGAAGCGGTGAGCGTTCACGCGCGGATCTTCGCTCCTCCGGAAGGGGGCGGGGCCGCCGCGGGGAAAGGAGAATCTGATGGCCGTTTTCCTGGATTCGGGACGCATCGAGGAGGCGGAACGGTTCCTGTCCATGGGAATTATCCGCGGGGTGACGACCAACCCGACGATCCTGAGCCGATGCGGCATCGCGGGCGGCGGGGCCGCCCTGGAGGCCCGGGCCAAGGCGCTGGCCGGATTGATCTCTCCCTTCCCGCTCTTCGTCGAAGTCACCACGAATGATCCGGCGGCCATGGCCCTTCAGGCGCGGACCTTCGCCGGATGGGCGCCCAATATCGTCGTCAAGGTCCCCGTCCACGGCCCGGACGGAGAGCTTGAGAATTTCGAGGTCGTCCACCGCCTGGAGACGCGAGAGGGGATCCGGGTGAACATGACGGCGATGATGAGCGCCCAGCAATGCCTGTTGGGGGCCCTGGCTGGGGCGACCTACGTCTCCCTGTTCGGCGGCCGGATCGACGACATGGGCTATGAAGCGGCCGGAGAGATCCGGCGCGCCCGGGCGGTGCTGGAAGGCCAAGGCCTGACCTCCCGGATCATCGCCGGGTCGATTCGCGAACCCCTTAACGTCGTGTTCTGGCTGGAGGCGGGCGCCCATGACGTGACCGTCCCTCCGGATCTGCTCCGGCGCATGATCGTCCACCCTTACAGCCGGGACACGATCCGGATGTTTCTGGCCGACGCCGCTAAAACGGACAAGCAGCCGTAAAAGCGCCTAATCCTCGAGCGTTTCCTGGATGATGTCCTTGAGGGTGATGATGCCCTGGAGCCGGTCGTCCCGGTCCACGACGGGCAGGGCCATGAACTTGTATTTTTTAAAGAGCTTGACCACATCCTCGATGTCCTGATCGGGTTCGACCGTGATCAAGCGAGGGTTCATGAACTCGGCCACGGGCGTGCTCTTATCGCAGATGATGAGGTGGCGCAGGGTGGACACGCCCAGCAGCCGCCGCTCCTTGTCGGTGACGTAGATATAGGCCACGGAGTCCAGGGGATAGGTCGTTTTGCGGAATTCTTCGACGGCCTGGCCGATAGTCTGTTCGCTGTCCAACGAGATATAGTCCTTGGTCATCAGGCTTCCGGCCGTGCCTTCTTTGTGCCGGAGCAGCTCGACCAGGGCGTCCCGGGAGGGTTTTTCCATGGTCCGGATCAGGTTCTGTTTCTGCTCCTCGGGCAGGTCGAACAGCAGGTCGGTGGCCTCGTCCGGGGCCATCTCTTCCAGGATGTCCGAGGCGCTTTCGGCCGGGGCCGCCTCGAGCAGCCGGACCTGAAGCCTGGGATCGACTTCCTCCAGCGTTTCGGCCGCGGTTTCCACGTCCAGGGACTTGAACAGGCGGTCCCGGTTGCCCCGGTCCAGATCTTCCAAGATATCGGCCAGTTCGGAAGGGTGGAGGTCGCGGATGTTGCTGCCGGCCACGTTCAGCTTGAGGTCCTGGTTGCGCAGGTCGCTGACCAGGGGTTGGATGTGTTTCCAGGAGATCAGTTTTTCCTTGATCCGGAAGGAGAAAAAGAATCCGGTGAAGGCATCCACGGCCTTCAACCAGCCCAGCCGGCGGATGAGCCCCCGCAGGCCGAAATCGACGTGGACGATGTGGAGGTCTTGGTTGACCACCAGAAGGTGGATGTCGTTGACCCTCTCGATTTTGGCTCCGAAGGTGTCCACAACCTGCTTATCCAGAAGCTCTTCCCGGAGGAGAAGCTCGTCGGACCCGACCTGGAGGGCGTGGAAGTGCTCCTCGGCGCCTGGCCGGAGGACGATGCGGCTCCCGGTCACGGAATCGACCTGGGCCCAGTCCAGCTCCAGGGGTTTCTTCTTCCTCCTGGGTTTGACGACCACCGACGACATCTTGGGGAAGAGCTCGCCCATCCGGACCTTCAGGTCGGTCAGTTTGCCCACGGAGCGGCCCGCGGCGTTCGTGACCGCGCGGTCCAGGATGCGGGAGAGATAGACGAACATCTTCAGCCCCGGTTCATCGAGGACTTTTTCCGGCTTGTTCTTGGCCATGGTCAATCGCCTCCTCGGCGCCGTCACCTCTTAAGGGCGCTCAGCAGCTGATTGAGGAGCAGCATCGCGGTCAGGCCGACGAGGACGATCGTCCCGGTCCAGCCGACCGCGTTCTGGAACTTGTTGTTGACGCGCTCGCCCATGATCTTCCGGTTATTGACCATGCGGATCATGGAGGTGAGGACAACGGGCAGGAGCATGGCGTTGAGGACCTGGGTCCAGATGGTGATGGCGATGAGCGGGGCGCCGGGGGCCAGGATGATCAGGACCGAGACGGTCATGATGAAGGCGAACAGGGCGTAGAATTGGGGGGCTTCCTGGATTTTCTTGTTGATGCCGGCCTCGAAGCCGAAGGCCTCGCAGACAAAAAAGGCCGTGGCCAGGGGGAGAATGGTCGCCGAAAAAACGGAGGCGATGAACAACCCGAAGGCGAACAGCTGGGCGGCGAAAGCCCCGGCAAAGGGCTTGAGGGCCAGGGCCGCGTCCTTGGCTTCGTTGATCACCAGCCCGTTTTTATTCAGGGTCGCGGCGCAGGCGACCATGATGAAGAAGGCCACGACTACGGTGGCCGTGCATCCGATAATGACATCCCACAGGGCGAATTTGTAATCCTGGATCTTGATCCGTTTCTCGATGACGGCCGACTGCATGTAGAACTGCATCCAGGGGGCGACGGTCGTTCCGACGATCCCCAGGACCATGCTCAAGTACCCGGTGTCGAAATGCATCTCGGGGCGGATGATGGCCCGGCCGATCTCGCGCCAATCCGGCTTGGCCAGGGCGGCCGAGATAATGTAGGACAGGAGGCAGAAGCTGAAGAAGAGGAAGATGCGTTCGGTGGTCTTGTAATCCCTTTTGGTCACGAGCAGCCAGACGGCGACCGCTACCAGCGGGACCGAGATGTATTTACTGACGCCGAAGATCATCAGACTGCCGGCCACCCCGGCGAACTCGGTGGCCGTATTGCCGATATTGGCGGCCACCAGCCCGATGAAGATGAACAAGGTCACCTTGACCCCGAAGCTCTCCCGGATCAGGTCGGCCAGTCCCTTGCCGGTCACGATCCCCATCCGGGCGTTCATCTCCTGGACCACGACCAGGAGCAGGAAGGAGGGGATGAGGGTCCAGAGGAGCTTGTTGCCGTAGACGGCTCCGGCCACCGAGTAGGTGGTGATCCCGCCCGCGTCGTTGTCCACGCTTCCGGTGATGATGCCGGGACCGAGGATGGCCAGGAAGAGAAGGAAGCTCCTGACGCGGGGGTTCTGTTTGACGGCGCTGAATACGCTCATGATCTGACGCCTCGGGCCGATCGTCCTCGGACATCCGGGCCGTTGAACGGCAAGGATGCTTATAGCACGGGCGGGAATACGTGTCAAAAGATTTCAACCCTGATGTTCAACGCTATTCCTCCATTTTGCGGCGAAGATGCCGTCCTCTGCCCCCGAACCCCCTGTACTCACGGAGCCGATAACGAATTAATAGATTTTCCTAAATTGCAGGTGTATATTCAGGCTCCGTGAGTACCCCCGAAGCGGGGCCCCCCTCCGCTACGGGGGCTTGAGGACGGCTTCTTCGCCGCATGAAAATGCAAGTGGCATGCAAAATTCGGAAACTAATAGGCAATTGTCGCCGAGGGGTATCGGGGCTATAATCTTGTTCGCGAGCATTCGGTGATTCCATGACCGGCGGAACAAAATACCCGGAGACCCTGAGCGGGGTTGAAGACCGCTATCCCGGGCTCGTCGACCGGGTCCGGCGCCTGATCGAGGAATCCGAGCGGGCTTACAACGGCGGCGCGCGCGAAAGGGGATCGAGCTTCCTTTGGGAGCACACGGTCCATGTCGCGTCATTGGCGCGCCGGATCGCGCTCGCCGAGAAGCGGGACCCCCTTCCGTCCGTCTTAGTCGCCCTTTTCCATGACGCCGGCAAGTTCAGCGGCGGCCGCTACCACGAGGGCGATAGGCCCGAGGAGGAAGCGTCGGCGGCCCTCGCCCGGAAGGCGCTTCGTGAGTTCGCCGCGCCGGCCGGCCTGACCAAGGACATCGTTTCGGGCCTCAAGGCCCTCTACGGCGAAAAGCGGTCCGCCCATCCGTTGGCCGCCGTCGTTCACGACGCGGATTTTCTGGCCAAGTCCGGAGCGCTCGGCGTAGCCCATTTTTTCGTCAAGTCCACGTTGCGCGGCCGGACCCTGCGCGACGCGGTCATGAATACGCTGAGCAAGGAGCTGACCTACGCCGCGGTCCTTCCCCTCAACATGAGGACGGCCGCCGGGCGCGGGCTGGCCCGGGCGAAGTCCCGGGATTCGCTCCGCTTCTTCGGCCGCTTCCTGGGCGAGCTCAACGAAGCCGCCCCGCCCGGCTTCCGCGTCGCCGCGCTCGGAATCCTCTCCCCCGAATTCATTAAGGTGAGGCTGGTTGTGCCGGCCGCCTGCGACCGCTGCAACGGCTCCTGGCGCTATGAGCATTCGATCGCGGCCGGCGTCAAGTGCCGGGAGCTCCGGGTCCTCGTCCGTTGCCGCCGCTGCGACAGCCGGTCCGAGATTTCTTTCTGCTTGCCCGAGCTGTGATTGTGCCTTGTCTCCCTAAACTAAAAGGACGATAATGAACCTTCATGGACGAGCCGCCAGGGCATCCTGAAAGGAGTCGTCATGTCCATATCCCGCCGCAAATTCATCCGGAACGGAGCGTTAACTGTGGCCTCCCTCGGATGGGCCTCCAAATCGTTGAGCGGCTCCCGGCCAAACCAAGCCGGGGCCGCGCCGCCGCAAACCTCCGCCCAGACCTCCAACCCTCTTCAGAACATGCTTTCGGGCGTCGTCCCGCTCACGGCCGAGGACTACGAGAAGCGTCTCGAAAAGGCCCGGCGTCTCATGGCCGAGAACGCCATCGACGCCCTGTTCATCGGCGGCGGCACGAACCTCGTCTACTTCACGAAAGTCTCCTGGTGGCTGAGCGAACGGCCGTTCGGGATGGTTCTCCACCGTAAGAGGCCGCCCGTCTGGATTTCGCCGGCCTTCGAGCTGCGGAGGGCCCAGGAAATCGTCCCGTCCGGACATGAAGTTCGAGTCTGGGAAGAGCACGAGAATCCCTACAAGCTCGTGGCGGGGATCCTGACCGACCTTGGCGCGGCGTCGGGGCGGCTGGCCCTGGCCCCCGATCTGCGCGCCTTCGAGGTCTTCGGCCTCCGGACGAACTGCGCGCCGGCCGAGGTCATTAACGGCGCCATCGTCACGGAGGGCTGCCGCGGCGTCAAATCCGACAAAGAGATTGCCTTCATGGACCTCGCTAACAGGATCACCAAGATCGCCTACCGGGAAGGGTTCAAGAGCGTCCGCGAGGGGATGAGCCCGCGCGACCTCTCCGGCGCCATCGCGGCCGCCCACCAGGCGATGGGAGTTTCAGGCGGAGGCGGACCGCAGTTCGGTCCCAATTCGGCCTTCCCCCACGGCTCCCAGGTCGTCCGGACGCTCCAGTCCGGCGACACCGTCCTCGTCGACGGCGGCTGCTCTGTCGAGGGATACCGCTCGGATATAACCAGGACGGTCGTCTTCGGGACGCCGTCGGACAAGCATCGCCGCGTCTGGGACGTCGTCAGGCGGGCCCAGGCGGCAGCGCTCCAGGCCGTCCGGCCGGGCGCGACCTGCGAGTCCATCGACAGGTCCGCCCGCAAGGTGGTCGAGGACGCGGGATTCGGCCCCGACTACAAGTTCTTCACGCACCGGCTCGGCCACGGGATCGGGATGGAGGGGCACGAATACCCCTACCTTGTCCGCGGCAACATGCTCAAGCTCGAGCCGGGGATGACTTTTTCCAACGAGCCCGGGATCTACATCTACGGCGAGTTCGGGATCAGGATCGAGGACTGCATGGTCGTCACCGAGAGCGGAGGCCGCATCCTGGGCGGCATGCCGGTCGTCAGCCTCGAACAACCCTTCGGCGACTGAGCGGCCGGTTTTTAGATGTTGACCCGTCTCCCGGCGCGCCTGTTGAGACCTCTTCTGGCGGCTTTCTGGGTCGCTTTTTTTCCCGCCGCTCCGTTCGCCTTCGAGACGCCTCCGGCCAAAGCGGTCGAGGCCGTCCGGACCGCGGGACCGATCCGAATCGACGGCGTCCTGTCCGAGCCGGCCTGGAACCGTCCCGGCGAAGACGCCTTCACCCAGACCGATCCGAACGACGGAGCCCCGCCCAGCGAGCGGACGACGGTCTGGATCGCCTTCGACGACGACAATCTTTACGTCGCGGCCCGTCTCGACGACTCCGAGCCGTCGGGGATCATCGGCCTTCTCGGCCGCCGCGATGACGAGGTCGATTCGGACTGGTTCACCTTCGGGATCGATCCCTACCTCGACCGGAGGAGCGGTTTTTTCTTCGGCGTCAATCCGGCCGGCTCGATCGCGGACGGCACCCTCTACAACGACGTGAGCTCGGACTCGACCTGGGACGGAATCTGGGAGAGCGCGGCCGGGCGGGACGATCGCGGCTGGATCGTCGAGCTCCGCATCCCCTTCGACCAGCTCCGCTTTAAAACCAAGGACGAGTACGTCTGGGGCGTCAACTTCGAGAGGATCATCAAACGCAAAAACGAGATCGTCTTTTTCGCCTGGAAGCCCAAGGAGGAGAGCGGATTGGTTTCCCGGTTCGCGATCCTGAGCGGCGTGCGGGGAATCAACGCTCGACGGCCGGTCGAGATCTGGCCCTACGGCATGGCCGGCGCCGGATTCCGCCCCGCTCAGGCTGGGAATCCCTTCCGGACCGGCCGGGACTTTTCGGGGAACGCCGGTCTCGACCTCAAGGCGGGCCTGCGCAGCAACCTGACCCTTGACGCATCGATCAACCCCGACTTCGGCCAGGTCGAGGTCGATCCGGCCGTCATCAATATCTCCGATCAGGAGACCTACTATAAAGAAAAAAGGCCTTTTTTCATCGAGGGCGCGGATATTTTCCGCTTTGGGACGGGCGGCGCCACGAGCGACGTCAGCCTGGGCTGGACCCCGCCCGGCTTCTTCTACAGCCGCCGCATCGGGCGCCAACCCCAAGGGAGGGTCAGCACGCCCGGTTTCGCCGACATCCCCGAATGGACGACCATCCTGGCCGCGGCCAAGATGACCGGAAAAGCCGGGCGGGATTTCAACCTCGGGTTCGTCAGCGCCTTCACGGGACGGGAATCGGCCGAGCTCGATTCGGCGGGAGCCCGCTCATCGCAAGAGGTCGAACCCTTCACGTACTACGGCATCCTGCGCGGGCTCAAGGAGTTCGGCGGCGGAAAGCACGGGCTGGGATTCATCGCGACCTCCGTGCTCAGGGACGTTGACGGCGAGGCGCTCGAAGCGACCCTGAGCCGGAGCGCGCTCGCCCTGGGCTTCGACGGCTGGACCGCCCTCGGCAAGGACAACGGCTGGGTTCTGACCGGCTGGCTGGGCGGGACGGTCGTGGCCGGCAGCCGCGAGGCCATGACCCGGCTTCAAACCTCGGCCCTTCACTATTTCCAGCGGCCCGACCAGGATTACGTCCGGGTCGACGAGAACGCGACGTCGCTCTCCGGCTGGGCGGGACGCCTCTATCTCAACAGGCAGAAGGGGAACATCATCTTCAACACCGGCTTAGGCGCCCAGTCGCCCGGGTTCGAGGCCAACGACCTCGGCTACCACGGCCGGGGCGATCTCATCAATGGGCACGTCTCGCTCGGCTACCAGGCCTTCCATCCCGGCCCGCTGTTTCGCCGCTGGCTGGGGCTCCTCAGCTATTACCGGACCCTCGATTTCGGGGGGAACCGGATCGGCGAGTACTGGTACCTGGACGGAGAAGCCCAGCTCCTCAATTATTGGTCCCTCGGCCTTCATTTGGACTACGAGCCGCCCAAGATCAGCCATTACCTGACCCGGGGCGGGCCGATGGCTTATTATCCTTCGGGACAGACCGAGCGGATCATGATCGAAAGCGACAACCGGAAGCCGCTGGTCGCCGAGCTCCAAGCCCACTACCGGACCCATCCCGACGGCGGCTACAACTGGTCCCTGATTTTTTCCCTGACCTGGAAGCCCGCGGAGAAGATCAGCCTCTCTTTGGGGCCCGGCTATAACTTCCGCTTTTCCCAGGGCCAGTGGGTGACCAAGGTCGCGGATGATCTGATGACCAAAACGTACGGGGTCCGCTACATCCTGTCCGATATCATCCAGAAGACCTTCCCGATCGAGATCCGGGCCAACTGGACCTTCACGCCCAGGCTCAGCCTTCAGGCCTATCTTCAGCCCTACATCGGGACCGGAGATTACAGCCTGTTTAAGGAGCTGGCCGCGGCCCGGACGTTCCGCTTCAACGTTTTCGGCCAGGCCAACGGATCGACCCTGGATTACAAGGATGGGATTTACACGGCCGACTCGGACGGCCCCGGCCCGGCCTGCCCCTTTTCGTTCGCCGATCCCGACTTCAGCCTCAAGTCGCTGCGCGGAACGATCGTCCTGCGCTGGGAGTACCTGCCTGGCTCGATGCTCTACCTGGTCTGGACCCAGCGGCGGGCGGACGGGAGCCATCCGGGCGATTTCAGCCTCTGGCGGGATATCGAGGACCTGTTCCAAGCCCCCGGCGACAACATCGTCCTCCTCAAGTTCTCCTACCGGTTCCAGATTTGACGCGCCTGCCGCAGTCCTCAGACCAGGGGAGGCAAGATGCTTATTTTAAAGAGACGGAATAATCACTCCGCCTGAGATATTCGTTTCCCGAATCGTCGGTCTCGACGAAGTACATCATCTTTCCGGAGATAAGGAGCGGGACATGGTTCAGGGTCTTGGTGCCCAGGAGCTCGCCTCGATGGGAAAAGACATCGACCGGCATGCCGCCGACTTCACGAGTGATATCGTCGGCGAAACGGAAAATAAAAACATGTCGCGGCGAGAGGCGGACGGCCCTTATGATCATTTTGGAGTCGGGGATCTTCTTGATGAATTCCCGGGCTATCGGTCCGGGCCAGCCTCGGGCGGCGACGATATCTCGAATTTGCCGTTCCAGATAGGCCTTCTCCGCGCCGCTGATCTTTCCCGGCCTCACGTCTCTTTGAACGGACCCGGCGATCCGTCCGCTTTCGTCCAGCAGGGTCAGGTCATAAAGGCTGCTGATTCCGACCAGGGCCATTCCTCCGCTATAGCCGAATAGGAGTTCGGGGACATAGACATCGGAAGAATAGTTGAACCCCACGGCCCGGCCGCTCTCGTCGATCAGGGATGTCTGGAAGGTCTCCATCGGCTGCGTGTGGAATGTCGCCTTGATATTGTTTTGTCCGTCGACCATCATCTGTCGCCGGCCGTCGGGCTGCCAATCCCAGCACAAAAACCGATCGGGGCCGATATAGCCGGAAACCAAGCGATCATTAAGAGTCAACCGCCGCAGAAACGTCCCATCGGTTTTGAAGAAGGATAGGAAGAAAATATCGGGGACGACGATCTCGCCCCGTGTCGTAAAAATGATGTCATGGGGAGATTGAAAATCCCCCGGTCCCTGCCCTTTCCCGCCGAAATTCTGGATCAAGCGGCCTTCCGGCGAAAACCTGAACACCTTAAATTCCTTGTCGTCGAGGACGTAGAAACATCCTTCGCTATCTTCGCAAATCGAGGCGATGGATCCGAATAGAAATTCCGAACGGCCGATTTCAAGCGACTTCCCGAATTTAATCTCAACTTGTCTTTCCGGCGGGGCGAGAGCGGCCATGAGCCCGAAGAGCGAAATAAGGATAACCGTGCTTTTTATCATTATTAAAATTGTGAATC
>Ga0299912_10000735_pt1 | contig 26976 bp, 27 predicted proteins | sample RVTome_2_FD_207667 | JGI IMG/M metagenome (GOLD analysis project Ga0299912, IMG submission 207667) | Soil microbial communities from uranium-contaminated site in the Upper Colorado River Basin, Wyoming, United States - RVT95D214 (version 2) ... | reverse complement strand
CTGTAAAAAAGAGAAAGACAAAAAAGAAGGCGAGGAAGGTTGATTCTCGCGGGGTCGTGCATATTAAGGCCTCATTCAACAATACGATTATCACCATTACCGACAGCACCGGCGGCGTCATAGCCTGGTCATCGGCTGGCAAAGCAGGTTTTAAGGGTTCGAAAAAATCCACGCCCTTTGCGGCGCAGGTGGCAGCCAAGACAACGGCCAAGGAAGCTCTCGACATGGGCTTGAGAAAAGTTGAAGTCTGGGTTAAAGGTCCGGGTTCAGGTCGCGAGGCGACGATCCGGTCAATTCAGGCCGCCGGCCTCGAAATCACCGCCATCAGGGACGTCACGCCGATTCCTCATAACGGTTGCCGGCCGCCGAAGAAAAGAAGGGTATGATCTATGGCGAGGTACACTGATGCCAATTGCAAACTCTGCCGCCGCGAGGGGATGAAATTGTTTTTGAAAGGCAGCCGCTGCACGACCGAGAAATGCGCTTTCGACCGGCGCGGCTATGCCCCCGGTCAGCACGGCCAGAGAGGCCGCCGCAAGGGTTCCGAATATGGTCTGCAGCTTCGGGAAAAACAAAAGGTTCGCCGTATCTATGGCTTGCTGGAAAATCAGTTTCACGGTTATTTCGAAAAAGCCTCCCGGAAAAAGGGCGTTACCGGCGAAACGCTGCTTCAGCTTCTGGAATGCCGGCTGGATAATATAGTCTATCGTTTGGGCTTCGCTCCTTCGCGCAAATCCGCTCGCCAGCTCGTCAGGCATCGCCATTTTATGGTCAATGGCGATAAAGTCGATGTTCCGTCTTTCCAGGTGAAACCGGGTTCGGTTGTGGCCGTTCGTGAAAAAAGTCGTAACCTCGATATTATCCATCAGGCCCTGAAGGACGCAGGCAAAGCCATCGATCTGGATTGGCTTCGACTGGATAAAGTCAAGCTGGAAGGTGAGCTTTTGGAAGTCCCCGCCCGCACGCAGATACCGGTTCTGGTGCAGGAACAAATGGTGGTCGAATTATATTCTAAATAGGCTTATTTTATATTTTGGAGTTTGGAGGCTATCTGGCAATGAAATGGAAAAGCATTCAGATGCCTAAGGAATTAGTGATCGACGAGAGCGTCACTAACGAAAAATACGGGCGGTTTGTTATTGAACCACTCGAACGCGGCTACGGGCAAACGATTGGCAATGCCATGCGGCGCATGCTGTTATCTTCGATTCAAGGCGCCGCCTTCACGTCGCTTAAATTTGATGGGGTCCTTCACGAATTCGCCTCAATTCAGGGCGTGTACGAGGACGTCACCGATATCGTGCTCAATGTCAAAAGGACCAATATTAAGCTACTCGGGGATTCTCCCAAAACGGTCACCTTGAACGCCAAAGGCAAGGGTGATTATTCGGCTGCCCATTTTGAGCACGACGCCGATCTGCAAATATTGAATCCCGAGCAGCATATTCTCACGATCACCGATGATATTACCGTGCGAATGGAGCTTGAGGTCAACAGCGGCCGTGGCTACGTCGTTGCTGATATGAACAAAAAGCCGGAACAGCCGATCGGCACGATCGCCCTTGACGCGCAATATTCGCCGATCACCAAAGTCAACTACGAAGTTGAGAACACCCGTGTCGGGCAGCGAACCGACTTCGAAAGACTCATTCTGCACGTCTGGACGAATGGTGCGGTTGCGCCCGAAGAATCCCTGTCGTTTGCCGCCAAGCTGCTGCGGGATCATTTGAGGGTGTTCGGTCAGGTCGAGCAGGAGATGGAAGTGGCCGAAGAGGAGAAGGTCGACGAGGAAATTTTGCGCATCCGCAATTTGCTGAACATGCGCGTCGATGAGCTGGAACTCTCGGTTCGCTCGTCAAATTGCCTCCACGCGGCCAATATCGTCACGCTTGAAGACCTCGTGCGCAAAACCGAGAGTGAAATGCTCCGCTACCGCAATTTCGGCCGGAAATCGCTGAACGAATTAAACGGCATTTTAAGCGAACTCGGGCTTTCGTTCGGCATGGACGTGGATAAGTACAAAGAAGAAAAGCTGGTTAAGGTTTAAGAATGCGTCACAGAAGAACTATTCTCAAATTGGGCGTGAAAACCGCTCATCGCAAAGCGATGCTTTCGAATATGGCTACCGCCCTTTTAGACAATGGCCAGATCAAGACCACCGTGGGGCGGGCGAAAGCCCTGGTCCCGATGGTGTCGCAATTAATCACGCTGGCCCGGCGGGGTGACATTCATGCGCGGCGCCAGGTCGCGTCGATTATCCAGAATAAGCTGGTCTTAAAAAAGCTATTCGGCGATATCACGACCGAATTAAAAGAGCGGCCGGGCGGATACGCCAGGATCGTGAAGGCAGGTTTCCGCAAAGGGGACGGCGCCTCGATGGCCATAGTGCAGTTGCTGATCGAAAAGAAACAAAAAGAAACAAAAAAAGATAAATCAGATAAAAAAACCGCCAAAGCCACATCCGATAAAAAGACTGCGGATAAATCGAAATAATCGATTGTGAAAATCAATGCTCAATAGGGCGGAGCACTCTCCGCCTTTTTTATTGCTTTACAGCGCCTGGTCCACCTGCTAAAATTCGACCGATGACTAAATTCAATCGAGTATGTTTGTTGATCCTGGATGCCTGCGGCGTGGGTGAATTGCCGGATGCGGCCAGGTTCGGCGATGAGGGATCGAACACTCTTGGTAATTGCGCGAAAGCGGTCGGCGGCCTGCACCTGCCCAACTCAGGTCGCCTGGGCCTGGGCAATATCATAGATATAAAGGGCGTGCCGCCCGTGGAAGAACCATACGCTTATTTTGGCAAGATGGCGGAGATTTCCGCGGGCAAGGACTCCACTATCGGTCATTGGGAATTGGCGGGGATCATCAGTCCCAGGCCGTTTCCAGTATTCCCCGATGGCTTCCCCGAACCGCTCATCCGTGAATTCGTCAAAGCTGTGGGTCGTGAAGTCATCGGTAACAAAGCTGCTTCAGGGACGGAGATAATCGCCGAACTGGGAGCCGAGCATCTGCGAACCGGCAAGCTGATTGTTTATACGTCGGCCGATTCGGTATTCCAGGTGGCCGCGCATACTGATGTCGTGCCTCTCGAAAAGCTCTATAAATATTGCCGCGCCGCTCGCGGGATTCTCACGGGCGAACACGCCGTATCAAGGGTAATCGCGAGGCCGTTCATCGGTCAACCCGGCGCCTTCACGCGAACCGCCGATAGAGTAGATTTCTCAGTGGAACCGCCACCCGGCGGTCTGCTCGAAAAGTGCGAAGCTGCCGGCCTGGAGGTCATCACAATTGGCAAGGTGGATTATTTATTTGCCGGCAAGGGGGTAACCCGGGCCAATCATACCAGGTCCAATGCCGAAGGTATTGAAAGCACGAAAGATATCCTGGCAAAAAAATTCCGGGGGCTTCTATTTATAAACCTCGTCGATTTCGATATGCTCTGGGGCCACCGAAACGATGCGGCAGCATTTGCCGCGGGACTGGAATTTTTCGATAAAAAGTTGCCTGAGATATTGTCTCAATTGGCCGAAGATGACCTGTTTATGATAACTGCAGATCATGGCTGCGACCCGACCACGCCGTCGACGGATCATTCGCGTGAATATGTGCCGCTTCTGGTCTATTCAAAATCATTTGCAAGCAGCGGAGAAAATTTGGGAATCCGGGAGACTTTTGCCGATATCGCCGCTTCAATCGCTGAAGTGTTCGATTTGCCGCGGTTTTCCCACGGCAAAAGCTTTAGCGGAGAATTAAGATGAATGAGAGTGAATTAATAAATCTGGCCGGAAAAATCAGCGGAAACGCCTATGCGCCGTATTCGGGCCTTAATATCGGAGCCGTGCTGGTCGCTGCCGATGGCAATTTTTATACCGGTGTCAACGTGGAAAATAGTTCCTATGGTTTGACTATCTGCGCCGAACGCAATGGCGTAGCCGCCGCGATTGCCGCCGGCTGCCAGACGTTTACCAAGCTTGTAGTCTATTCAAATCTTTCCCCGCCCGCGGTGCCCTGCGGCGCCTGCCTGCAGGTGCTGGCCGAATTCTGTCGCGAACTGCCGATTGTCTGCGCCAACGACAGAGGAGAGATCGAACATCATAGTCTGAAAAAACTCCTGCCGAACGGATTTAAGCTTGATTGATAAAATTTCGGAGCTGGCCGGATATATCGACCATACCTGCCTTGTGCCGACCGCGACGGCTGGGGATATCGAATCGTTATGCCGGGAGGCCATCGAATTCACATTCGCGGCGGTCTGCGTCAATCCTGTTTACGTTAAGCATGTTTGTCAATTGCTCCAGCGAACCGGTATCGCGGTTTGCACGGTGGTCGGTTTTCCCCTGGGGGCGAACCTGACCGAGGCGAAAGCTTTCGAAACCGAAATTGCCCTCAACGATGGGGCTGCAGAAATAGACATGGTCATGAATATCGGCGCCTTCAAGGGCCGCAATTTCCGGCTCGTAGAGAAAGAAATCAGCGTCATCAGGCGGCTCATGGAGAAACGTATTCTTAAAATCATCATCGAAGCTTGCTATCTTGACGAGGCTGAAAAATCGAAAGCTTGCGAAATAATCAGTAATGCCGGAGCGGATTTTATCAAAACCTCCACCGGTATTGGGCCATCGGGGGCAACGACCGATGATGTAAAATTTTTGAAAGATGCGGCGGCGGGTCGGCTCAAAATCAAAGCCGCCGGCGGCATAAAGACGCGAGCCGCAGCCGAGGCTTTGATTAAGGCCGGAGCCGACAGGCTGGGCACGTCAGCGTCAGTTGCCATCATGCGAGGCTGATTTTTGAACGCAGTCGAAATAATCAGCGCCAAAAGGGATGGCCGAGAATTAGCTGCTGACGAAATTGGCTTTTTCATAAAGGGATATGCATCCGGCAAAATTCCCGATTACCAGATGGCCGCTTTTCTCATGGCCGTCTTTCTTCAATCGATGACGCCGGAAGAAACGGCAGCGCTGACGAAAGCGATGCTCGAATCGGGACAAAAGATCAGCTTCGATCCGGGGAATAAAATCTATGTCGATAAGCATTCTTCCGGCGGTGTCGGTGATAAAGTATCGATTATCCTCGCGCCCTTGATGGCGGCCTGCGGTTTGAAAGTGCCAATGCTGTCCGGGCGGGGCCTGGGGCATACCGGCGGCACGCTGGATAAACTGGCGGCGATCCCCGGTTTCAGGACCGATCTTGCTATCGAGAAGTTCAAGGCAGGCGTGGAGAAAGTCGGCTGCATCATTTCCGGCCAGACATCAGAGATCGCTCCGGCAGACAGAATGATGTATGCTCTTCGCGATGTCACCGCCACGGTCGAATCGATCCCCCTGATCTGCGGCTCGATTTTATCGAAAAAACTCGCCGCTGGCCCCAATTCGATAGTTTTCGATATAAAATGCGGCAACGGCGCATTCATGAAAACCCCCGGAGATGCCGAACGCCTGGGCAGCAGCCTATGCGAAATATGCCAGGCAATGGACGTGGGCTCAGCATTCCTGATCACCGATATGAATCAACCGCTGGGCCGTGCCGCCGGCAACGCCCTGGAAATCGATGAGTGCGTCGCGGCGCTTCAGGGTCGGGGACCGGCTGACCTTATGCAGCTCACCTTTGCGCTCGGTGAATGCATGTTGCTACTGGCAGGGGTCGCTGCGAAGGAGGAGGCCAAGCTCCTTCAGAAAAAACGCATCGAGGATGGGTCGGCGTTTGCGAGGTTTTTGGAAATGGTCGCATACCAGGGAGGCGACACCGGCAAATTCGAGAAGAGCGGACCTTTGGCGCCGGCGAAAAAGATCATCGCTATCATAGCGAAAAACGCAGGCTACGTGGGCTCGCTCGACACCTTCAGATTCGGCCGCCTGATAATCGAAATGGGTGGGGGGCGAATCGTCAAAAATGACGCGATCGATCCGACGGTCGGATTTATCATACATAAAAAGATCGGCGACGCGGTCTCGTCGGGCGACGTCGTTATGGAAGTTCATTCTTCGGGGAGGTTGGCTGAAGAATATATCAAGCGGAGTTTTGCCGATTGCATATCTATTGTCAATGAAAAAGTGCAACCGCCTCAACTTATAAGACAATAATCCAATTGAGATCAAAAGGGGTGCTGAGTGTTGATAAAATATATTACAGGGCCATGTAGTCGACGGTGGAGACGTATCGCAGACGTCCCGGATAAATTACGGCAAAACTAAAATACTGCGAATGCAATTCGCCCCCGCGAGAAATTCTAAGAGGGTTTTTATCATCTGCTTACGGTGACTAAAATCGTTTTTTCTGTGCATCCTCTTCCACTTTAAATCGTCCCTCTTTTTCCTTTCTGGAACCATCAGCCAGATGTTTGAGCGTGCATTGCGTTTTGGGCAGCGTCGCCTCCGTGAAAATGTCGGTCACGACGCGGCTGCATCTTTCGGTTGCCAGCTTCCCTGAATCAAGGCAGACGGTAGCAGTGTAAATTCCCGCCGGCACCGGGAATTTTTTCATCGGCAATTCGGCACAGGCGCTTTTCATAAATTCGGTCCAGATCGGCAGAGCGGTAGTCGCGCCAACTTCACCACGGTCAACGCCGATGGTCGTTTTGTCATCGTAGCCGACCCAAACCGTGGCGGTTAATTGCGTCGTAAAACCATTAAACCAGTTATCGGTAAAGCCGTTGGTGGTGCCGGTTTTGCCGCCGGCCGGATGTCTGAAACCCAGGCGTCTGGCCCCGATGCCGGTGCCGTTATTGATAACCGATTCCATCATGTTGGTCATCATATAAGCGGTTTGCGGTGACAGCACCTCTTCCTGGTCGGCCTTGTCCCGCCTTTCGATCAAATTGCCATGGCGATCCCGGATCTCCTTTATGAAAAACGGCTCTTTGCGAATTCCACCATTGGGGAATACCGAAAAAGCTTCGGCCATTTCCCACACTGTCACGTCATTGGCGCCGCCGATTGCCAGGGCCGGATAAGGACTTAGGGGTGAGTTGATGCCCATCCGCCGCGCGTAGGAAATCACCTGCTGAGGCGTGACCAACGGATTCATCATAAGCTTAATGGCTACGAGGTTACGTGATCGGCGCAACCCTTCGCGCAGCGTCATTTCGCCGTCAAAGGTATTATCGAAATTCGATGGCCGCCATTCCTCGCCGCCGGAGGTCAACACGATCGGTGAATCGGTAAGAAGATCCGTAGGGCAAAATCCGTTGTCGATAGCCGTCGTATAAACGATCGGCTTGAACGAACTGCCCGGTTGACGATGCGCCTGAACGGCCCGGTTGAATTTGCTTTCTGCGAAGTCGCGGCCGCCGACCAGCGCCAGCAGACCTCCCGTCGTGTTGTCGATACATATGAGCGCGCCCTGTATCTGCTTATAGATTCTCACCGTCGAATCCGAATCGGTTGAATCGGGTACCCGGATCGTATATTGCTCGTACCTTTCATCTCCGGGGAGGATGGAATACTCCATTTGTTTCTGGATAAGTTCCAACACGCTATCGACTGCGACTTCGGCATATCGTTGCAGATTCAAATCGATTGTCGTGACAATGTTCAAGCCCGAATTGTAGAGGGCCGTCTCGCCGTATTTATCGCTTACATATTTGCGCACCATTTCCGTGAAATATGGCGCCTCGCCGATTTGTTCACGATGGGCGTTGATCACCAGAGGCAGATTTTTCAGGCTATCGGCCATCCACGCCGAAAGTTTGCCATAATCGACCAGGGCGCTATAAACGATGTTGCGGCGCCTTAAAGCTCGGTCGGGATAATCGATCGGATTGTAGGGATTGGGCGATTTCAGCAGGCCGATAAGCATTGCCGATTCGGGCAGCGTCAGTTCGGACGCGTTTTTCGAAAAATATGTCTGGGCCGCCGCCTGGATACCATAGGCCCCCTTGCCCAGGTAATGTTGATTAAGATACATTTCCAGAATCTGGTCTTTGGAATAAGTTCTTTCGATTTTGATGGCGGTCAGGGCTTCTTTTATCTTGCGGGAAAAAATCTGCTCCGGGGTTAAGAATAGATTACGCGCAAGTTGCTGGGTTAAGGTCGAAGCGCCCTGGCCGGTCAGATCGAAGGCCCGGATATTATGCAAGGCGGCTCCGGCGATCCGTTGCAGGTCGGCTCCCCAATGGTCGTAAAATTTCCGGTCCTCCACCGCCAGCAGACAATCGATCAGGTAAGGCGGGATTTTGTGATAAGGCACGAGCATTCGCCGTTGATTATAAAATTCCTTGAGCAGATTCCCGTCGCTGTCGTACACTCTGGTGATCAGGCTTGGTTCGATATTATGAAGCTGCGCCAGGGAAGGCAGGTCCTTGCGATAGGCAACATACAGAACCAGGCCGATTAATACGGTCAACAAAAGCAGACCGAGACCGGCCAGAATGTATGGCTTATTACCCTTATCTGTTTTGTAAACCAGAGCCATGCTCAGTTAATACCATCCTCACACTCTCACCGTCAAGGGAAAGATAGTTAAGCCTTGCCCCCGGTCGGTGTTTATATATATTATATTCGGAAATTTGAAAGGTTCCGTAATGCAGGGAAATATCGAAGAACAATTCGCTCAAATCGCCCGGGGCGCCGAGGAGATTATCCAGCCCGAAGAACTAAAAAAACGGCTGGAGTATTCACTATCGCACAAAAAACCAATGGTCATTAAACAAGGATTCGATCCGACGGCGCCGGATATCCATATCGGTCACATGGTTACGATTCGCAAGCTGCGGACTTTCCAACAACTCGGACACCGGGTAATATTTCTGATCGGCGATTATACCGGCCTGGTCGGCGATCCTTCCGGCCGCAACACCGCGCGGGTCAAAATGACCGAAGAGGGCGTCCTGGCCAACGCCGAAACTTACAAGGCGCAGATATTCAAGGTGCTCGATCCGGACAGAACCGAGATCAGGTTCAATTCGGAATGGTTCAAGAAGCTGAATTTCGCCGGTGTTCTGGAACTGACGTCCCGTTATACGATCGCCCGCATCCTCGAGCGGGACGATTTCGAGAAGCGCTACCGGGCCGGCAATCCCATTTCCGTCATGGAATTTCTCTACCCCTTGATGCAGGGCTACGATTCGGTGGCGCTGCAGGCCGATATCGAAATTGGCGGCACGGACCAGAAATTCAACCTGCTCGTCGGCCGTGTCCTTCAGGAACGCTACGGCCAGAAGCCGCAGATAGTCATGACCTGGCCGCTTTTAATCGGCATCGATGGGGTCGAGAAGATGTCTAAATCACTTGGCAATTATATCGGCATCAACGAACCGCCGCAGGAAATTTTCGGCAAGGCGATGTCGATACCTGATAATCTCATCTATGATTATTTTAACCTGGCTACCGAGGTCGATGGCATCAGGCTGGCCACAATCAAAAAACAGCTCGATTCGGAAGCGGTCAATCCGATGATTTTAAAAAAGGAACTGGCCTTCGACCTCGTCGAATTATATCATGGGCGGAGCGCGGCCGCGGCAGCCCAGGATGATTTCGAATTAAAATTTTCCAAACGCGAGCTGCCCGAAGATTTGCCGGAGTTGACTATAGCGAGCGGAGACCGCCATATCTGGGTCGTGAAGGTTCTGGTTGCGTCAGGTATTGCCAAATCGAACAGCGCCGCCATCAGGCTGATCCAGGGCGGCGGCGTTCAGCTAAACGGAGCTAAGCTTGCCGACAAAGATCATCAAATCGATCTGGCCGTCGACAACATTATAAAGATCGGCAAGAAAAGTTTTTTCAAAATCAGGTGGAATAAATGAGCATTTCTCTCGATATAAATTTCCCGGATCTGAAGAACCGGCTGCTCAAGCTTCGGGGGTACCTTTGACATCGAGGCATTAGCCCACGACGTCGCCGAACTTGAAATGAAATCGCAGGCCGAAGGCTTCTGGAACGATAACCTCGCCGCCCGCGCTGTCCTCAAAGAGCTCGACCGCAAGAAAAATACGATAACCCTCTGGACAAAATTGCACAATGAGCTCGCCGATCTCGAAGAACTTAGCGCACTGGCCGAACAGGAGAACGACGAGGACACGCTCAAAGCGATCGCCGAACAATCCGCTGCCCTGATCGGCCAGATCGACGACTTCGAATTTAAATCTTTCCTTTCCGGTGAAGATGACGAGAAAGGGGCGATTCTGACGATTCACCCGGGAGCCGGCGGTACCGAATCCCAGGACTGGGCCCAGATGCTTTTAAGGATGTATCTGCGGTACGCCGAACAGAAAGGATTTCAAACGGAAACGCTCGATTATATCGGCGGTGAGGAGGCCGGCATAAAATCGGTGACATTGGAAATCACCGGAGAATATGCGTATGGCTATCTGAAGGCCGAATCCGGCGTGCATAGATTGGTCCGTATCTCACCCTTCGATTTCAATAAGCGACGGCATACTTCGTTCGCCTCCGTGTTCGTCATTCCCGAGGTTGAGGATAATGTCACGGTGGAGATTAAGGACGAGGACCTGCGGATCGATACGTTTAGAGCCTCCGGCGCCGGCGGCCAGCACGTCAATAAAACCTCCTCGGCCGTAAGGATTACCCATCTCCCGACGAATATAGTCGTTCAGTGCCAGACGGAAAGGTCGCAGCATAAAAACCGCGAATATGCCATGAAGATTTTGCGATCGCGGCTTTACCAGCATTATCTCGAAATCGAAAAAGCCAGGCAGGCCAAAAAGGAACCGGACAAAAAGAAAATCGAATGGGGCAGCCAGATCAGGTCCTATGTTTTTCATCCTTATAACCTGGTGAAAGACCATCGCACCGATATCGAGACGTCGAATATTCAGGCAGTCATGGATGGGGAAATCGGTGAATTTATCTACGGCTATCTTTCTCACAGAGGGAATAAAAAGCCGGTTAAGGAGAACGGCCAATAAAAATACCGCTGGCCAACAATTAAGGACAATTCGATTTAAAACCACTTTCCGAATAATACCCCTGGTGATATAATTTGCGGAAAAATTAAAAATCCGGAGGGATCACTTTGCTAAAATATTGCAGCCATTGTCAGAATACTGCCGATGTCGAGGCGGGGGCGACGTTTTGCCCTCACTGCGGCGCCTTTTACGATGGACCGCCGTCCGGCGCTGATTTTCAATCAGGATTCACTGCTTCGTCCGGGAACCAGCAGGAAGCGTCATCGGCCGGGGCGGCGAAACGGTACACGCCATGGGAAAATCGAGCCAGATATGGTTTCGCCGGTGGGCTTTACGAAACCTGGAAAGAAAGCGTATTCAATCCGACGAAATTTTACGGCAGAATGCCGTTGAAAGGCGGCATCGGTAATCCGCTTTTGTACGGTCTGATCCTTGGCCTGTTCGGCACCGTTTTCAGTTTGCTTTATCAACAATTTTTCAGCCAATTGTTCGATCCTTCGAGCTGGTATCCGCAGATAGGATCGGGGTTTGACCGCGAAGCTCTGGAGTGGTCCAGGCAAATCGAATCGATTTCATTTTTATTTCTGGCCCTGATTTCGCCCGTATTCATTGCGCTATGGCTTTTTATTGCGTCCGGACTTTTGCATCTCGTGCTGATGATTTTTGGCTGGAAGAAAGAAGATTTCGAGGCGACGTTTAGAGTGGTCTCCTATTCCGAAGGGGCATCCTTTTTCGCCGTTGTGCCAATCATAGGCGGCTTCGTATCGGTGGTCTGGCAGTTGGTGCTGGCAGCCATAGGCCTGAAGGAAGTGCATCAGCTCACCACCGGCAAAGCGGTCTTCGTCGTCCTGGCGCCATTAATTTTGTGCTGCCTATGCTGCTGCGGATTTTTTGGCATGCTGGCCGCATTTGCAGGATTGGGGAATTGATTTGGATTGGTCACTGATTAAAGGCAAACACCCGTTATCGATTCACGTGGCCTGGCTGATAATCGTGCCGGCAGTACTGGTATTAAGCCGTTTCTTCCGGCCGCCCGCCTGCGCTTTCCATTCGCTGACCGGCCTGCCCTGCTTGAGTTGCGGCCTGACGCGGGCTGCCGACGCTCTCCTCAGCGGTGACTTTATTGGCATGTTATATTTCAATCCGCTGGCGGTTTTATTCTGCGCGACGCTGATTTTATATTCATTTGTAAAATATCTCGAATACATATTCAGTTTCCGCATCGTGGCGAGGCTGAACCCGATACGCGCCCGGATAATTCGCCTGGCCGTGTTTGTCTGCATTGCCGCTAACTGGCTGTTTTTAATAGTCGTGGAAAGATGAAAGTATTTTTGGCGGGCATAATACAGGGTTCCCGGGGAGGTTTTGAGGTCCACGCGCAGGATTACCGGCAGGCAATTACAGAAATATTGCACGACCGATTTCCCGACCTGGAAATATTCGATCCGTGCGAACGACACCCGAATTCAATCGATTACGATGATGAAAAGGCCCGGGCAACCTTTCTGCAGCATCTGGAAATAATCGAGGAAGCTGATTTGCTCATCGCTTTTTTGCCGTCCGCCTCGATGGGTACGGCGATTGAGATGTGGCGGGCATATGAATTCAGGGTGCCGATAATCTCCATTTCGCCATTGACAACAAACTGGACGATCCGCCTTCTATCTGATAGAAATTTCGAAACCATTGACGATTTTCGGGCGTTCATAAGCGATAATGATATCAAGAAGATTTACGGCCCGGGCGCAGGAATCTCGCGCTCGGTGGAGGAAATCCCCTGATGCCGACGTATGAGTACAAATGCCTTAAGTGCAATCACCGATTCGAGAAGTTTCAATTGATAACCGATCCGGCTATAGACCATTGTCCCGTATGCGGCGGTCACGCGGAAAGGATTATCTCCGGCGGGGCCGGCTTTCTCTTCAAGGGCTCGGGCTTTTATATCACGGATCATCGCTCGGACAATTATAAGAAGGGGGCTGAAAAAGACAAACCTCCGACGGCGGTCGAGCCCAAAAAGGCCGAGCAGAAATCGGATTCATCGCCCGGAGATGCCGTCAAAAAGCCGGAAGCAAAAAAGCCGGCCACGTAACCGACCGACTTTGAGTTAACTCATTCGTTAGTATTTTTCACCGCTTTCCCGACCTTGCGGCAGGGCTATTTTTCGATCGTTATCATACCCTCCTCAAAGGTGGCATCAAGCTCATCACCGATGCTGTTCCATACGGCGAAAATAAAACTGATAAACGGATGCGGGATCATGCCTCGTGTCAATTTCACTGTGCCGGCGGGACAATCCTCAGGGGCGCTAAAATAGATGGTGGCCACCAGGCCGTCGCCGGGAGGCAGCGGATCCTCAAGCTGCTTGGGATCGATGGTGTTGATAAAGCCGAAATAGGCCACCTGGTCGTCTTCGGGAATTTTCGGATCTTTGAACATGAAATAATCGCAGCGACTGCCGGCGAATGATATTGAATCGCAATATAGCTTTATAGTCTCGGAGCGATAAAAAATAGGCACCTGCATGCCAGCCAGGCTGTCGATATTGAAAAGATAAACGCCGACCGCGAAATGCTCCCCCGGTTTGGCGGTAACCGAATCGAAATATATGGTGTTAGTCTGGTATTTGGCGTTTTCAGCCATACTTGGCGCATTGAAAAGCAGGCAGATCGCTAATATAAGCACGCTTGAGTATTTCATCTGACCTCCTCGTATTCTGTTTTCCGCCGGCGTCATGCAGGCGATTTTTCATTGCAACCAAAGATACGCTTAAATGTCCCATATGCAAGCGTAATTTGCCCTGCGGGATTTTGATATGAATGAATCAAGCGACGCGAGTTTGGGCGCAAACAATTGGCTTTGATTGTTATCCAAAATTCCTCGATTTTTTACGGCCCGCCAGCTGCCCGCAGGCGGCGTCGATATCGGCCCCGCGCGATTTGCGAACGGTCACCGCGGGCGCGCGCGGCAGAAGGTAATTTTTGAACGCCTCGGCATCCTCCATCCGCGACGGTAGAAAGTCCAACCCGGGAACTTCGTTATAGGTAAGCAAATTGATTTTGCAGGGCAGGCCCCTGATGTAATCCGTTAACGCCTTTGCATCTTCAAGCGAATCGTTGATACCTCTCAATAGCAGATATTCGATGGTTATCCTCCGGCCCGATTTTGCGGCAAAATAGAGAAGCGCCTTTTTCAGTTCGTCCAGGCTGTTTCCGGAAGCGACCGGTACCAGCCGCCGGCGTTTTGTTTCGATTGCGGAGTGCAGCGATAGCGCCAGTTTGAATCTGGGATTAGTGTCGGCCAGCCTGACTATCCCGGGGATCAATCCGATGGTGGAAATAGTAATTTTAGCGGCGGCCAGCCCCGCGCCAAGCTGGCTTGTCAGGGCGGCGCCCGCCTTCAGGACGTTTTCGAGGTTTAAAAGAGGTTCGCCCATGCCCATAAAAACGAGATTGGTCAAGCGCGATCCTTTCGGTTGGGCGAGGCGGATTTGCTGATATTGATCGTAGATTTCGCCGGAGGTGAGATTGCGAAAGAAGCCTATCCGGCCGGTGGCGCAAAAGCCACAGCCCACGGGGCAGCCGACCTGCGACGACAGGCATAGAGTCAACCGATCGCCGTCGGGGATGACCACGGATTCGATTCGAAATTCATCGCCGGTAAGCCAGGCCATCTTGGTTGATCCATCCCGCGAAAATCGAGCATCCGCCAATTCCAATTTTTTAAGCGAAAAATTGGCGCGCAGGTATTTCCGCAACGGGAGACTCAAATCAGTCATCTGATCAAAATCGTCCGCGCCATACCTGAATACCCATTTGAACAATTGCCTGCCGGCAAATTCTCGTTTTCCCTGGCTTAAGGCCAGCGATTGCATTTCGCCTATCGTAAGATCCATCAGGCCTGGTTTGTCCTGCTTATTCACGACGTGACAATACGAATTCGCCAGGCAAAAGGCAATGACCGGTTCATCAAAAATAAACCAGGATACCTCCGGCCGTTGCAATTTTCTTGATATGGTAATGCCAAATAGGTAATCTGCGGGCATGAGAGTCTCCTTTATCCAGATGCAGCCGGAGTTCGGCCGGAAAGACGACAATATCGACAAGGCTATCTCTATGATGTCGCAATCTGACGCTGATATTTACGTTTTGCCCGAACTTTTTGCCACGGGCTATGTCTTCGTTTCTTCTCAGGAAGTGTCGAAGCTGGCCGAAACGGCGCGAACGGGATTGACCGCCCGGCGGTTGATCGATTTCGCTATGACGCGGAAAGCCGGGATCGTTTTTGGCTTCGCGGAAGCCGCTCCCGAAGGGCATTATAATTCATGCGCCTTTATAAGCGACGCCGGTGATTTTCGGCTTTATCGCAAATTGCATCTTTTTTTCAAAGAAAAAGTCAATTTTTTGCCGGGTAATCTGCCGCTTGAGGTATTCGCCTTTCGGCAGGCCAGACTGGGGATGATGATCTGTTTCGATTGGATTTTCCCGGAAGTGACCAGGATTCTGGCTATCAAAGGGGCCGATATAATCTGCCACCCGGTTAACCTGGTGATGTCCTTTTGCCAGGATTCCATGAAAACGCGCTCAATCGAGAACCACGTTTATACGGTGACCGCCAACCGGATAGGTATCGAAAACAGAGGCGATGACAGTTTTGAATTTACCGGCAAAAGCCAGATAACCGATTGTCTCGGAAATATAATCTTCCGGGCTGCCGAGGATAAAGAAGCTATTTATGTTGCCGATATTATAGTTGAGGAAGCAAGGAATAAAAATCTTAATGCTCTTAATGGCCTGATGCAGGATCGCCGACCGCGATATTACGGTCCTTTGGTGGAGGAGTAGATGTCCGCGCATAATAGGGTTCTCGTAATAGACGACGAACCGGAAATAACCGAGATTATCAAGGCTTTTTTGAGTAATGCTGGCTATAGCGTGGAAATCGAAAACTCAGCGGCTGAGGGTCTGGAAAAATGCAGGAGCTTCAAGCCGGACGTGGTGCTGCTCGATATCATGATGCCGGTTATGGACGGTTATGAAGTTTGCGGACAGCTTAAAAAGGACCCCCAGACGTCACATATTCCGGTCCTGTTTCTAACCGGCAAGGATGCCAAAGACGACAACGGCATGTCGTTTCAATCCGGCGGTGACCTGTTTATCAAAAAACCATTTTCCTGCGAACGGCTTTTAAATATGGTAAAGATGGTGTTGATATCGGTCAACCGGTAATGTTCGTACCGACTCAATTCAATCGAACTCACACCGATACATTGCCTTATTTCAAAAATCCCTTGTGACGTATGGATGTCTGATTTCGTTCACAGCATTGATTTTAAGTTGTTTTGAACAGGTAAATTCAGGCGCCTCTCCAGGAATTAAGCCTTGACCCCTGGCTTTGACGCGGTTTATAATATTTTGATGAGAAAAACTGCACTGATTTTGCTTCTATTATGCGCGGCGGCCCTGGCGCAGACAAGCGATCTGCCGGCTCCCCGGGGGTACCTGAACGACTTTGCAGATATGGTTGATGACCGGTCGGCTCAGCAGATCACAGCCCTGTGCGCGGCAATCGACAGAAGCGTCGGCGTTCAGATTGCGATCATCACCATACCGAGCCTTCAGGGGGAGTCGCTGGAGGAGGAAGGTCTGCGCTACCTCGAAGGCTGGCGGGTGGGCAAGAGCGGCGAAGACAACGGGCTGGTCATCCTGGTGGCCAGAGATGAACGGAAAATCCGTATCGAAACAGGTTACGGCCTGGAGGGTGAAATCCCGGACGGCAAAGCCGGCGAAATAATACGGTACGTGATTACCCCGCAGTTCAAGGAAGGCGATTATGGTGGGGGTCTGTTGGCCGCGGTCTATAAAATCGGACAAATTGTGGGCGCTGACATCTCGTCTTATCCTCAACAGAAGAGGAGCAAGTCGAATATTGGAGGGCTGGTCTATCTCGTCTTTTTTATAATCCTCATAATATCGTCCATGTTTGGCCGGCGGCGTGGCAGCCGCATGGGATTGCTCTGGTTTTTGACCGGATTCGGCATGGGGTACGGCGGCGGCCGGGGTGGCTGGGGAGGCGGCTCCAGCGGCGGCTCCGGGGGTTTTGGTGGATTCGGTGGCTTTGGCGGCGGCATGGGAGGCGGCGGAGGGGCATCCGGAGGCTGGTAACAGCGGCCATATTTTTTTGAAACTTTTTTGGTGCGTTGCACTATAATATACCAGGAGTGACGATATGAAACTAATCAAAAGGTATAAAAACCGCCGGCTTTATGACACCGAGTTGAAGAAGATCATCAAGTTGGTCGATATTCAACGCTATGTCGACGAGGGCATCGAAATCAAGGTTATTGAAAATGCCGACGGCAAAGATATAACGGTGCAAACCCTGGCAACAGTGCTATCGACCTCCGCGCGAAGCTCAAGCACCTTGAGAAAAAACGAAAGTATACTCAAACGGCTTTTGGCCAATAAAGGAGCAGATGTCATGGACGCTATGAAAAAACTGACGCTGGCAGCTATCGGTGTGATCAACCTATCTAAAGAGAGGTTAGAAGAATTATTCGACGAACTGGTCAAAAAGGGGGAAATGACCTCAAACGAAAAAGCTGAGGCCATGAAGAAGATGGCCGATAAGGTGGAATCATCCGCATCTAAAATCAAAGATACGATCGAAACCAGGGTAACGGCGGCCTTCGAAAAATTGAACCTCAGCGGACGGATTGAAGATTTGAATGAAAAAGTCGAACAGCTTTCAGCCAAACTGGAGGAGCTTTCCAGGAAACTCGAGGAGAAATAATCGCTCGCGAGTTTCCATCTCATTAAATTGGCTTTGATTGCAGCCGTTTTTGTCGAATAATAAAACATATGACGGCAAAATGTGACCGGGCTGATTTCCCGATAGACGTTCGGGCGGGGGTGTTATGACCCTGCCGCGACCGGATCGGAGCCTGCAAAATTTAAAGCGCTACCGGCAAATTGCCGCGGTCCTGATAAAATATGGATTTGGCGAGCTGGTGTCGCGCATGAACCTGGTGTATCCCTTTCGACTTGTCGGCAAGTCGCCTCGCATCGCGCCCCTAAGCACTCCGGCACGTTTCCGCCTGGCCCTGCAGGAACTCGGACCAACGTTCGTCAAATTGGGCCAGGTGCTGTCCACCAGGCCATTTCTGCTGCCGGCTGACTATATAATTGAGCTTTCCAAATTGCAGGACGAAGTGGCGCCGATGGATTGGACGACCGCCGAAAAAATCCTGACATCCGAGCTGAGCAGACCGATCGCCGAATGCTTCGCCTCTCTGGAAAAAATCCCCATAGCCTCCGCTTCTTTAGCCCAGGTCCATCGAGCGACTCTTCTTGACGGCACTCCGGTGGTCCTGAAAATCCAGCGCCAGGGAATCAAAAAAATCATCGACTCGGATATGCGTATACTCTACGATGTTGCGGAATTGCTCGAAAGGAATATCAAGGAAAGCCGCCAATTCGATCCGCGGGGCATCGTCGAGGAACTGGCTCGGTCAACCCAAAAGGAAATTAATTTCTTAAATGAAGCCCGTAACGCCGAAATATTCGCGGAAAATTTTAAAAATGAGCCGGCCATAAAAGTCCCGGCCGTGTATTGGGATTACACCACCAGCAAAGTTCTCACCCTGGAAAAGATCACGGGCGTAAAAATTTCCAAAATCGATGAGCTCCGCAAGGCCGGCTACGACACGGCCAAAATCTGCAGAAACGGCGCGCGGCTCGTGCTGAAAATGATCTTCGAAGATGGTTTTTTTCATGCCGACCCGCATCCCGGAAACCTGTTCGTCGCCGACAATGAGGTGATCGTACCTGTCGATTACGGCATGATGGGCGTACTCTCGGAATCCCAGATGAACGAATTAGCAGAGCTTGTGATTACGACCATCTCGCGCGACGCCGGGGCGATCATCCGGGTTCTGCAGAATTCGGGCGTGTTGCCGTCGTGGGCCAAGACAAAACCGCTCGAAAGAGATATCAGCGAACTAATTGTCAAATATCACCGCATGTCCCTGCATAGAATCAATATGAAAGCGGCCACCGACGATTTTTTCCTGCTCGCCCAGAGGTACGGGGTCAGGTTCCAGCCCGAATTCATGCTGCTGGGCAAGGCGCTGATCACCTATGAAGAGCTGGCCCGAGTTCTATATCCCGAATTTAATTTTATCGGCGAGGCGGCGCCGTATGTTCAGAAATTGGCGGCAAGGAAGTACAAGCCGGCGAGATTTGCCAGAGATTTCATCAGAATTATCGATGAGTTTCGGTGGCTATTGGTGGAATCGCCGCGCCATTGGCGGGACATTACGGAGAAGCTCCACAGGGGGAAATTCCAGGTTCAATTAATGCATAAGGGTTTGGATAAACTCATCAGGGAACTTGATAGGTCGTCAAATCGCCTGTCAGTTTCACTGTTGATCGCCGCTCTGATCGTCGGCTCATCCTTAATCATGACCGTGGACAAGGGGGTTATGATTTTCGATTTTCCGATCATGGGACTTATCGGTTACTTATTTGCCGGCATGCTCGGCGTACTTCTGGTCATTTCGATTTTGCGGTCCGGCAAATTGTGATCGGAAGTTATCGAGCCTGGCGGGGCATGATAGAATTTTGCCATTGCCACGTGGCATGAAAGTCCGCTAATTCGGGAACCGTTCGCTGCCAAACTGGTTAAAATGTATAAAGTTAACGCTTGACTGGTCCGGGTTTTATATTTAATTAATCGTGGGATTAGCTATGAGCATTACGGATTTAGGCGAACGAGAAAAGAAAATCTTTAAAAACCTGATCGACCATTATATTACCACGGCCGAACCGGTTGGTTCTCGAACTTTATCCAGGCGATATAAAATAGGCTTGTCAGCCGCCAGTATCCGGAATATCCTGAAAGACCTCGAAGATATGGGCTACCTGGTCCAGCCACACACTTCCGCAGGTAGAGTACCGACAAACGAGGGATATCGGAGCTATGTCGATTATCTGCTGACACCGGAGAATCTTACGGATTCGGAAAAGACCTATATCCGGGACAATATGAAAACCGAATACACGGCCGTCGGCCAGCTTCTCGAACAAACCTCTCGAATCCTTAGCAATCTATCAAAGCAGCTCGGGGTGGCCATGACCCCTAAGTTCGAATCGGCGGTCTTGACTCGACTGGAACTGATTCCGGTGGCCGAAAAAAAATTAATGGTGGTGCTGGTCGTGAAATCGGGTTTGATCAAATCGATTTTGATCGAGGTCGATTCTAATTTACCGGATCTGGCTCTTGGCGAAACTTCGAGGGTTTTGAACGAGCGGCTATGCGGGCTTACCCTGGGCGAAATTAAAAAGACGATCCGGGAAAGAGTGAAAAATATCGAGGCCGGCGATGCCAAGTTAATCCGGTTATTTGTGGAGGGTTCGGACGAGATATGGGATCTTCCGCCGGACGAAAATCTTCATTTCGGAAGCACCACGAACCTGTTTCGGCAGCCCGAATTTCGCAATCCCCGGGACATGGCCGAGATGGTCGGGCTTATCGAGGATAGGACGGCGATAAGCCAGATGTTTGACCGCACCGGTATTGAAGAAGGCATCTCAATTAATATAGGGTATAAAACCGTCAACGAAAAATCCGAACAGCTTTCACTATTAACATCCAGCTACAATATGGGCAAGGTCAAGGGGATGATCGGGGTGATCGGGCCGACGCGTATGAATTATGCCAAACTTGTCAGCTTAGTCGATTATACCGCGCGCATGCTTTCCGAGGTTTTTGCCGAATAGCCAAGTCGTTAGTCATTACGTTAATAAATCGTTTCAGGAAATTTTAAGATTCAGAAAGAAGTATGGCCGAAAAGCAAAACGACAAATCCGAGCCGAAAATGGATGAGCCTGTGGGTAATAGCGCGCCCGAAGTTGCACAAGAATCCGAGAAAGCCGATTCAGTCGAATCTTTGATCGACGTTCTGGCAACATCGGAATATAAAGAACTGCAGGATAAATACCTCAGACTGGCGGCCGAATTTGAAAACTATAAAAAGCGCAATGCGCGGGAATTTTCCAGAATAATCGAGACCGCCGCCAGTGACCTGGTTCTGGAGATGCTGGAGATTGTCGATGATTTCAGGCGCGCCATGCTGCAGGAATCCGAAGACGCCGTGAAGCTGCGAGAGGGCACACAGCTTATTTACAACAAACTGCTCGATATTCTTCAGAAAAGAGGCTTAAGGGAGATCGAGTCGGTCGGCAAGCAGTTTGATCCGACGTTTCACGAGGCCATCATGCAGCGGCCCGTTGAAGGTGCCGCGGAAGGGCAGATCATCGAGGAAGTCCTTAAAGGATATTTTTATAACAACAAGGTCCTGCGCCCTGCCAGGGTCGTGGTGGCAGCCGTCAAAGGAGATGGCGACAGGCCGGTGAATGATGATGCGGCGGAGTGAGTATCGAGTTGACTAAGCTTAACGAATTCCAAAGTAACCGGGGGTATTGAAAAAGCCGCGATATCAATCTCCGCGGGGCCGTGCTCCGGATCCTGCGGCCATAGCCACACGTCCCCGAAGATTGGCGGAGGAATTAATAATACTTATACATGTTTTAGATGTTTCAGCTGCTTTCGGCGTTACCTGGTGAGGACTAATAATAATGAATATTTTTGCTTGAAATTTCGCTCAAGTCGTCATAAATAAAATCAGGTTGAAACTTCGTAAGCGGGCTCGTGCCGCTTTTTAAATATCGGCGATGCTATCAGGAACAGGCAACGGGATCATTGATATTCGTGATGAAGACATTATGCCTGTGGCACCGACGCTGCCGTCATAGCGAACGCCGAATTAGTAAGTCTTCAATAGGACCGGCGGCCGGACTCTGCATTAATTAAGCTGCCGACCAACTGAGTTTGAGACCGGGGAAACTTTCGCGGGAGCTGGAATGCCAAGAATTATCGGAATCGTCAATCTCAAGGGGGGAGTCGGGAAAACCACGACCTGTGCAAATCTCGGGGCCGCCCTGGCCCTGAATGGCCTCAGAGTGCTCTTAGTCGATCTCGATCCGCAGAAAAGCCTGACCGGCTGGGCAGGCATAGATCAATGGCCGACGATCAGCAACGTCCTCTCCGGGGAGGTTGAACCGAACCAGGCGATCGTGCGCTGGCAGAAAGCCGGCTGCTGGGTTTTGCCGGCGGGTCCGGATTTGCGGCTAAGGGAAACTCAAATGCTCTCAGCCAGCCAGCGCGAATACATCCTGAAAAACAAGCTGGCTATGTTGCCGGACTACGATTACATACTTATCGACTGCTCGCCGTCATATGGCCTGTTGACGATAAATGTGATCTGCGCTTCGGGCGAAATTATTATTCCGCTGCAGACCGAAATCCTGGCCCTGGAAAGCACTATCCCATTTTTCGAAACCCTGGGAGAGATCAAAAGGAGATTCCATCCCGAATTAAAGATCGCCGGCATCCTGCCCAATATGTATGACGCCCGCACCAACCTTTCGAAAGCCATCCTCGACCAAATGCATGCCTCCGAGCATCTTGGCCCGCTGTTATTTAAAACGATTATCAGGACTAATGTGAGGCTGGCTGAGACGCCGTCGCTGGGCTACCCCGTGACCCGGTATTCAACATCGCATGGCGCCGAGGATTATCGGGCGCTGGCGGAGGAGCTAATGACTGACCTGGATCGGGAAAAAATCGCGGCCGCGAACCGGGAGAAAATAATGATCAGCAGCGACGCGCATCATGATGAATCGGCCGAGGCCGGCGTGATAATCGAAGAGGAAACGTCCGACGATTTGGTCCTGGCATCCGGGACCGAACCTTTTGCCGATGCTGCCAAGCCGGAACAAGCAGGGAATTAGCCGTTTCGGCTTAAATTAGATTGGGAGGATTATGAATATTTCAATAGAGTATTGCGTCGCCTGAAATTACGATCCGCAGGCATTCAGTCTGGCTGCCGCATTAAAAGAGCGTTTCGGTGTTCAAGCCAAGTTAATCGAATCGGGTGGAGGCGTTTTCGAGGTCGTCAAAGACGGCAAACTGATATTTTCCAAAAAGGCTCTGGGCCGATTCCCTGATCACCGCGAAATATTTGAGCTTGTCGATAAATCAAAATAATGAAACCTCTTTTAACGTCCGGAAACCGTTTTCGCGTTATTTGAAATTAGACTTGCCTTTCGATATTTAAATTTTTATAATCCGCCGATGATCAAAACCTATTATAACCGGGCATTTATTTCGTTCGTGCGGGCCATCAAATTCTAAAAATATATGGATATTTTTCACCTTAAGCCGAAGTAAAGGATCGCGTTGTTCACGCTTATAAAGTACGCGCTTTCGATTTTGATCTGGGCGGTGGTGGCAGGTGCTTTTTTAATTGCCAAAAATCCTGAGCTTTTTGCTTTCTGGGCCCTATTCGGCGCAATCCTTCTGGGTGGCTGGGTGATTAAATTCGTCTGGAAATGGATTGTCGGCATATTTTTCCCGACCGTGATGGCCCGCTCTTACCTGCTATTCGTTATCGTCGTGCTGGCTCTCGGTCTGGGCTTCTATCAAATGACAATCGTGCCGGCGCTGAATAGTTGGGGAGCCTCAGCGGAGGAAATGGAAAAAAAGTACCCCGTGGATGACTTCCTGCCGACTGCCCGCACTGTTGCCTATCGTGCCATTACCGTGGCCGCGCCGCCCTCGGAGGTTTATCCGTGGATCAAGCAACTGGCCACCGAGGGTGTGATGACATTCAATGTCGATCTGATCGACCTGGTCAGGAATAAGCCGGCCAAATTCATGCTCAAGGATATACCGCAGGTGAGCGTTGGCGACCGGTATTTTATCGGCGAAATCGTTCAATCAAAAGAAAATCAGAGTGTGACACTGCAACTGAATCGCGGCCGCTTTCCCTGGAGCAAATTCGAAAATATATATGTCGGCTATTATCTGCGTTCCGAGGGCAAGAACCAGACCAGGGTCATCATGAAAATCAAGGCCGATTATGCCGGATTTATTGCCTGGTTTTCCGCCAAATATTTGATCGAGTTAGGGGATTTCTGGGTGTCGCGATACCAGTTGACTACGATCGGACGCCAGTTCGATGACTCAGCCGCCTGAGCGTTAGGATTTTATTTCATGAATACCGGATTGATCACGATACTTTTCTTTATTGCCGGGCTTGTGGTCGGCGCTGCCATTACTTTGTTTATGGCGGGGCGCCAAAAACGCGATACCGATGAAATAGCCCGCACGCTGATCGAACGAACCGAGGCCCAAAAGAAGCAGGAGCTTGGTGAATTCCTTCAGCGCATCAAGGAATCGTTCGATTCGGTTTCCATGGAGGCGCTCAACAAGAGCCTGACGCAGCATATCGAATTCGCCAAAGGCGCTCTGTCCGAGCAATCGGCGATTGGAGCGAAAAATATCGAGGGGAAAAAGGAGCTGATATTCCAGACCTTCGAAGCCATGAAACGCGAGCTCGATAAGGTCAGCGGGTTGATGACGGAATTCGAAAAAGAGCGGGGGGAAAAGTACGGCCAGTTATCAAATTTGTTAAGCACGACCGGTAACGAGCTTTCGCGGCTGCAAGATACGACCTCCAAGTTGACGACGGCGCTTGTCCGCAGCCACGCGCGGGGCAACTGGGGTGAAAGGATGGCCGAGGATATCCTCCGCCTGGCCGGATTTATTCAGGGCGTCAACTATTTCCGGCAGCAAACAATGCAGTATTCCGCCCAGCGCCCGGATTTCACGTTCGTGCTGCCTAACGAACAAAAGGTCAATATGGATGTCAAGTTTCCTTTTAATAATTACTGGTCGTACCTGGAATCCGAAAACCCGGAAGAAAAGGAAAAACATAAAAAGCTTTTCTTAAGGGATGTCAAGGACCGGATTAAGGAAGTTACTTCGCGCGATTATATCAACCCCGATGACAACACCGTCGATATCGTGATCATGTTCATTCCTAACGAGCAGGTGTATGCTTTTATCAACGAGAACGACCGGACGATTCTCGATGAGGCGATCAAAAATAAAGTCGCGCTCTGTTCGCCGCTCACACTGTTTGCCATCTTGGCGGTGATCCGGCAGGCGATCGATAATTTCACTATCGAGAAGACCGCCAACCAGATGTTATCACTGATGGGCGGTTTTTACAAACAGTGGGGCTTGCTGGTGGAAAGCCAGGAAAATGTCGGCAGAAAAATCGACGCTGCTCAGAAAGAATACCAGAAGCTGGCCACGACTCGTCGCACCCAATTCGAAAAAATCCTCGACCGCATCGAAGAGCTCAGGCAGCGAAGACATCTGCCGGTTGCCGACGCGGACGCGATCGATTTTAATGAGGAAGAGCCACCGATTCAATCAGACCCGGATGAAAATCAAGAGTAATATCCTCCGCGAAACTCTTATTGCTTTCCCTAAAACGCACCGCTATATTTTGCCCGATTTTTAGTGAGGATGAGCAATGGGAGGAATTAATGGGCAAAGCCAATAAACGTGATTTTCTGGCGATAACCGATTTTTCGGAAACCGAAATTCGAGAAACTCTAAAGTTGGCGGCCGAACTCAAAAAAAAGCGGGGCCAGACGCTTAATATCTTAGCTGGCAAGACGGTCGGCTGCCTGTTTTTCAAGCCCTCTTTGAGGACACGGGTTTCCTTTGAAGTCGGAATCGCCGAACTGGGCGGCCATTCGATTTATATCACCGAAAAAGAGATCGAACTCGGCAAACGCGAAACGATCCACGATGCCGCCAAGGTGCTATCGCGCTATCTGGCGATGATCGAAATCCGGACTTTTGCGCATAGCGACGTTGAAGAGCTGGCCAGACACGCCGATATCCCGGTGATCAACGGCCTGACCGACCTGTTGCACCCCTGCCAGATCATGTCGGATATGCTGACGGTAATCGAATCCAGGGGCAAAATTGACCATGCGAAAATCGCTTACCTCGGCGACGGCAATAATGTCGCTAATAGCTGGCTTAAGGCCGCCACCCGCCTACCGCTTGACCTGCGGATCGGCACCAGCAAAGATACCCTGCCTGACGCGGCTATTCTGAAAGAAGCCAAAAACGCCGGCGTCTCCAAAATTCTGGTGACCGAGGATCCGCATGAGGCGGTGGACAATGCGGATGTCGTATATGGGGACGTCTGGGCGTCGATGGGGCAGAAACATCTTCAGGAAGAAAGGCAAAAACAATTGGCCGCTTTTCAAATCAACTCCAAACTGCTGGGGCGGGCCGACCGCGCAGCCATAGTCATGCACTGCCTGCCGGCCATCCGTGGCCAGGAGATAACCGACGAGGTTATGGACGGCCCGCAATCGGTCGTGTTCGATCAGGCTGAAAACCGGCTGCATATGCAAAAAGCCATCATGGTGAAACTCGCTCGCGAAAGCTTTTAGGGGAGGCGACTTCGGGATGCTATGAGGGATTTCCGCTGATCGCCTGAACAGCGATGTCATAATTAATTTACTGAATTTCCGTCGAATCCCCGCCTCCAAAGTGCGCAGTTTCTTGCGCGCCGGCTTTCGCCAGGGAACCACTATCCCCTGTCCCGAGCCGGGAAGCAACCGCTAACCTATTTGAAATCAACCCACTGACAGGCGCTGTCGGCCCGTCCGAAGGCCGTCGAAACAAGGCACAAACTTTGCTTTTTAGCGGTTTTGAAGATAGAGGAGGTCGGCATGCGGTGTTATTTTTACGGTGAAGTCAAGGGCGCGGATCAACTTGCCAAACAGCCCGGCATAGTCAGTTTCGCGGTCCCCGATTTCGGGATCATATTTCGCAGCCGGTGGGAAGGCAACCTGATCGAATGCCAGTACGCCGCACTTTTATCGCTTTTGCAATTTATCGAGACGAATGAAAAATTATTCAAAGGTAAAAATATTGAAATTTACTCGGATGCCTCGGTGGTTATTTATCAATTGACCAAGGGTACATTCATATTTAAGCAAATCGAATCTTATTATCGACTGGTGCAAGTCTATAAAAACAAATTCACCCTCAATTTCCGCTGGATTCCGGAGCAGGATAATCCCGCTCATCACGGGCTGTTCGGGACTCCCCCAATCAAGCCCACGGTGGAGATTAATTACAGCATTAAAAAGAGCGAAAATAACAGC
>Ga0299912_10000734_pt1 | contig 26976 bp, 33 predicted proteins | sample RVTome_2_FD_207667 | JGI IMG/M metagenome (GOLD analysis project Ga0299912, IMG submission 207667) | Soil microbial communities from uranium-contaminated site in the Upper Colorado River Basin, Wyoming, United States - RVT95D214 (version 2) ... | reverse complement strand
AAGATTGTGTTACAATGGGCCATAGTCCGAAATCTCCTTTCTGTTTAGTGAGTTATGGCTAACCCATTCTAACAGATTCCGGGAGTTTTCGGACTTTTTTTAATCAGTTAACCGGACAGCACTGATACCGGGTCTTGAGACTGGATTACGCGCGCCAATAGATTTAACTCTTTTTGCAAGGGTCCTGGAGCTTCGTGAGTTTGATTCTGAAAAAGAAGATGATTCTACAGAGCAGAGGCGAACACGGACTAGAAAAGAAGGCCGGCCTTGGCATTGGGTCATTAAGAAATTGGTGGAAGAAGGATTATTACCCAGGGAAATAACCCCCCAAGCCCTAAAAAAGAAGCTTAAAAGGCTTTATCCTGACTGGCCTTGGGACAAAATATGATTTAACCGTTATCCCTAAGTAACCTTTTATGCCCTTGTAAGAAATTTCAGTAACTTATCTCTTAAGTAACTTCTTTTGCCCCACCTTTCCGTCTGCAAAACCATCTAACATATTTATTTAATTTACAATGGCAAAAAAGGTTACTTTAAATATGTATGGAGTAATACTCATCATTTGACATCACTTGTTATTAACTTTTATAATTTAGGCGTGGTTATAATAACCTCGTCTTTTTTATTTCAATACTGAGGTGCTCTGATGCAGAATTTGGTGAGGGTCTCAAGAATCGACAGTTTGCTAGTCAAGTTGCCATTTAAGGGGCAAACTTTTTACAAGTGGTTCCATCTCAAAAAGTACCCTGAAATTTTTATCAAGTTTGGAGGCGCTTTGTTCGTCGACCTCGACCGGTTGGCCCAGGCCATTGATAAATCACGGCCCGGGGGTTCTATCAACGCCACCACCAAGACCCGGTTGACCCGGAAGTCCGGTCGCATCGACCCCGAATCGCGGCGGGAGGACGGGGGTTAATCGCATGAATACGGTCGGGAGCGGCCCCATGACAGCCCAGGCGCAACCCCACTGCGCCGCCGAGGTAGGGCCCACCCCTATCAGCGTGGAAGAAATGCGCCAGGCGGCGGTGGCGGTCATCGGAGACGAGAAGGCCAGGTTTGCCAAGCCTGTACTGCCGATGGTGATAGTGAGCAATCGCCAGTTGCGGGATAGCACCACCGAGGCTGTCGCCGCCCTGCACGCCGCCAACGACCCACCAGAAATTTTCGTGCGCATGGGAGAGTTGGTCAGAATCCAGGCCGATGAAAACGGGCGGCCTATCATAAAGGAACTGAGTGAGGGCGGGGTAAGGTATCATCTCACCAAAGCGGCGGACTTTATGCGGGAGAAAAAGGAAGAGACGATTAAAGTTAGCCCACCCCGCGACTTGGTACAGAACGTCATGGCGGCTCCGTCCTGGCCCTTCCCAGCTCTCAAGGGAATCGTAGAGGTCCCAGTTTTGCGGCGCGACGGGTCCATCCTGGCGACCCCGGGGTACGATTCGGCCACCAGGCTCTACTACCGGCCCGCGCCTGGCCTGACCATCCCTTCGATACTCATGAGCCCAAAACAGAAACATGCCAGAGAAGCAGCGTCCTTCATTTCCAACGAATTGCTTGGCGATTTCCCCTTCGTCGACCAGGCTTCCATGGCGAACGCCATAGCCGCCCTCTTGACCCCGATCGTGCGTCATGTCATAGACGGCCCGGCTCCGGCAGCAGTTAATACTGCGACCAAGGCCGGGACTGGCAAGACCATGCTCAATGAGATTATTGGGATGGTTGCAACGGGGAGTTGGATGGCGATGCTTTCACCCCCGATGAAACGTGATAGCGATGAGGAATGGAGCAAGATCATCACATCAATTCTTCTCAAAGGGGCGACAACCGCGTGTTTCGACAACTGCGACGGTTTACTCAAGGCCCCTGCCCTTGCCTCCGTTTTGACCGCCAAGATCTATTCGGGCCGGATTCTGGGTAAAAGTAAAACCCCTGAAATCCCGGTAAATATTTCTTTTTTCATCAACGGCAACAACATACAGCTCGGGGGAGACCTGCCCAGACGTTGCTACTGGATTAGGTTGGACGCTCAGATGGTCAGGCCCTGGGAGCGGCACAATTTTAAACATGAAAACTTGAAAGCCTGGGTGACGGAGAACTGGGGACAGCTGCTCGCGGCCCTGCTGACAATGGCGAAGGCGTGGTATGCCGCTGGCTGCCCCAAGCCCAAAACCCCGAAGCTGGGGAGCTTCGAGTCTTGGTGCGACACCGTAGGCGGGATCCTGCAGTTCGCCGGGATTACTGACTTTTTAGGCAATCAAGAGAAAATGTACGAACTTTCTGATGTTGAAGGGCAGGAGTGGGAAATGTTCTTGCTGGCCTGGCAGGAGCGCTACGGGGACGCCGTGATCTTGGTTAAAGAACTGGTGGACGAAATCCAAAAGGAAGGTGAGTCGGTCATTAAGGACACCCTGCCGAACGAACTGGCTGGTGCCCTGACAAAGAAAGGAGGAAGTCTCGCTCGGACCCTGGGTTGGGCACTCCCCAAAAAGGAGGGCACACAATTCGGGGATAGCGGCGTACACCTGGTCCGAGTCCCGAAAGCGGACCTTCAAACCAAGGCGAATGGCTGGAAAGTATTGAACTATATGAAATCATTATGAAATAAGATTACCATAAGATTGATAAGATTAATAACTTACTTATGTTTAATGAATTAAATAAGTTAAGGCATATTCCCAATAAGATGAATAAGATTTTCCTACTCCTTCGCATAAGCGAAAAGAGAATTTCAATATATAGAGTAGTAGAGAAATCTTATTGATCTTATTGATCTTATTGGGAAGGCAAGATAACTATATGATATTTTTACATAATAAAGGAGATATTATCTTATTGGACTTGATAGACTTATTGGTGATACTGGCACGGGACATGGATTATGACAATTCTTGAACTAATTCAGTTGGATGGCTTTTCCTCCAAAAAAGTAGGTTCTACCGGCGGTGGGGAATATGCTGGCCCCTGTCCCTGGTGCGGTGGCGATGACCGATTTCGAGCCTGGCCAAGCCAAGGTGAATTTGGCAAATACTGGTGCCGCGGCTGCGGACGATCCGGTGATGCAATTCAATATCTTAGGGACCATCGGCGCATGACTTATCAGGAAGCTTGCCACCACCTTGGCCGCGAAGTAAACCTCCCCTCTACTCTGGCAGGCAGTAGGCCGGCGAAACTTCAATGGGAACCGCGGGTTACTGCGGTGCCTGGTGACCTCTGGCAGGCTAAAGCCCGGAAGCTGGTGGACGAGGCGGTCTATCATCTCTGGACCCCGACCGGCAAGCCGATGTTGGATTTTCTTATTCAGAGACGAGGGTTAATAGAAGAAACCATCCGTGAATTGTCCCTTGGTCTGATTCCCCTGAACAGGTGGGAGGGGGCGAAGACATGGGGAGTGGATGAGATCCTAAAAGACAATGGCGAATCCAAAAAATATTGGATCCCCCGGGGGCTGACCATTCCTCTTTGTCAAGACGATCAGGTCCTGCGGGTGCGAATTCGCCGGCTAAAGTCCGATGGAGACCCCCGATATTATCTTCTGCGCGGCTCCGATACCCGGGCGATGGTCCTGGGCACCGACAAGCCTGTGTCCGTCCTGGTGGAAAGCGAACTCGACGCCCTGCTCCTGCATCAAGAGGCTGGCGACCTGGTGAACGTCATCTCCCTTGGCAATGCTCAGACTAGGCCGGATCAGCAGGCGGCGGACCTCTTAAACCAAAGCCAGTTGATCCTCGTCGCTCTTGATACTGACCGGGCCGGCGCCGCCGAGTCCTGGAGATGGTGGAAGGAGCATTACCGCCAGGCCCACAGGTGGCCGTCGATCCGGGGCAAAGATACCGGTGAGATGTGGGCAGCCGGCATGAACATCAGGACATGGGTGGAGGCGGGGCTCATGGAGTATGCTGCAAACCTTGCCATCCAACCCGAGCGCCATCTCCACGTGGCCGGCATGGAGGAGGAGCACGTCCTCGTGGATGGCACCTGTCTTTTTCACCACTGCGATCTGGCAAGATATCGGGATGCGGTTCTCTTTTGTGGCAAGACAGAGCACCCCGTCATCGACTTGGCCTGCTGTCCCTTTGGTATGTGGAATAAAGGGGAGGATGGTTGGCCAGTTGAACGACAAGGCCAAGGTCTATGACTACCAGGACATCCAAGTGGGCGTCCTGGAAAACGCGGCCCGAGCCCGGGCCCGCCCCGGAGCAAGGCCTGAGCCGGAACTTGAGTGACTTAATTCCACGGGTAAGGCCGAATGAATACGACGAAGTGGCCCTGGGGGGCAAAGGATAACGACTACGCAGATTGAGGGAGGTATGAACCATGAGTCTGCCAGCAAAGGTCACGGGCGGCGCTGATAAACCCCTGGTTCTTAGCGCCCTTGCCCAGGGCAGGTGGCGGGTGTCTTTGGAGGAGTCCTGGAAAGCGGAAAAGCCGGAAATCAGGAAACCCGACCGCAGGTGGTATGAAGAAATATGCTGCCGCAAGGATGGGTTTATCTATCTCTACGCCGACTCCCCGCCAACCCTGGCCCTATTCCTCAACAACCGACCCCACATCGCCAAGCAGATTCTCCAGGAGATCCCGGGAACCCGTCTTGACCTGGAGATGGATAAGGAGGTGGTGATTCATTTCCGCCCAGAAGCCTTGCATCGGGTCTGCGAATTGGCCGGGGGCCGGAAGCGGAGGGTGCTCTCCCTTGAGCAAAAAACGAGGCTGGTGGAAGCGGGTAAGGCTACTCGATTTAATCCTGATTTGCACGGGTCTCAGGTTCAAAAATCGACCCAAAATGAGGCTCCAGGACCATAGGCAATGAAAACCCTATGTTGGAATAGGGCACAGTGTTTTTTAATTCCATGAGTCCTTTGAGCGCCACCTACACCTGAGCATTAGTTCATGGGCCACTAGGAGAATGAATGTCCCCTTATAAAGACCCGGCCCGCCGGCGGCAATGCCAGCGGGAGAGTAAGGCCCGGTGGCGGAAAAAGCAGGTGAAAATTCGTCCTTTGTTGGAGACTAAAGTTTATCTCTGTTTGCAATACCCTTACGTCCGTGTGATTGGAAATTCTCGTTATTTCGAGCCATTTCTAATCACATCAGATGCTGACCTTCAAGCCCAGATCGAGGCGCACCACGAATTTGGGGTACACATTTTTCCCCTGGCTTTGGATCTGGACCTGGTCGGCCCGATCATGGATGACGATGAAGATGAGTAGGTTGCAGGCCGATGCGGATTTCTACATGTAGAAATCGCACATGGCTTAGTTTTATGGGTGTAGAAATCCGGCTTGGAGGGCATTTTTGTTACGAAAATGATAGAACCGATTCCTGAGATAACCAGGCAGGCCGCGGCTGAAATTGTTTTCATATCAAAAATTAGAAAATCGGGGCGTTCTCTATCGGTGGGTTCACCGTAGGTTCACCGTTAAACTTATGTTATAGCCTTCTCGGAAGCCTTTTTAGCTTTAAAAAAGCTTTAATTTCAATAAGTTTTGACTAATTTTTGTTCAATTCAAATAAATTTCTGGACTTTTTCTACCTTTTTTCTATGTCCCCACCCTCTATCTCCTTCCGTCGACCTCACCAGGATAAGCAGCACCGGAGTAACTTTAAAGGCTTTCAACCCCCATCAGTTTTCCCCCCCCCAGGTGGAACAGGGGTTCTTCTTCTTTTTTTGGGGGGGGATAGGGTATCGGGAGGGGTTATTTATTATAACCATAAATTATTAATAATATCAGACACTAATATATCACCATTAACTAATATATTATTATTACTAGTCTATAGATATATTATAATATCTAGAGGCGCCCTACCTGCTCCCGGGACCTTTCCGCCTGCAAACCGGCCCTCTTCACTCCTAACCTGATTTTTCATCGGTTCTTCCGTGATTTCAGGGGGAATTGGTGGAGTTGGGACATTTATCTCCGGTTTTTCTTCATATTTCCCCGGCCTACCTGGGCCTGGGGGCGGAGTCGTCCCTTTTGCAAACTTGCCCCCTTTATCCCTAAGTAGCTGATTAGCCTGTTTTACCTGGAATTATGTGGAAATTGAGGGGGTTATAGGGGGGGCGGTCATTTGACCGGTGTGAGGTTTTTTATAATTCAACGTTCCTTTGATTCGCCGGGCTCGCGTTCTAAGGGTTTCAGCCGGAATGCTCGCCTCAAACATCCGCGCAATCATGGCGGTGAGTTCCTTGCCGATGGAATAGGCGGATTTGCCCTCAGCTAACCCCTCTTTAATCTGCTGTTCAATAAAAAGCTGACAAGCTTCTGAATGTGCCATCTCCACCTCACTGAGCGAAATTAAGGCAGTTAATCCGGGTTCCCAGGGTGGGGCCGGGGCCTCCCGGCACAACCCCGGGGGGCGGAGAGCCTGCATCTCGAAACCTTTCACGCGGCCATGGAGATGGTGCTGACCGAGTTGGAAAGGGTATGGATACCCCTATTGATACCCCTCTGATAGGGTATCCATATGGCAATGAGGAGGCCGCGGCCCGGGCCTATGAGAGCTGGAATCCCCAGGGAAAACCCCACTGGCGCCGGTTCTGGTAGTCTCGGAGTGGCTACCGGTAGGCTACCGGTAGTTGACGACAACATTTCCCAATCTATTTCATAGCTTGCATAATTTTTCTTAAATTTATATTGTTTTATTTCGCAAGTAATCCATGGGGGGAGTCCTGACGAAGTCCTGGACCGAACTCAAGGAAAAGGTCTATGACCAGGTGGTGGACCGCTACGCCCCGGGGGAGCGGGCCCAGGAGAAGCTGGCCAATGCCGACATCACTCTCTCTGCCGGCGAAAGATTCACCGCCACCGTGGCCTTCTGGCGGGGCCAGGAGGGGTGGAACCATGAGGCGGTCCTGGGGGAGGGGGTCTATCACGACCCGGTGGAGACCACCGGCGCCGGGGAATCCTTATACCCCTGCTGATAGAGGTATGGATACGGTTCATCATACCCCTATCGATGGGGGTATGGATAAGGGGTATGGATACGGTTCACCATACCACTACCGGAAGGAGAAAAGCCGGGGTTGACCAGGTTTCCCGAACCACAGATTTATTGACCTCCCCGGGTGCCATTTTCCCAAGAGTCTACTGCGCAGGTGCGCCTGGCAGAGGCGGGCGTAGATTTTGGCAATTTTACCGCTTCCCACAAGTTTCACACTCGCATTCTGGGTCATGAAAGGCCACGAGTTTGATTAATCTATCCCAAAAGAGCATAGCCCAAAGATGAAAGTTATCAAGCTCGGAGATGACGATATACTTGTAGTCGAATACGTTTGGGTATTGCCCCTTTGATTGCGTGCTCCGCACTGCTTGAAATTCAGGAGGCGGTTTTTCACCCACAGAAACAAACTTCAATAATCTTGGGGGTTCTTCGGGCAGGAAACGGGCATGCTCTTTGTAAAACAAGCCTCTCACTATTTTCCACACGACACGCTTCACACGTTTTGCATCGAACCTTTTTATGACCTTGCCGCCTGGGAGATAGAGCCCAGAAGGTCTTTCTTCGAACTCCCTAAGAATCATTTGACCTATCCTTTGCCCCTGAGCTCTTCGTAACCGTTGGGCAATGTCATTCCATATTCCGTCCCCAGAGTATGATCCCTTGGCCAGGGGTGCGATTGAATGGACGAAATAATCCTCATCCTCCTGATACGACTTGTTACATCCGGCATGAACTGGAAGGGTAAATAGGTTCGGATGGTGTATTTTTCTTAGGCTTTTGGCATAGAACTGCTTGGGGGGAACATGATCGCGGTCTATATCCTTTCCCAACTCAAGGCCGCATAAATAGCAAATTGCATCCACTTGTTCGACTCTTATTCTAAACTTCACATCTCAATCTTCACTTTCTCTGCCGCCTCGGCCAGGTGAGCCTGGGAGAGGTGCTTAGATTATCCCTCTTAGAAACAACTTCAGAGCCCACTGTCAGGTTCCTATCCTTGGCCAGGTATAACAAGAATCTTTCACGGCCTGGTAGTTGGCGTTCAATGCCGGTTGCATTAGAATGATAGCGGCCAGACGGTGGGCCATGTTCATAACTTCACGAGCTTCGTCTTGGGTGAGGAAGCGGCCCAGGAGATCGTGTTCCCGGTAGCTGAGCCATTTCTTGATGACCTGGTAGCCGCCGATGTAGTAGCCCCACACCTTTGCCGCGACGTTGCGCCAGTAGGCCGACTCGTTCAGGTAAATGTCGCAGGTGGTCTCCCCCAGGTGTTCCAGGGTTCGTTCTGGGGTCAGGCCCAAAGTCCCGGCCTCCTCCCGGATGGCGGCCAGTTCTTCCGGGGTGTAGTCCCGGGTGATCACCCTCCCTTTGCCGGGCATGGTCACCCCGTCTTTGCCGCCATGGCCCCACCCCACGGTCAGGGCCAGGTCGCCTTTGTCCGGGTTCAGGGCCCCGCCCCCCTTTTTGGAGATCACGGCCAGGGTTTTCAATTCCGGCCGGATGGTTCCCGCGGTTACTCCCTTGACCAGGGTTTCGGGGTCCAGCAAGGCGGCCAGTTGCCGGCCCAATTGGGCGGAATGCTCCAGGGCTTCCCGGGTGTCCGGCAGGGGAATCCGGGGCTAGTCCTGGCGGATGCCGTCAGCATTTTCGGTGAGGTAAGCGGAGGCGTAGCCCACGGCCAGGGCATGCATCCAGATGAGACCCGCGGTCTCGGGGGCGGCGTCGGGGTCCGGGAGGCCCAGGGCGGCCAGGTAAGAGCGGGCCGCGGGGGAGAGGTTGGCTTTGGGGGTATTTGTTGTAGCCTTGACTTCTCCAAAGAGATGGTTCTGTCCCTTATTGGCGTTGTTCTGTTTAGTACCATCTTTCAGACGAATCGGGAAGCAAAAGGCGTCATCTGCTAAAAGATGGTCGTCAGAAAGCCCCTTTACGTAGTAGAAAGGAACTCCTTCAGGAGTCTTTACTCCTTTCACCCGGCTAAGTAAAAAAGAGTTTCCCTCCCAGCATTGCTCCCAAAGAGCCGGGCGAGGCTCATTCCAGAGCGGGCGAGTTGGGCTGTAGTAGCACCATCGGCTATCGAAAGACCTTAAGGCGTATCTCCGCAAATGGTCTGGATTAAAGGATTCGGCTTTAAAGACTTTATCGCGGGCCTTTCGAGCATCAAACCGGGCGGCGTTCTTAGTCAGACCGGTTCCCAGGGCCTTTAGGGTTTCCCAATCAGTCCCAGGATCATAATAGAGCCTCATGCGGTGTTCCAGGGCCGCCCGGTCAATGTCTATCAAGGCTCCGCCCCGCTTTTCCATACGAACAATCTGACAGCTTTCATAAAAGGCTATCAAAAGAAAAAGTTGATCCCAAATTTAATGGGCCAATCCAGAGTACGTGCCCCAAGTGAGTGGATGGATTGAGGCGTTTGGTTGAGATTACCGCGTAGTCCAGCTGGGCCTCCCAAATCTTTCTTGCACCTCATTGGCTGACCATGATATAAGAGTTCAGACGAGAATAGATAATCCGATTTGCTGGAGGATAAAGGAAATGAGATCGAATTTGATCGTGGGGTTAATTATCCTCTTGGCGACCGCGATGCTCATGGCTCCTAGTGCCATGGCAGCCAAACTGCTTTGCGTCTCTAAGGAAGCCCTCAAGGGACAAGAGACTGTTGGCTCTTGTTTGGCCAAAGGAGAGGAGTTTGCTGTTGTAGATGACTATGGGTTCGTCCGCATCTTAACCCCGAGAGAAATAGAATTAACGAAGTTATTCAATTCTAAGGTCTTGGAAACCCGAGCCTATGGCTTAAATTATCGAGAGTTGGCCCCTGAAATCAACGCGCTCAAGAGAAGAGCTGTCTTTGGACCGGGCCAGTAGATAATTTGACCAAGAGCAGCTCATGTGCAAGCTTGCCCATCCCCTTTTGCTCATTATAGCCCGGCATGACAATTAGGCTTTTCCTCAGAAGCCAGTAATATCTGCTGTAGGTGGCGTCTTCGTCATTCCGGGGCAGCACTCTAAATTATTGCCTCTTATGGCTGTAATTCCAATCCCCCCTGAGTTTGTCTTGAATAGAAACGCAGAGAAAAGGATTATAAGAAGGAGTTAGGATCATCCTATCTCGAATCCCTTTTAATCAGGATTAAATAAGATCGAATGAAAATGGAGAATGAAAAGATGAGTTGGCTAAAAAAGATAATTTTGTTCATGGTTGCGACAATTCTAATGAACGGCTGTGCTTCGCTCGATGATCAGCAGTCAAGAAAAGAATACTATTCTATTTGTGATGCCATAGCCCAAAGCGGAGGTGGCAAGATTAGTAAGGAAGAGTTCTACGCGGCAGCAAAGGACAAAGCCCGGGCCGAGGAAGTTTACAAAATGTGTGACCCTAATAATACTGGCTACATAACTGATGATGTAGCTACAGATCCTACTAAAGTGAGAATGATGCAGCAAGTAATCAGAATGACTGAGCCTCGCCCTCGTTGATATTTTGAGGTTTGGACAGACGAAGTAAAAAATAGTGCCAAATTAGCTGTTGGCATTGATTAACTATTATTTATGGATTTATATTACTCTATGATTCCTCCATGTGTTTAAGGTCAATGGATAAAGACTCCATATTCGAAAAGGTTACCATGAAACAGGATAAGGCAAACTCTTTAAGGTCTATGCCTTGGATGATGAGCTTAATATATCGATACGATCTTGATAGCCTGAATTATAAGTCAGTTGATAAGTTCATAATCAGAGCTGCAATTGGCAACCTCAGCCGTTAAGTCAAGGGCCTAGTCCAAAAATTATGCGGCTGGCCTCATGAACTTGCAGATGGAACTCATTGGGATATTGACTATTTAATTGACTTTTGTGCAAAAGTATGCTTTGTTTAAAATATCAGATAAAGCTAAACCCGCGGTAAGGCGGGGACGGAAAGCCACGGGTCTTAATACGATAGACGGGTTGCCTGGAAGGAGGTAGCCCGCAATTTTTCTCCTCAAAATGACGCCTTCGACTTTTCGGGTCGGAAAAACGAAAGATAGGGCCAAAAGGAGGCGGCCATGTGGGAGAAAATGTGGAAGAAAATCAAGGAATCCGAATGGTTGCGGTTATACATTTTCGTGGCAGTAGTCTTAATCGTTGTCGGCACTATTATTGCCGGTGGTGGAGTATGGCTCACCGATAAGATAATCCACTGGCTGCTACCTATCTCTGCATCAGTCCTCGCTGTCAGCTTATTCCTCCTCTTCCCCCTGGGAGTCTTTCGCAAGACCAGGCGTTTTGCCGGAAAGGGGCTATTTCTCGCCTCCGATATCTTTGGGTTGATCTTATGGCTCTGGAGCCTGCTGCTGACCTATAGACTGCAAGGATTGGAATTGGTTTTTGTGGGCTTGGTCTTTTTTGGTGTGGGAATAGTGATCGCCGCCATGTACGGTGCCCTATACAACGGTCTTTGGGGTCTATTCTTGCAGTTGGTGTTGGTTGCCGTCTTTCTTGCAGGCACCCGGCTCCTGGGCACCTATCTGCTGGTGAAGGTTACGCCAAAAGAAGTTACGTAACCCTGCCATTAAACTCAGGATCATTTTATGATAAAAGCCTCCTTTGGGAGCGCAGATCAGCAGCCTTGCCCTTTAACCCAAAGAGAGGAAGGGGGACAGAGGGTCATTTAGATTTAAGGTTTCGGTGACTTTAGCCGTCAAGTCCACAATCGTCTGCCCCAGGGTCTCAATCTGCCGGGGGTTGAGTTTATACCCCTCAGGGGAGGCCATCCCCATGGCCACCAGGCAAGCCCCAAAAGCTTTAATGCGGTTCAGTTCCTCTCCGGCCAATTCCAGAAGTTTCCCTAGATGACTTTCCATCCCTAGATCCACAGCTGTTGCCAGATACAGCTTTTTTTTCTGTTCCTCAATCTTCTCCTTGATGGTGCTGGCTGCATTGATGATCATTTCACCCAGGGATTTAACCCGCTCATGATTTAATTCCGAGGCCTTTTCCTCATTTTTTGTCAAAGACACAATGGACTCCCCAATGGTCTTAAGGCGGCGAATCTCCTCGGCAATCGTCTGGATATCAGAGGGCGGCTCACTTGCTTCCTTTGATTCTTCCGGCTTTTGTATCTCATTGAACAGGTGTATTCTCTTTTCTCCTTTTGGCTCCAGAAAGTTAGCATAACCTTCCAAATTCCTGCAAGCTTTGGCAGCCAATTGATGGATCATCTTAAAGCATTGGTCCGTGGATGAGAACGTTTCCCAAGGGGTGCCCTTGACATGATTCCCCAATTCTTCGCTCAAAAGGGGCGTAGATTCCGCAAAATGCATGCCTATGGCTGCAAAAAAGCCGATAGTTTCAATCTTTTCCAGGGTGTCATTAATGTCATTCTTCCATTTCTGATCCATACCCGGTTCCTGTATCAGTGGGCTTTGGTCCCAAAGGCGACTGAGATCTCAAGGCGCAGACTAGGTGGCATCGGCTTTTCCTAACAATTGCAGTATCCTCTTTTCCAACAAGGCGCTGGGAAAGGGCTTGAGGAGATAACCGTCTTTTTCGCTTTCCAGCGCCCGGGCTATCATCTGTTCGGAAATCTCCCCGGTAATAATCAAGAACGGCAACTTAGAGAATCGAGGGGTGGCTCTCACGAGTTTCCGCAATTCCAGCCCGTTCATCCGGGGCATAAGGATATCGGAGATCACTACATCGTAATTACTGGCTTGCATCATCAACCAGGCTTTTAACCCGTCTTCGGCCGTATCAACGCGCCCCCCCACCCCCAACTGCCGGAGAATCTCGGTAAGAACGTTACGGACCGCAGCAATGTCATCCACTACCAAGATATTGAGGCTTTTGAGCACTTCCTTGCGGCTCGTATTCCGGTTCTGCATGATTATTCTTAAAAGCATCAGGTGGAAGCCGGAGGATTGGCAGAGGTTGTTTTTTAAGTTCCTTATTGGATATGCTCTTGTTCCTCCTCTCTCTCCTTCCGGATCTAGTTTGTCGGGGGTAAGTCTTACTTTCCACGGCCACTATTGACCCGCCTCCAGTGGTTGTACCAAATGCAATAACCTACATCGAATCAGGCAGGTTTTGGCAATGGGGGCAAGGTCGATAACCTGCCCGACGTGCTTCTTCTGCCGAAGAGAATTTCCGCAACTTGGCAGTGGATACATTTTTAATCAAGTTACAGCCGGGACAATGATAGGTCTTTCCCTTCGCAGGAGCCAGATATTTGAACCTCTCTGCTGCTGTCCCGGGTTCATTCTTTATACTCTCTGCCATCGAGGCTGGAACGACATCCTTGGCGTGAAACGCCTGGATCTGAGCCGCCACTTTGGCTGTTTCGTCTTCGCTACAAGTTTGGCGAAGCAACTCGCGGTAGTTTTTTAAGATTTCGGCGACCATTGGATTTTGCGGACCTAAGGTCTTATTCCAAATGGCAAACGCTTTTTGAAACAGGGGCTCCGCCTTGGAGCAATTTCCCTGGGATAGATATAATTCTGCTAGGTTATAAAGGCTCTGGGCTACGTCTTGTTGCTCCGACTCTGGAGCCTTTTCTCTGATGGTCAAAGCCCGTTGGAAAAGCGTCCCGGCCAGGGCGTTTTTGCCCATAGCCCGATAAACCAAGCCAAGATTATTTAGGTTGCAAGCTAAGTCGCGATTCTCTTTTCCGTAAGCTTTCTCATTGATGGTTATCGCCCGTTTAAAGAGGCTCTCGGCCTCAGCATATTTGCCCTGGGAAAGGGAAAGCATGGCCAAGTCATTGAGAATGCCAGCTACCTGGGGATGCTCTTTCCCCAAGGTCCGCTCATTTATTTCCAGAGCTTTTCTATAAAGGTTCAAGGCCTGATCGTATTTGCCTTCATACTGGTAAACTACAGCTAAGGAATGGAGACTTGTGGCAAGGCGAGGGTCGTTGGACCCTAAGTTTTCGGCTTCTTTGAGGGCGGCCAAGAACAATTCCTCGGCCTCGGCATATTGGGACTGCTGGAAAGACTTCTTGCCTGCTTCAATGTAACTTTCCCAGAGAACGTCATGAGCCAAGGATGCGGATGAACAAATCAAAAGGAACAATATTCCTGCAAAAAGCCAAGGCGCCTTAGAGGACATTATCCCCGCTCCCTTCCATGCATCAGCAATCTTAAGGTTTTCCGTGACTCAATTATTTCAAAGTTAATATTTTCCTCTGACCCTTGATGGAGCCAAGGAAGAGCTTTCTCATAAATTTTTAATTAATTTTGGTAGGTTATTACAAATCATCATTCTGATTCACCTAGAGAAGGTTAATCTTCCCGGTAGTAATAATCCTGGGGCGTGGTCATCCACAGGCGGAGGCAGTAGTTCCCTACCCGCAGGATCAAGATGGCGCTCAGCGGTACCTCGGCATAAATAACGGTGCGGCCGTTTTCCTGGCGAGTGGTTAACTGCTGGGAACCGCCGCCACCTGTCAGGGAAGTGGAGACGGGACCCGAAACTTGAGGCTGGATGCGAAAATGTTGGGGAGAGACCATCTCCACCAGGAAATTGCCCTCGGCGAAAGCTGGGAAGTTCGCCAAAAGGGAAATTAATAGTAATAAAAATCCCCAGGCCCATGGGCCTGGGGATTGCCCTAGATCCGAGACAGGGCCCATCCGCTTATAAACCTCAAAATACATCGCCTTCTTTTTTCGAACCATTTAGTAGGGCAACGTTTTGATGTTCACGGTAATGTTGCTGAACACCGTATTTAAATTCCCGGACACCTGGCTGACGTTGGCGATGCCGGAAAAATTTTGGAAAGCCTTTTGATCCAGGTTGGTGGAATAACGACCATTATTCGCCTGAGGTAAGGAAAGAGTGTTATTGCCTTTAACGGCGATGGCGCTTAGCTGCGCGTTGGACAAGGACACCATAGAGCTGTTGCCGATGGTGCTTATACCGATAGTGGTGGGGAGGCTACTTTGATAAGGAGCGCCACCTGAATTCAAAATAACAGAAGTGAACTGGTTATTAAGATTCCCCGCCATTTGGCTCACCGCGGCAATGCCTCTGCCGTTGGAAAAAGCCCCGCCGGAGATGGTTACGCTGTAATGGGCGTCATTATTAAGGAGTCCCAAGGTATTATCTTGCGTAACCCCTAAATAACTCAGGAAGCTCCTATTACTACCCCCTAGCGACACCACGGTGGTCTGGTTGTTTAAGCTTCCCGAGCTTTGTTGGACGCTGCTGATGCCCCTGCTTTGGAAGGAAGAGTTGATTTCTGAAGAATTGCTTCCTCCAGTGTTCGCCTGGTTCCCCAGGAGGAAGTGCCCCACGGAGATATTGCCGGAGGAGGACGACTCCAGACTCTGAGTGGATTGTGCCGGTTCCTCCCCCCAGCAATTTGCCACCCCCCAAGGCGCCTGAAAGGGCCTCAGGGCTTGCGGAAACCAGGTCAGCAGCACCAGCATTGCCGCGATGACGCCGATTTTAACCAGAGATCCTGGAGAATCCATAAGCATGTCCTTAATAATGCAGCCCGACCAGGGAGCCCCTGGTCCCGAGCCCCACCACTGAACGAGTCCGGTTGACGACATTGGGCATCATGGTTTTGGGGATCATGACGGTTAAGTTCGTGTTAGCTAACACTGTCTGACCATTGCCCCTTACCTGCACAGCCTGGATGATGCCGCTAAATTGGGAAAGCTTGCCGATACCCACCATATAGGAAACCTGATCTTGGTTAAAAGTAACGTTCAAGCTTGAGCCGGTAACATTGACCGTAGGCGTAGTACTCCCCGCCGGTAAGCTGGCGGTAAAATTCACACTGAATGGGCTGGATGGTGAGTTAAACGGGTTTAAGATGACATCCAGGCCGAAGACATAGGTGGAATCGTAACAGCCTCGCATATCTTGCAGCTCATTATCGGGGATTGTGGCGCAAGTTTGCAGAAACCCAGGCTTTCCCACCCGCCGGGGGGAAGAATGGGAGGTTATCCGCGGTGCGTCTCCTTCCCACTTAGAAGGATAGGTTTTCGGCTTGGTTTGGAGCTTGTGGTCAGGGATGGTGGCACAAGTTTTTAGAAAACCAGACTTTTCCACCCGCCGGGGGGAAGAATGGGAGGTTGCCAGGCTTGTCCCTTCTTCCCACTGAGAAGGGTAGGTGACCAGTCTGGTACTGCATCCAAAGAGCAACCCGAGGGTCACGGTCAGAATAGCTCCTACCGCCACCCCCAGGGGCAGCCATAGACTAGTCTTCATAGAATTCTTCCTATTATTTGAATGGAACCCCTACCATGGGAATCCGAGTGTAAAAACCCAGGGCCATAGTTGGATCTAAGGCCAGGCGATTCCACTGGGCGCCATCGGCGCGGAGCACTCCATCTTTGTTCACTTTTAAGTCATCTCCGGCGTAGAGTCCTTCTGGAGAGCCGTTAATTTTACCAGTGACCACGAAGATCACCCTATTCCAGGCTTTGTCAAAATCCTCCAGGCGCATCTTGCGGTTGCCAAAGGAGGGGTCGGCGATATAAACGAAGTCATCATCCACCTTCCGGATCACCACGAAGTGTTTATAGGTCCGGGTATCCATCAGGGTGATCACTGGAATGTCGAGTTCTTTTAACTTGTTGACGTCCAGGACCTGGTAACCTGTGCCCTGGTAATTGAGGTTCAGACACAACTTCTTCATGTCCAGCAGGGAAAAGCCCCGTTGCCGGATCCCTTCCCGGTCCCCATAGTTAAACATGCCCAGGATGGCTGCCTTTTCGTTGATGGAGATACCGTAGTGGTAGTGCAGCAGGCTGGCCAGGGCTGCGGCGCCGCAGCTGAAGTCTAAAGTTTGGGGGATGACCTGGCGCTGACGCCGCTCTTTAACGCTCTCCACCTTTTTCGTCATTACCCCCCCACCTAACAACCGCACCGGCACTTCCGCAGCCCTGGCGGCTTGAGGGACTCCCGAGAACAATAACCCTATCGCTAATACCAGAAAAAGCGGGTAGGAAATTTTTTGGAAATCATCCCCCCGCCGAAGGCAAGCACGCCAGAAAACCATGCCGCCTAAAAACAGAAATACCATTTTCATCTGGAGGGAAAACATTTGGTGGCCCTTTATCGTGTAAAACCCATTACCTCCGGGGGGTAAAGATCCCCCCGGAGGTCTTGGGATGATGCTTGTGTTGCCGAGGTCGCTTGACCCGGTTATTTGACTGCCGATACCGCCAACACGTTGGCCTGGTTGTTCAGGCTGCCGGCAGACTGGTTCACCTGGACACATCCAGTGACGTTGCCAAAGGAATTATTGATGGTGTTGGCGTTACACAGCGTGCCGTAGCCGGCGGTTAACACTTGGTTGCCAGTGTTCGACTGCACCAGCCTGGCATCCGCCAGGGCCACCAGGCCAGAGCTGCCAACGGCGATGGCCGCGGCGTTGTTCTGGTTATTCATGCTGCCGGAGGACTGGTTGATCTGAACCAGGCCCTGCACGGTGCCGAAAGAACCATCGATCTTGTCCCAATTAAAACCGGGATCGTAAATTGTGTTGCTGGCATTAACTTCTGACACTACGGCTTCGGCCGCGGTATAAGCCAAACCATTATTAACTGCCGCCACGGCCGCGGCGTTGCCCTGGTTGTTCATATAGCCCGCGGCCTGGTTGACCTGGACAATCCCAGTCGAGGTGGTGAAAGAGCTGGTGATTGAATCGAGCGGGTCCGAATTATAGCTGGGGGGTCTTTGGCATCTGGGATCATAAAAGTTACCAACATTCGTGTCGCATTTGAACACCTTGGCCGCAGCATGGCTGTTGGGTTCAAATTCTTTACACATGTACGTGAGGTATAAATCGGCCGTCGCAGTAAGTTCGGCATCCAAGACGAACTTGGAGGACCGGATCTTCATGTCCAAACTGTTTCCCGCAGGGAAGATATAGTCCAAAGCATCACCAACACCAGCAAACGATGGGGCGGTGAAGGCCACCAGAACGGCCACCAAAATCAAGGGTAACAGCTTCTTCATTGCCACTTCCTCCTTATATTGGTATGGTTTTTATTGCCGGATTAATGCTAAAACCTGCTTCGCTAACCTGCTTCGCTCCGCGCCACCCCCTTTCCCTTAATGTATCCATCAGCGCATGGGATTGACGATGATCTGGCCGCTTTGAGCTGGATTCGGCCTCTGGTCTCTCCCGCCAGCCCGCCACTCATCCCAGATAACGATCCGGTTTCCAGAGCAGGGTTGAAGCTTCTCCCAGCCTTGTCCCACCAGGGCTGCCAACTCCCCGTCGCTCAACCTCTGGCCTGCGATCTCCCGCCAAGACACAGGAGAAGATTTTTCCGGGGGCGAGGCCTGGCAGATCCCGGGCCACAGCAGCAATCCCATGAGCAAATATCCTAGCCTTCTTTTCATGGTCTGATTTTTTCCTTTGTACAAAAACTGAACTCGACATTATCATAAGCAGAATCTGTGCCATAATATATCTTATTGATATTGCAGTATAATTAGCATTAAGATCCCAAGCCCCTTTTGTCCTAAATACTGACTCAAAATTGATAAAATTACTTTTTGCCTTATATGATAGGCAGTTAGACATTCAAAAATCTTGGACAAGGAAATTAGTTAATCAAAAATTTCAGACAAAAATTCGGAGAAAAAGGGGGATAATTTCGAAAAAATTAACGGATAAAAAGCCATAGGCTCTATCAGCACTTTACATTCGGGCTAATAGGCCATAAAGCTTAGAGGAAGCGGGATTTCGGAGGATTATTTATTTAGCGATATAATCGTAAGTGGTTAAGATTACTTCTTTCCCATCATTGCTCAAGTAGAACCCCTGGCGGATGGTGGGGGAGCGCAGCACAAAGCCCACCGGTGCTTGGCCGGAAGATGGCTTACTGAACTTCAGCCCCGGAAAATCCTTGAGGAGCTCTTCCTTGGTTATTTTCCGGATAGGGGTGGTGGCTAACCGCACCAAGACTCCTTGAGAATTGAAATAATAAACCGATTCCCCCTTGGGCAGACCATAACGGGTCTCAGCTTTTAGAACGGCCAAGACCGTATTGGCCCCGGGCCTGACCTTGGTTTCTTTGCCGCCGGGATGGGCCTTTTTAATCTGATCCAGCTTCACTTTTCCCAACAGACCCATGATGGTCGCCGGCTTGGCGAGCGTCTCCTTGGCTGGGGCCTGCTGGGCGGGCGTCTGCTGGGCGGGGGCCTGCTGGGCGTAGACACCACCGGCCAGCCCTACGATCGGGCCCAAAAGCAGCGCCAGGATCAGGAACGGGCACCTCTTACCCATCTTCTACCTCCTTAACTAGGTCTCATGGTTTCTTATTTGATAAGGAATATTCACCGCCTGCGGGGGTAGTTGGCTCATTTACCTTCTATATTATATTTTTGCATCAGATGATAGATCATCGAACGGCTGGTTTTCAGGATCTTGGCGGTCAAAAGCACGTTACCCTGACAGCGTTCCAGGGCGGAAGCCACCAGATCGGCCTCGAACTTGGCCTTGGCCTTTTTTAACCCTAAACCATTGACTGAGGGCGCCAGGGGGTCTCCAGAAAAACCCTGGGGTTCGCCAATGGAAAACCCCAGGTGTTCCGGGGTTATCCACGATCCTTCGGTCATGACCACCCCTCGGCGGATCCGGTTGACCAATTCCCTGATGTTTCCAGGCCAGGAGTGCGTCTGGATGACGGTCGCCGCTACCTTGGTGAAGCCCTTAATCTCCTTACCTATCATAGAAGAGTAGCGCCTCAGGAAAACATTGGCCATAATCAGGACATCCTCGCCCCTTTGTTTTAAGGGCGGCAGCTCGATCTTCACCACATCCAGGCGGTAATACAGGTCATCCCGGAAGCGGCCGGCGGCGATCAACTCTTCCAGGTCAGAGTTGGTGGCGGAGATTACCCGTAAATCTGCCTTAAAGGTCTTCCGGCCCCCCACCCGTTCAAAAGTATATTCCTGGAGGAAGCGCAGCAGCTTAACCTGCAGCTCCATGGGAAGCTCACCCACTTCGTCCAGGAACAGGGTGCCGCCTTGGGCGCGCTCCACCGTGCCCACCGTGGTGCGGTAAGCCCCCGTGAAGGCTCCTTTTTCATGACCGAATAGTTCGGATTCCAGCAGTTCCCTGGGGATGCCGCCGCAATTAACGGCCACGAAGGGGCCCTTGGCCCGCCGGCTGCGTTGGTGAATGGCCTGGGCCACCATCTCCTTCCCAGTACCGCTGGCCCCCATCACCAGCACCGGCACGTCGCTGGTCGCCACCTTCCTGATCATCTTAAAGACCTGACGCATAGGGTCGCAGGTGCCGATCATTTCCCGGGGTCTCTGGTCAGTCTCCTCCAATTTCTCCAAATAATCGCTGGCCTGGATGTCTAACTGGCCCCGGCACTGGGGGCACTGGTTCTGCGGCTTGGAAGTGAAGGGGTGGGCGCAATAAGGGCAATCGCTAAGTTTTCCGGGCCACATCGGTGTTAGAGATGACCATAGCCGGGTCAAATCATGGGGATCTAGATCCAAAAATTCCGCCCCAATGCCCCTGGCGTTGGTACGGACCACCCTGGCCAACACCTCCAAGAGGTGATTCACTTTCGGCGGAGAAAAGCGCAGTCTGACTACTGGAGGCACCGCCGGAGGGGTAGGCAGGGCCACAAAGGCCCCGTTTAATCCCAGGTTGGTGATATTCCCCTTAAAGGAATTCCCCCCAACATCCACCGCGGCAGGAACACTTACTGAAAAACGAGGCGAGTGACGCATATTATGGTATCCTAGAATATTTCCCCTGCCCAGCCTTCCCGCAACAGGATTTCAAAGGCCCTCATGGTAATACACCGATGCAGGTGAATGTCCCTTATCAGCCAGATTAGAAAAACGCTGCAGGGTCGATACAACCAATTTACAAGGCTATAATCAATCCGCCAAAAGACCTATTTGCTCCTAGGTAAAAGTGCCTATAAACTTGGGATCCAAAGCCAAGTAGTTGTATTATCTATCATGTTCGATGGAATGAGAGTGGGCATAAGATTGTTTGACCCCTCGCTATCTGTCGTGAGGCACCGAGTAATCTTATGGTTCGTCAGTCGGCCGATGTTGGCAGACGACGACTGATAAGCGGGGAAATGCAAGTTCCCCCGTAACGGATCTTTTCAATGGCGGGGAATAATTCCGTAGTGGCTTACCTACGGAAAAAATAATCACCCATATTTGGCGTGCAACCCCTAGTCAAAATTATTTCCAGGTGGAAAGCCAGATTCTATGCTACCAAAGGGGTGGAGTTGCTATAACGCTCATGGAGTGGGGAAGTGGATTGGGAGGTGGATTGGGAGGTGGATTGGGAGAAAGCTTCCTTAGGGAAGCAGATATCTCGCTAGAGAATATGGATAGAGGTTCCGCTCACCAATTTAGTTCCAAGCACAGCTCCACTAGTAATATATATGCAAAAAATAAGCCAGAAATATTTTCATTTGCTTGCCCCTCTCGGATAAGGCGTTATAGCCGGAGATCATACTTCTTTGGCGCTAAAATGCTTACAATATCTATCCATTTCCTGACCCCGGAAGTCCGCTCTCTCTTTTTCTGGAGTGATAGAGGTCTTCATGTCTTGCCTGGTTAACCCATTAAGCCTGGGCAGGGTGGTAATCTCAGAATGGCTGTGTTTACCAGGTCTTTAAGCCAACCCCTTCTCCCTTGCCCGCCTGGGACAATTCTGGTATAAATGGTGCATTTCCTCTCCGGAGGAGGCCGATGCAAAAATATCGCTTCCTTATGTTGTTTTTTTGTGGGTGGGTTTTCGCCTGTGCTCCCCTGCCCTCACCAGAATCCTTTCCCCCCAATTTTTCCCCAGAAATGATGCAAGAGGTTAACCTTTCCTTGACCTTCGAGATGCTGCAGCAACATCCTGAAACCTATAAGGGCCAGGTCATCCTCTTGGGGGGAGATATTGTCTCGTTGGAAGTGACTCCCGAGGGACCATTGCTCCTGGAAGTGCGGCAAAGGCTGTTGGACACCCAGGGTGTGCCGATAATGGAGGCCCCTACTGGGGGCCAGTTTTGGCTGCAATATGAAGGCCGAAACCGGGAAGAGTTTCGCATCTGGCGCCGTCTGGCTGTAATTGGAGAGATCCTGGGGGTGAAACGTCAGAAACTGGCTGGTATTGGTTTTCCCATTATCCTTATTAAAGCTAAAGCCGTGCGGCTGTGGCCAGGACCGGGAGAGAAAAAACTACACCCGCAGATCTATTATCCCTGGGAGGTTACTCCCCGGGGACGCTTCTAACAGGTTTTTAACCTTCTTTAACCAAACTCAACTTTTGAAACCTGCCATTGTGGGGCAGCCGCCCCGATTAGGGGAAAGGGGAAGAGACGATGAAATGGAGAAGGTTAGGCTCCCTGCTGCTGGCAACCTTTTGGCTCGGCGGCTGTGCCGGTGGGGACTTAATGGGGCCAAAACCCGGCCCCCAGGTCGGACAGGGTAAAGCAGAACTGGTGGCCCAAAAAGGTCAACCTCAGGAGATCCTTCCCGGGCCTCAGGGGGGGCAGATTTATGTCTACCAGCGTACCCGTATGGACCAGGTGGCTTCCATGGGTGGCGGCGCCTGGGGTAAACCGGAAGACATATACTACTGGTTGGATTCTAACGGGGTTATTAATAAAGTAACCTATTATCCCTACGGCAAACGGAAGTTCATCTTCCCCACAGAGGAAGAGCCGGGCACTGCGGTGCGGACTGCAGATCTTCCTTCTCAGGCGGCAGCAACACCAGCCCCGGCCCCCACCCCACCAACCAGAGAAGAGGCTGCCACTCCGAAAGCGGCTCCAACCCCGGCTCCGGTCCCGGCTTTGGCCCCGACTCCGACTCCGGCGGCCCCTCCCACCTCCAGCCCCCAAGAGAGTATGGCCCTCTCCACCCGCCTGGAGCTGCGCATGACCAAAGGTGAAGTGCAGCGCCTCCTGGGGCAGCCGGATCGCACCGAGGGTTTTCTAATGGGAGACAAAGGGGTGGTTATCTGGTTCTATAGCCTTAAAGATCGCCGTGGTCGCCAAGTGGCGACACCTCTGGTTTTTAAAGAGGGGCGCCTGGTTGGTTGGGGTGAGGCATATTACCAGAGGGTTCTGAGGGAGGCTGGGAGCCGTCAACCATGAAGGAGGCGCCCCTAACTAAATAGGGGCGTCCCCCTAGCAAGGCTGGATGGACTATCTAACCGATATGGGCATCCGCAGCAGCACGGACACATCCGGGGCATCCTGGCTGAGGCCGATTCCCACCACAAAATCGAAGGTCAACCGGGGGGAGACCACATAAGTAGCCCCGATATTGAAGGAAACGGCATTGATTTGGGTATCGGCCAGGCGAGAGCCGTTCTGTTCCGTTTTTCCGGTAAGACGCTGATTGAGCGCAAAATTAAGGGACAACCGCTCCTGCAAGGCAAAGATCAGGCCGATGCTGTATTCGAAGGAGTTGCCCAACTTAATGTTCCCAAAGTTAATCCCGTTGACCGTTCCCACGTCGCGTTCAAAGTTATAGTAATAAGCCAGGTTCAGGAAGATGACGGCCGGGTCGACGCTCTTGATGAAGGTGACTCCCGCCGAGGTCCCCCAATGACCGGTACCGGTGGGAAACTCGGTTGGTATAACGAGACCCCCGAATTCCGGTACCGCTTCCCGATGCAGATGATAGGGATCTTTGCCGGTGGGGGCTTTCATCCCAATCCGCACGATGGTATCGGGAACCCAAGACCTCCAGCGCCCTTCCTTGAGTAAATGATAATAGAAATAAAACTCCAAGTCCCCAATGTCGCTGTCGGAAATGTCCTTTTCAACGACCCTGGAAGGATCACCTTGTGCTGGTCGAATCATTTGGTCTGAGCGGATGAAATACGGAACCTTCATGTTGAGCTCCGCATCCTTCAGGCCCAGACGAAAGGTGACCCCGGGAATGAAGATGTCCCGTTTGAGTTTTTCTATGGCTAGCTGCCCGATAAGTACGGCCTCGAAGACGGTCCAGCCGCTGATGGACACATTCTGGCCGGAGATATGATCATATTCAAAGGACGGTTCGATCACAAACCGCCAAGAAGGCAACAGGGTTCCCCCTTTTTCCACCGTGGTGGCCGGCCGCGTAGCCTTCTTTTCTTCCCGACGTTCTTCCCCTACCGTTGACGGCGCTTGTTGCTCAGACTCGGCCCAGCATAACTGCACCCCAGGCCAAGCGACCCCATAGCAAAGTAATAATGCTATTATTAATCTTTTCATGACATCCCCCCATGCCAGGAATTGGTTTTTTATCTTCACAGCTCCACCAGGTTTACCTAAGTTTCAGATGCGATCTCCCTCAATCCTTGCGCAACTACCGGTAAATCGGAGATAATTCGGGTGAGCCGATCTTATGGATAATTCCTCTAAGCCCAGCTCCTTCCTTTATTAAAATTTGTAATGTTTTAAAGAAGTAACCCCAAAAAAAACCTAACCTAATCCGATGATATCATAGCCAGGTAACTGATTTGATGTCAAGCCAAATTTTGGTAGTGGGTCATTTTGAAATTTAGGGGGAGTAGATTTTTTCGCTTGCCTGTGCAATAATTAATTCATGCCTGAACGTTCAAAGAAGCCAAAGCGCCCTCGTGATCTGAATCTTTTGGCTAAAATGATAGTCGAAATCGCCACAGAGGGCGAACCCGCTGAAATCCCCTCCGAGAAAAACCCCCATGCTGTCGCTTTGGGTAAATTGGGCGGCTTGAAGGGTGGTCCCGCCAGAGCTAAAAAATTATCTGCCGAAGAACGAAAAGAATCTGCCCGAAAAGCCGCAAAAGCCCGATGGGGGAAGAAAAAAGAAGAGTAATCGCCCTATAATTATAAAGCAGCCGCCAAATTGCGTATTTCGTATTGATAACGCTCGACCGATGGATTTACCTCTAGCCTCTGTCCATCAACTATATATTTTTTACCTTTAGTGAGACAAGAAATCGGTATCCTTTGTTTGCCACTAATGCGCCCGCTGGAGAAAAAATCATCTAAGAGATAAAAACAATTAATAATTTCTTCTTCTGAAAATAACTCCTTATATTCCGCAGCCAATTCCATGGCCTTCTGAACAAAAAAGAGAGTAGAGCTATCTGGTGTATTTTTCTTTTGCCTATTCCACCCGCAATGAGTCATCACGATTGCATGGACTTTGGGTATAGTATTTAAACCCGCCTGAGCATTAAATTTATGGAAATCCATTTCTATTTCTTTTAGCATTCTTAATGTAAGCCGCAATGCCTCAACCGAATGTTGATCCACTCGGACAGGAATAATTAAAGCCTCCGCTGCACACCATGACAGATGCGTAGCTCCCCCGAAAAAAGGACTGGTATCAATTAATACCTTTTCAGGGTTTACCATTGCAGAAATTTTCTCAATGATATTCTTTAGCGATAACAAAATCTTTGCACTGGCATCTTTCCCGTAGGCTGGTCCTAATTGAGCAAACTGAGCAAGTTGGCTATAAAGTAAAGAGGGGAACAAAAATAATTCGGTGGACCCAGGCACCATAAAGGTTAATTTTCCACCCGCAAACGGTGGACAACAGAGCTTCACATTAGCCACCAATTCAGCAAAATCAAATGAAGAAATGCCAGTGATTTCGCCAATCAATGCATCATAAAGTGTTTTATCCAAATCCAAAATCATATCTCCAAAAATATTATGAGAAAAACTTCGCTGGGAACAAGCGTCAATGAGTAAGCATGGGAATTTTCTAGAAAGTTCGTATGCGAGATTAAAAGAAAGAGTGCTTTTACCTATTCCTCCCCTAAAGCAGGTGATGGCGTAGCTTTTAAATTTCATTGCCCTTTCCGGCAAATGTTCACCATTCAGAACCTGCTCATTTCTTTGGACAATCACATCTATTCCGGTAGCTTCCATGGTTCCCCTCCAGGCAAACTTTTTTTGTTTGTATCTCTTGACATCCATTCTGTCGACCAATATACTTCATCACAAATACGGCTGTCAAGAGAAAAATGGGGGGCCAGTAGGGTTGATAGACTTTTTTTCGGTAGACCTCAATTTTTATCTTGACAATGCGAATACGCTCTCGTATATTGGTCATTAAGGGGCCATTATGAACAAACTGAGCATAAAGCGGCGCGCAAGAATAATCGGTTGCTTGGTGGAGGGCAACAGCCTTAGAGCTACCGCCCGCATGACCGATTCTGCAAAAAACACTGTGGTCAAGCTCCTGGTGGACATTGGTCAGGCTTGCGCTGAATACCAGAATCAGACCCTACGGAACCTCACCTGCAAACGTCTCCAATGCGATGAAATCTGGTCATTCTGCTATGCCAAGGCAAAGAATGTCCCGGATGAGAAGAAAGGTCAATTTGGTTATGGAGATGTCTGGACCTGGACGGCGATCTGCGCCGATAGCAAGCTGGTTCCTGCTTGGTTTGTGGGGAACCGGGATGCCGAAACCGGCTCTATATTTATGGAGGATTTAGCTTCCAGGTTTACCCATAGGGTTCAGCTTACCACAGACGGCCACAGAGCCTATTTAGAGGCGGTTGAAGGTGCTTTTGGGGCGGATATTGATTATGCCATGCTGATTAAACTCTATGGAGAGATTAAGGAAGGCGAGAGGCATTATAGCCCTGCTGAGTGTATCGGCTGTAAAACTCAGGTTATCACCGGCAACCCCGACCAGAAACATATCTCTACCAGCTATGCGGAGCGCCAAAACCTTACAATGAGAATGTCAATGCGCCGGTTTACCAGGCTTACCAATGGTTTTTCTAAGAAGGTGGAGAACCTAGTCCATGCCGTCTCCCTGTATTTCATGTATTATAACTTTGCAAGGATTCACCGGACCCTAAGGGTGACTCCGGCGATGGAGGCGGGAATATCAGATCATGTGTGGAGTTTGGAGGAAATTGCTGGTTTATTAGATTAAGTAGGCTTCCTTCTGCGTTTAGCAGACCTCTTTTTATATGCTATGTTGCTAGCTGACCTGCCCCCCAAAAACTGATCCACATGTTAAGTTAGAGTAGTGGATCGAAGGGAGGCAGGGAGATGAGCAGGAAGCGTTATACGCCGGAGCAGATCATCGGGAAGCTGCGGGAAGCAGAGG
>Ga0299912_10000733_pt1 | contig 26982 bp, 28 predicted proteins | sample RVTome_2_FD_207667 | JGI IMG/M metagenome (GOLD analysis project Ga0299912, IMG submission 207667) | Soil microbial communities from uranium-contaminated site in the Upper Colorado River Basin, Wyoming, United States - RVT95D214 (version 2) ... | reverse complement strand
AAAAAATGCAAGCGCTGCGGAAAAACTATTCCAGAATCAGAAGCAACAGGAGAAAAACCTGCGAGCGGCACAGTAGCCTTCGCCAAAACAGCAGTAAAAGCCTTCTACAGAGAAAACTATCGAAAGTTAGAACTCGGATCAACACCATTCAACACTGAAACAGAATATAAAAAGCCCACACGCGACGAATGGCAATTAGTAATGGAAATTGTGCGTGAAGAGATGAAAGATGATGAGTTAGCCACGTACATCCTATGCAACAAAGACAGCGGAATGAGCCCAGGAGATTTACTGCTAATGACGGGAAAAGAAGGCAGCCAACATTTCGGCTCTATTACGGACCAACTACGAAAAGGCACAGTACCCATCCACATACGCACTATCAGAGAAAAAACAAAGGCAAAAGGAATCGGATTCTATGACTCTTTTTTTGGAGATGAAAGCGCAGAAGCTTTAGCTGAATACTTATCCAGCAGTCATTCTCGTAGGTTTTTCTCGATGGCGCAACGCACGGTTGAAGATCACTTCTCTACGATTGCTCAGCGTATTAACGCAAAACTTGCTGCACGAGAGAGAAAAGGTGAGGTAGTCATTCGCTGGAGTCATTTTACACCGAAGTCATGCCGGAAATGGTTCAATGGTCAACTGAAATTTGCTAAGGTATCATTGAAGCCTGAGCAAGTGATGGGTGCAAACTTGATTATTGAGTATATGATGGGTCATAGTATTAAGGGTCAGCAAGCCGCATATATAATAGAGAAATTCAGAGATGAACCAGGTGAGTTAAGAGATATTTACGGTCAAGGATACTACTCTATACGATTTTGGGAGAGTTAGGTTATGACCGAGGAGAAACAGAATCTATTAAATTACTTGCAAGGACATAGCCACAGCATTGATGTTCTGCTAACGAGCTTCTACATTACAGATAAAAATAAAAGTTCCATTGTAGGATGGATGGAGATTAAAGAGTATCTGAAAAATCAAGGAATATACATTTCAGATACAGCATATAAAAGAAGAAGAAATGAACTTGTGCAATTGGACCTTGCTGAATTAAAACCTATTGATTCTTATAGAAATCGTATAGCCTTGACAAAAAAGGGCGTGGCAGTTGCACTGCTGATTATTGAGTTCTCAGAGAAACTGAAAGATGTGGAAGGTCTTCACTGAATAAAAATATAATTGAAGCGTTTTTGGTTTATTGATGTCTTAACAAGCTTTCTTGAGAACCGCTACTCGTGTCTTTATGGCTGTTACCAAGTCATCCATAAGGATTTTGCGAAGTTCAGGAGTAAGAGCCGCAATATCCGTAGCAACTTCTGGAGGTACATTAACCCAAATCTTTACCATAATTTGGAATACTCAAAGTACAGTTATAACATTTGCCGTTTCGTTAATCTTAATACTTGCATTAAAGCTTTAAATCAGTTTATCTGAATATGTCTTTTCTCTTAATGACCACTATGATGAATGTTCCTACATCAACCGAAGCGGCCAGCAAAGTGAAGAGATTTATAATGAATGAACCCAGTTGGAAACTTTCAGCGTCTTGAGAGAGAGATAAAATAGCGAACTGCACCGTGGGAGAAGCAAGCATCACACAGACCATCGACAAGAATAATGCCGTCACTATAAGCTGGAAAAGATAACTTTTGGTTTTTTTGTTGTGCGGCACGCTCTTCACCTATTTGCTGAATAAAAAATACAATTCACCCACGTGTGATGCGATAGCCAAAATAAGCCTGAATAGAACCCCATAGGCAGAAAAAAAACAAAATAATCAGACTATGAACTGAAAACAGTGGGTTTGGCGTTTCGAAAAGCTGAGGAAAAATCAAAAAGACACTGACAACATCAAGCAACACTGAAATGAGTATGTAGCTTCTCAGCGAGATCGGTGATTTTTTCTTCTTCGGCATAATAATCACTAAACAAATATTCAAAAAAACTTAAAGTTAAATATCGAGTACTAAGCATTACCTGACGAACTAAAGTATGTAGTCAGCATTCTTCAACGCGGTTATGGATGTTAGTTAACGTAAGCGAAGGCGTTCATTAGAAAGCCTCTGTTTGCTGCGTTTCCTTGGTCTCTAAAACTTTAATGAAATCGGAAATCTTCGCTTTATCTTTTGCAGTCACATGCCTCTTGATTAAAGATGAAACGCCTGTTGGACCCTGATAACCAAGTAAGTCCGCGAGACTCTGAAAAGACGCGCCTTTCTCTTTAAGAATGGCCGCTACCAACGCAAGTTTAGTATTAACCACTTCAACTGCATCCAAAGTTTTCTGCGGTAACGGCATGGTAAGTTCACCTGACCAATCAATCGTGAACTTCTTAGGCTTCACAAACTCACGAACCTTAATTCTGTTGAAGCCACGTTTTTCATCAATTACTATCATATCGTCAATACCTAACTTTTCAAATACTTTGCCATACTGCCAGACACATTCAGGAACATTAGCAGAATCCAAATGCTTACAAAGATAAAAATCAAAAGAAGTCCGCACAGGCTTATGAACATCACCATAACCCTGTGTACTCGCTACAAGACGAATCTTCTCTTTCCGGAATTTTTTGAAACTGTTATGGACGGTATATCCATTCGCTATGAAGTAGGGGTCATCTTCAACAGAAATGTTGTAAACTGGACCTTGATACGAAACACGTTTTACTTCGCGTACACGTAACCAGAAGCCTTCACCAAGATTCCCTTGGTTTCCCACATCTTGATAAGGTCCACGTTGACAGGCAAGCGCAAACCCAAATCCGAATTTGTCCTCGAAGGCTTTGTTAAACCCTTTTGGAATAGTCAATGTGAAGGTTCTGTGACGACCAAATTTGGGTATATCTCCGTCTTTAATTCCAGTTAAGCAACGTTTTTGTAAAAGGAGCAGCCTCAATTGGTGGACAAGTTCTGGAGAAACCGTAGAGTAAGAAACTACGTCGTTGCATTGTTCACATCCATCGCCCCTAAACACACAGGTTATCAGTCCCTTCAATGTTTCTTTTGGAAAGCTTTTCCAACTACGAGGGATATGCTTGTTGAAAGCTCCTGAGCCACATAACTCTTTAAACACACCAGCGATAATTTTTGAGGTAAAAGTCAGTTGAATCGTGTGCTCACCCGTGACCGACGAAGTCGGTTTTAAGGAGAACAGGGTTTCCATCAAGTTTTCTGTTTCTTCTGCGTATTGTTTTTCGTCGCTGTTAAAAGTGAAAATTACGCTGCAATCTTTGTTTCCGACAGAACCTTCGCTGATGTAATACCCAAGAAGTGACCCGAAGTCATAAATCAACGGAATAAATTTGGGTGTTTTAACGTTTTTTCTAAAGAAGAAAGCGTCCTCGGTTTCCTTATATTTGAGGTTCAAGTTGCGAATTGTTTTTGCAACATCAAGTTTTCTTAGTTGCCCTAATCCCTTTTGCCGGATTTTGGGAAGCCAAACCCAATCACCAGATTTAATTTCAGATGCAGGCACTTCTACGATTTCATGTTTCAAATTTTGGCTTGGTTGCGGCACGTTAGCCCAATAGGGCAACCAAGTTTTTTCTCCATATGGCACGTACCTTTTAACTGGAACTGTATGATTAGGCGTTAACTTCAAAGGCAGATTATAAAAACTTCGTATTTCAACTAATTCGCCATTGAAGTCATGTATTGAAATGCCAGTCACACGTTTGAAGACCCCGCTTTTAGTGAGAACATATTCACCTTCAGAAACATCTTTGATTGGTTTAACAAAAGAATCTCCATAAATCAATTGGTCAGGAGGCAAACAGAAAAAGATGTTGCTGCTTAACTGCGTCTGCTGCGGCACACAACCCTTTTTCACGGCAGGGCAGTTATGTACGGCTGCGTTAGTTATTGTGAATGATGGATGGTTCTTTACTCTTAGATTATAAACTGTGCCAGCGTAATATTCTTGCGAAGTTTTAAATGCGAGCAGAATGGTTTTTTTGGTTATAATGCAACAGCGTCGACTTATTCTTTTTTCGAATTTGTGCCCGACTATTTTTGCGAATTTCTCGGCGCCTACTAAGGATATGCCAATATTGTATTGTTTTTTCTGGTCTAAGTAAAACTTATTGGGTATTCCGAAACGGTTTAAAATGAACGATAACTGATATGCGAGAGTTCGAGAAGATGTTGACATTCTGTAACCGTCTTCATCATTTTCCTTTCCAGATCCATCGCCCCGCCAATAACATTTTAGCATTTCAGCCTGTTTTTCCAGAGGCAACAACATGCACCATAAAGGCAATCTTTTCTCTGAAGAGGTTTTTCCGAATTGCGCAAAGAACTTAGCTAATGGCTTAGAGTAAACCACCGCATCCACTCCGTCATCTCGGTTGTGACGGTCTACATGAACATGATGCAAAGTGATCTTTTTAATGCGTTCATCCAAATCGCGTATCCACGTTTCCACTTCTTTTTTATGGAAACCAAAGTGTGGACCATTCCAAGCTGGATGTCCTTCTGCAATATAGTACCCAATAAGACCCATTAATGTGGAGTCTACAGATAGGGCATCTGGAACTTTTCGTCTTGTTTTAGGCGAAATTTCTTTGGGGCTATACCTAAGCCAATACTCAATGGTTGAGCGCGGAATGTGTAACTGCCTACTTATTTCGAATTCGTTTAATCCTTCATTCTTTAAGTTAGTGGCTCGCTCAACTACGGCAAGAGAATATTTCTTTTTAGACCATAGGTAAGGCTTTAAACTGATTTTATCAACATCTTTTTCAACAGTACAACGTGGAATAATCAGCAAGTGTTGCTTAGGATTAAGTTCATTAGCAGGAACTTCACGAAACAGATGTGTGACATCACTATTTTCATCCACTATTGGATGAGGATTATTGGAAGCCCCATACTTGAAAACATCCGACCTATTAATGACAAAATATGGATGTGTAAATGTACTGAGCACAGACATATTTGTGTAACGTGGCTTAATTCTAATCGCAGGTCCAGCATAACGACGCTTAAGTACCTCTTCAACCTCTTCAATTTTTCCTTCAAGAGATAACACAGTGTCTCCAACAGCATATTCTGAAAGCATTTTAGGCATTGTGTTGACAACCATAGTATCCTGAAAACATAGGTCGTTGATTTCGTCTGTTAGTAGTGCTATTGGAATATGCATGTGTGTGCGTTTCCACTTGTAGATGTTGTAGAAGAATTCGCTCCAGAATTTTACGAAGAGTCTCATGTCGAAGGCGAAGAGGTCGAATTCGATTGAGTTTACGCAGCCTTTTTTTAGTTGATTGAATAATGAGTCTAATCCGGGCTCTAATGGATTGTATGTTACGTATTCGACATTGGGGTGTTTGAAGTTTATTGAGCATCCTCCTGGAACAAAGATGCGTATAGGGTAATATTCTGCTACACTGAGGACTTCCATGCTGCTGTCATCACGCCAAACTATGGTTTCTCCGTTATTGAGTAGAAGGTCTAACATCAACAACAAAAGACTGGTCTTCCCCGAACCCGAATTATGACAGACTATGCCGCCGAATCCAGCTACGAAGTTTTCGTTTCCAGGCACTTTGAAATCGTAGACATCGCCACAGTAATGTTCCGTTGAAATCTCCGTAATCCTACAGAAAGAAACGTTCTCTTTCATAGCGTTGATTATTCTATCGATATATTGAAGCCACTGTTTTGCTTGAGCGCTGAGAACATATCCAACTCTGGCAGTTCTAATCAGCCAACCTTCGGTGGTTAATTGCCCCAAAACGTAGTTGAGGTTGTCAAGAGTTTGCTCTTTTGAGCGCTGGAGAATTTCAATGTTTGTTAAATTTGGCTCTATCTCAAGTAAACGAAGAATGTTTAATCGTTTCAAACGTCTACCCGAAAGCAAGTAATTGAAAATCCTCGGTGTCAAGGCTCTGAGTTTTTGGTCGACATAACCAGCTACACCAGTATAATTACCAAACCGTAATAATTCCATTATTGCCTTGGCAGAATTGAATAATGGCGGCGCAAAACTCGTAAACGAAGTTTCATGTATAATTTGATAACCGCCTGTACTATGAACTGTATGGTTTTTGATTGTTGTTATTTTTGGAGGTATTGTCTTCAATCTACCTGAATCACCAAGAAATGGAAGGAGATACAACATATCAGATGCTAATTGCTTGCTCACAGTAGTTCCTGCATCACCTTCTAACCAACAAGTTAAGAAAACACGCTGCAACTCATCAGAAACATTGTAGACAAAAGACGGAACATGCTTGTGATGCGCACCTCTGCCAACGTGTTTTTCAAGAAAGCCCCACAAGAACTTGTCAGTAAAAGAGCAGCGTATTCCTCTTGAGTCCTTGCGAGGAGTTACTCTTAATTTTCTTCCATAACTTTCAACTGCTTTGCTCAGTTTTTCGATATAAGGTCGGTCATCTGGACCAAAATCAAATGTGATTCCAAAATCACGTCGTCTATAAGACTTGTTGTTGATTATCCGAAAACGTTCTTTATGTGGATTACCACTTAAAGAGCCTTCAGCAGTGTAATACCCGAGAATGACCATTAAAGCTTCAATGACCTTGAAGCCATCGACCTCTAAATTGTTTAGCGAGCATGACGGAATCTTCCTTGGAACGAGTAACACATCACCTACTTGCAGGTCTTCCCCTTTTTTTTCGAGGACTTTAAGACCATTCCAGACAAGAACTGAGTGGTCTTCTGTTATTCGCGTAGACCGGTTAGTTTCAACTCTGATAGTGTACATATTACCCTCATAGTGATGCTTTACAAAGTCGCTTATTGCCGACCATTCAAATTCAAAAAGGTCATTATTATGTGATAGACTCATCCATTTTCCGTCATGGTCACTTGGAAAATCTTTGATGCTCATAATGTGAACATTACCATAGGGGTCTTTGACCATTACAGGCTCGTCAGGGTGAATTGATGAACCACATATCATAATGTGTTTTGTTTCTTTAAAAATAGGGGTAAGATTGACGTTTAGGATTTGGTCTATTCTGCTTGTAATTGGAACTGTTTGCGCGATTCTGGGTATGTGGTTATTCATTTAAAGTTCACTTTTTGCGTTCTGTAAAACCCCTTCGCCCTAATTCAGCGCCATGCTGCATCATCACGCCGCCTTGTTGAATAGCGCCGCCTGGCATACCTTGAGTTTCAGCTATACGGCTTAAAGCTTTTGCCATAGTTACTTTTCGTCCATCTATAACGCCTTTTTGATACTGCACATAGGCGCTTATAAATGACTCTAAAGTGCCGAAGAATTTGCTGAGGAATGTTCCTAAATCTTCATGCAGAAGCCAATATTGTTTTCTATCATTGGGAAAAAGAGTAACTCTCGCCAACGCTTTTTGGAACCAACCTTTAACTTTGTTAATCGCAGGCAAAAGTTGTTTTCCATATTCGATTATGTCCATGACTGATTTTTCAGTGACCGCCGGCGGTTCAGTTTGCTGCGTAGATTCCAAATATGCTTCAACCATCTTGCGATTTTCTCTTGCCGCAAGGTATCCACCTAAACCAACACCGCCTTTTTTTCCTGAATCCACCGTTACATTTATTGGTTTTTCAGGAATAACAGGCTGCTCAGGTTGAGATGCAATTCCTTCAGGTAAATAGTCTTGCAACTGTTGAAGAAGGTCTTCTGCGCTGATTTTTTTCTTGGCCTTCTCCATCATTCGTACATACTCTAAAGCTTGCCCTATGCCTTTTGCGAGAGCATCAAGCAACGTCCGAAAATTTTGCGGGTCCTTGAATTCGCCAGGCTGATTATTTTCTTTCGCATCATCATCTTTGTTTTTTAGCAAAGAAAATGGTTTGTAAAGTATTTCTCTGAGTTTATCTACATGACCAGTGATTTCGCCATAGTTAGTCTCCAAGTTTTTTTTTGCTTCCTCAAACTCCATGTAGGCGCGGTAAACGACATCAGCCATTGTGATTTCTTGCTGCTCCCCTTCCCCTCGTGTTTCTTCGTCTGGCGACTCTTTTTTATTAGGCATTAAATCCACCTGTCAAATTTGCTTCTAATCCACGGAAACACTAAGAACGCAATTACGCCTGCAGTCAAAGATATGAGGAAAGGGTCCGTGCTTGGCGCGAAGTATGGTACTATTAGAAATTGCGGTACGAGGAAGCAAATCACTCCAGCAATCAGTCGACCTAAAGTGACCCAACCTTTCTTCTTTGCAGGAGTTGGTGTTTCGGTAGGTTCTCCCCCTGATAATGGGGTTAAGCCTGCTGCTTGATAGGCTAAATCACATTCAGCGGATTTTTCAGCTAATGCTTGCTGTGCCTCTCTCAATTGATCTCTGGAACTTTCCACCATTTCTCTATAAGGAATATCGTCTTTAATGCGGATTGCCACTTGTTTAATAACTGCGGCAGCTTCTCCCAAATCTTGCATTGTTTTGTAAATTTCAGTCGACGTGAATTCTCCGCCTTTAGCTAAAGGTGTAATGTTCCGAACTTGCCAACCACCACGTTCTCCTACTACAACGTTAGCAATAACCATTCGGACGCTTTGAAAGCCAAAGGGAAATACGAATCGCTGGTCAAGAGAAATGTGATATTGAGTATCTGTGATGTTTACGCTACTGATTATCAAGTATTTTAGTCGACCACTTCTGAAGGCATAGAAATAATGTTTCTTTAAGTAGTTTTCAACTAAGGATTTTGCTTCATCATTCTTAATGTGACCTTCAGCAGCTAATATTTGCACGTATTCATCTTGCATTAATTTCTGTGCTAAGGTTACTTGTCCTTCAAGAAATTCGCCGTTAGTGAAAACAAAATTGAAATAGCCTTGGTCGCTTTCGTTGGTTGCACGCTTAGTTTTGGAAGTGAAGTACGCGGCTAAAATGACAAGCACGGCTGAGATAGCGATTATTCCCGTGATTATTGGGAGAATACTTATGCTTATGTCTACCATTACTTTTCCTCTTTTTCATCAGTTTTCTCTTCAGTTGAAAGCTTGGTTTGAGCGCTTGGGTGCACTATGACATCGATTTCTTCGCCTACAGGATAGTCTTCGGGAAAAGAAGGGTCTGCACTGACCAATGTCATTGTGTGACCTACCTCTTCCTTTAATTTGATTTTGTAAACGGATACTAATACATCATTCTCTTTCTTTTTTTCCGTCAGATGCTTTACAACTTTGAACGACAAAGCTAAAACCACGTTATCACCTCCGTTGCTTCAGCACCATGAATCCAACCGCTAAAGACAGGATGGATGAAATTAGCGCTACTATGACGATTATCCAGATAGTCCACAGGTTAGCTTCAAAACTTGCAGTGAGCAAGCTCATTTTGTCAAAATAGTATAATAATTCTTGCTTCACGAGCACAATAACTTGCTCTGCCACTTCCTCAGTAGTCGGATATTTAGGTTGCGTTGCCACGCTTATTCTAAAATGCAGAGTTATTTGGGATTTCTGAATCCAATAGCGAAAGATGTTAGGGCTTAAGTCTCCAGACCAAACGCTTACTGTGAGGCTTTGACCAACAGTGCCGTTATAAGCAATTACAACGTCGAATTCGTAAATGTCATTATCTGTTGCTCTGAATTCCATGTTTACGGGGCTCAGGTTAATCGACCAGATGCTTGTGCTTAACGCACTGGCAGTTTGCATATTAAGAGGACCTGAAAAATTAGCGGTGTAAACATAGTCTAAAATTATTTTTGCTGGGGCAAAAGCATTCAAGTCACAGTAAACATCATATGTAGGCACATATGAAGAAGGCTGCGCGTTTCCGCTTTTAAAAGTTATTGCGAATTGTTGTGTTTTTGTGGTGCCGATACTATCCTGAACTTTATAGATTAAAACCGCATCTTTGTCGACAGTTAATGCGCCATTATTTTTGACCTGCAGAGTGAATGACCGTTCTTCATTGGGGATTAATGTAACTATGCCTGCACCTGAAACTGAAACTGCTGTGCCTAAATCTGGTGGCAACTCTATGAAATGTGTGAGAGTAAGGTTGGTTGTTGCTGAGTTTTTTATCTTAGTGTTCACATATCCGATTTCGCCTGGTTCCAATGAAACGCGAGTTACTGAGAAATCCGTTATGGAGAAAAGTTCTTCTGCATAGGTTAAAGGAGCTGATTGTGCTGCTAACATAATGGCAATAATGCAACTTATGAAAACCAAAGTTTTTCTCATGACGACCCCTTTGCTTCTTCTATTGCGTTTTCTTCAAGCATTGAACCCAACCCTTCTGTAGCCTCTTTAGTGTCCTCAGTAGTTTTTTCACCTTTCTTCTCTGGTGATTTTTCCGTTTTCTTATCTAATTTTTTAACTTCTGGTTCACTTTTCGCAGGTTTGATTGCTTTCTCCAACAAAAGTTGGGCTGCTTTAGTAGCAACACGTTCAATTTGTTCTGGAGATGCAACATATTCCAGCATTAACGGGCAGGGCATTACTCCAAGCTGTGCAAGAGCGCATGGTTTATGTGGTCTGCCGCGTCCTCTTTGCTCATCATTGGAAGGACTTGCCTCTGTAGTAATTACTTGCGTTTCAATCTTTTGACGGGGCATGACGCAGATGCCTATTGCCAAAACCACGACTACGGCAAGCAGTACAACTACAAGCGTTTTCAGCAACATTTCATCAAGAAATAGTTGTTCTAAAAACGACGCGCCGATTGTCGTACTTAAAAGAGCATAACTAACGGTTGCTGTTCCTACGATAACCAACGCCATTTTGAATTTGAATCCAAGGTCCATTATCTTTTTCCCTCCAACAATTTTTGTATGTCAACGCCCTGTTTTTGAAGAGTTTGCGCGAGGGAGACGAAGTGAAGTTTCAGAAGGTCTATTGAAAGTTCGACTTCAATTAGGTCTTCAGGGTCATCAGAAAGTTGAAAAGTCCACAGCGCCTTTTTCTTTGATTCATCCCAACTTAAATCAGACCTTAACCATATCCGGAGCGTTTTGGTAACAATTGACCCCATTGAGATTTTGGCTCCAGAGATTTTTTTCTCATAAAGACGCGGTAGCAATACTGCAGCTAAATCTGGCGGTATATCTATAGTGGTTTTTTTAGGTTTCTCTTCTTGCATGATTGGAAAGTAGCAGTATGGGTTAATAATATTTATGGTTTTATTTTTTATGGCGCAAACATTTTAAACAAAGAACAACATCTGATAATTCCAGATGAAAAATGCTAATACAGACTCCAGAAGAAAAGCACCTGCATCCCGCTGCACTACTTTCTGAATATTGCAAAACCATGGATGCCTTAGTTCCGAAGGAACGCTTAGACCTATTAAGCCAAATGGAAAAAATCACATGTCCAGAGTGCGGTAACACTCATTTTTACATAGACAAAGAGGAAGGAGAGATAGTTTGCACTGAATGTGGATTAGTTGAACAGAAACATGCAATTCCTTTCGCTGTTGACTTTGACCAAAGCAATAGTTGTAGTCCAGAAGCAGACATGAGCTTGGGAAAAAGTCATGGAAATGGAGGGAAGATGACTATGTCAAATAAAGAGCTGTTTTCAGTGATTGCGACGCACACTAAAGATGCTTTCTCAGACCCCGATATTGGATTAAGAGCACGTTTCATGAGGATTTACACTAATACAGTCGAGCACCCCACCGTAAAGGCATTATTAGTTTTAGGGTCCAAAAGAGTACGTGAACCGCGATGGCAAATCGATAACAAACCGAAGAAAAGAATCTGTTTTGCACAAGATTACGCTAAAAAACTCAGGCATATCGGTTCATACATCGCCTTCAGCAACCTTCATCCAAAACTTCACACGATTGTCGACGCCACTTTTGCTCTCTGCTTAAAAGAATACGGAGAAATAGGTATCATGAATGATGCTTTCGATACTTTAAAAATAGACCCAATCGTTTTTGAAGGGGTAAACTTATTCTTCACGTTACCAAGGTGTTTTGCGTGAGTGCTGTAGCGCCTGATACAAGAACCGTAGAAGATTTACGGGCAAGCCACAAGCAATTGATGATGCTCGGTTTAAGCCGCGAAGACAGCTTTCTGCAAACAGTTATAATTGATATTAGTGATGGAAAAATCCTTGTTGGAAAACATCGCAAGTACGCAATTTCCGATTGGACTGAAAAAAAAATCGACACTAAAAACGACCCCCTGCTTAAAGAACTTGTCATTTTACACGGAAACATCCAGAGAATTGTCAGCGAAGAAGAAACAAAAATGCGATTACTAAGAGTTGCCAAAATTCTTGAAGAACGCGGAGTATTACACGAGTTGCCACCACCTAATTGTCACAACTGCGGCAAACCCTTAGAGACCAAGAGTGAGGCAAAATCACAAAATGGCGGCGCCTCGCATTGCGCTCTCTGTGATGCTGAACTGAATGAAGAAGAGCAAAAGTTTTTGGAACAAGGTCATTTTGAGTGGAGAAAAATAAAGAGAGAAGACATTTGCTCGGAAATGGCGAAAATCGTGCCATATTCAGATAGAAGAATACAGCAACTTCTTCCCAAGGAATATAAAAAGGCAAGCATGATGAGAACTACGGAAAATTGCCGAAACGTTTCGCCAAATCCCCCTGAGATGTCTGAACTCTCTGAAGTTGAAGGAGTGCTAACGGTTGAAGGCATAGCTGGAAAAAATGAAGAAAATTTGGAAACCGCCGCCAGAATTGCAAAAGCATTCAGTGTAAATGCTGAAGATGAGCAAAAGCAGTATCCTTTCGCAGAGTGTCTATGTAGAGGTTGCCCAAAAGAGTCTATATGCCCGAAAGTAGTAGTTTGAGCAGGCAAACTCATCTTTTTTTTTATTTAGCTTTAAGTCGTAATTCTAAAAGCAAAACTTTCATGTTTTTCTCTTTAAGCTTCTCTAAACAACCATTCTTATGAACGTTGAAGCCTCTGTAAATTTTACCTGTTCCCGGCGAAACCAGTTTGCGGCATATAAAGCAGATTTTAGTTTGAGGCATGCAATCCTTATTTAGCCATGTTATATTCATAACGCTGTTTTTAAAGCTGATGAATAGTTGCGCTCCGCAAGAGCAACATGCAAAAGCGTAGTCGCCTGTGTCATGCCAAATTTTGCGTTTTATAGTGCGATTACAATAGCTGTTAGGACACTTGAAGATGATTCCGCGTTTAGTTTCCATTCTTCTTAGTCACTTCTATGGGTTTTGTAGAAATTGGTAAAGGCTTGTCAGGGAAGTATTTGTTATGCCAAACTTCGAACCCTAACACTCTGATTTCACAAGTATTGTCGCCCATGCAAGATTCGCAGAAACCTGGGCTTTTGTTCGGGCAACCAAGAATGACTTGTTTATACTGCTCTTCAGTTAAGCCTTTATCTTTCCAGAATTTTTCTGAGACACGCCATTTATAACCCATTTCACAGTAGCTCATCAACCTTCATTCTCCTTTAATTTATAGTTCTTGTAAATTGTTATGCAGAAGCAAGCCCAAGGAATGTTCAAGAACAGCGCGATTAAAGTTAACAGTACGCCCTGAGCGTTTTGCATATTAAAAACAGCGAAGAGTAACCCGATGATGGTTGGTGAAAATAGGATAAGTGTTGCTAAAAATAGTGTTAGAAGAAGAACAGCGTGACTGAAGAAAGGTTGCAGTGTGTAGTAATATTCACGCATTGTTGTCAATACAGCCCTCAAGAAGTTCAGCCATTTCATTGCAATTCCTCTGTTATCACGGGGTCTGTCCAATACCCAAGTTTCCAATAGTAAGTCGTGTAAGCGGTATTTGTGCCATTAAAGAAAGTTACGTAAACTTTTTCCGGCGTATGGTAATTGTCAAACCCGAACCATGTGTCATTGCCATGTTGACCGCTGACCGTTATTACACCATTCGTTTCAACCATTGATGGCTCAGTGGAGAATGCCCATATCTGGTATGAGTAGTCAAGCTTCCAAAAGAGCCCCGTGAATACCCATGTTGCCTCATAGTTTTCTTGTGGCATTCGTACTAAATGGCTTGTTTTCCAACCAAGATAAGTAACGTTCTCAAACTCAAGCACCGCGCAGTTGTCAATCCAAACTATGCCGTTTTCATCAACTAAAATTACGTGGTCGCCACTATACTTTATCTCAATAGTTCCATTTGGATAGGTTTTAATGGTTTGTAGTTTCCATGAGCCATCTTCAACCCAATCAAATAGTGCTTGGAAATTTCCTACTTGAGTGGGTACGGGGGTTGGTATTGGGCTTGCGAAGCTCAATATGGCAGCTGCCAGTAAGGTTGAAACTCCAAACAGTGCAATGAGTAATCCAGCAACGAATAATCCATATAGTTTCATGTGATGCCTCACAAAATCAAACTTGTTAAGTACTCTGCGGCTGCTTTAGCGTCTTCGGGATTTATTTTCTCGGCAAGGCGTTCTTCTAAGCACCATTTGTACCCTTCTTTCTGAACTCCGATAATCAGCGATGCCTCAACAATAGGTCCCAGCACTGCCGAATAGAATGAACCTGGGATTCTTCCTTGCATGCCTGTTTTGTCGTACACGAAGTTGTAGAGGTCTTTGGCAGTGGTTTGTTTCTTTTGGAACACTTGCCAAGATGCTTTTTTGGATTGTGGAGAGAAAGTACGTATTCGAGCTTCAGTTTGCGCTATAACATCATTTTTTATCAGTTCTCTGATGCGCTCAGAGACATTGACTGTTACGAGCCGTTTTTCTTCTGGACCAAGCAACCGCTGATTTATTCTGGCGTCGACATCCGCGATTGTGATGCCGCTACGTTGCATGCTACCGTCAGGTAATGCAAGATTCCGCACTAAACCTGTCAGAGTCTCGACTTTTTGCTTTAATTCTTCAAGTTCTTTCTTATATTCTTCATTCATTTTTAATCACCTTAAATTTGATAAATTTGAGCGTAACTGCTCAATTACTTTGTATCTCCTTGTGTTTTTGGTTAATTAATTCTGAAATCGGTGCATTGGGAGCGATTTTTGGAATAAAATCAATCAGGAAAGCTATGGTGGAGTCACGCATTTCTGAAAGATAATGTTCAAGTTGCGTCATGGGTAGAAGTGTTCGGCGACCATAAAACTCGGTGAAAGCAATTCGTAAAATGTCAATGTTTTCCTTTGTATTTTTTACTCGTGCAAGAACTGGGCAATCCAAGAACCATTCAAATTCGGCGGCTTTTTCAGTTCCAGCTTTAAAATAGCACTCTTGAATGTGTTTAAGAAAATCTTGTTTAATCATTAATGGTATCCATTCAGGAGTAAGGCGAAGCCACCATTTTGAGAGATGAATAGTTTCTGTCGGTTTCACATCATTCATCACTTTTGACGCCTCTCGAATTTTAAGCCTTCTTCAGTCACGTCGATTCCCTCAACCGTATCTGAGAAAACGTGGCAGGCTTCACATACTTTTTGTTCAAGCAAATTGAGCATTAATGCCACTTCAGCTATTTTGAATCGAGTTTGACTTCTGGACCGCAAGAAATTCAAAACTCTATAGTGGTCAGCGTCAGGTTTTGTGGCTTTTTCATCGAAATCATAATGTTGTTCGACTGTTTCGGTAGGAACTTCCTTTTTTGTTTCTTCGAGTTTAGGGGTGCGCACCCCTATCTCCGCATTTTTCTTGTCAGCCTGTATCTTCTGGTAGCCTTTCTCGACCTCATCAAACAAATCGCTCAGTATCTTGAAGTTGCGCTCAAAATAGGCTCGTTCTCGTTCGCCAACGGCAAACTTCTTCGCTGTTTCCTTCACAATCGCTTCCAATTCAAACATCTTATTCTTAAGTGCCTGCGCTGCTTCAGGCGTGACCATCACTTTGATTTTTTCACGCAGCTCCATCAGTTCTGCTCGCAGAGTCGTAACAGCTTCGGGAGAGGAATATGCTTTAAGTTGGTTTCGCAGATTCGTTACTTCTATTTCCAAGTCACGCTTGCGTACTTCCAAGTCACGATTGCGTGATTCAAGATTGTTTTTGACTGTTTGCAGTTCTTCTATGCGTTCGATTTCTCGTCTGGCAACATCTGTGATGTATAATCTTTGTAACATGCTTTGATAATGGATTGGTGAACCTTCACCGAGAATTACTGTGGCGTGGAATGTGTCGTTGATGATTTCTATAAGATTTTTCACGGTGTCTTTGCTGGCGCTTATGAAGGCAGCTAAGTCTTCTCGTGTAGGATAGCGTTCTGCTTCTGTGTCACGTTGAACACGCATTAACAGGTTTTTTGCGCGTTCATCATGTTTTGCAAGTTTTTCAAGGTTGTTCTTAACAATTGGATGCTCAAGAACATTAGAAATTGGGCTAAACATGGTGAGAGATGCCTGTTGCCCTAAGGAATCTATGCGTTTTTGCATGGTTCTCTTGTCATCTTCCAACACTGCTATCTTATCTTTATATTTGGTTTCTATTGTTGCTGCATCGCGCTTTAGCTTTTCTTCGAACCGAGCTGTCGCCTTCTTTTCGATTTCCGCGGTGATTTGGACAATATTGGGAAGGGAGGGCTTGATTTTCTCCAAAATTTTTGGTAAGGCGGCGTTTAGGTTCTCAATTGTCTTTTTCAATTCAGATGGTGCAGGAATAGCTTGTGCCTGTACGTTTCCGCCCAGATGTGTTGTTGTAACTGTGTCGATTTTGACGAATTTGGGTTCTTTGACTATTGAACCGCTGATGTAGAACTCTCCGGGTTGAAGGCTGTCTACGTGTGGCTTACCGTCTTCAATTACTTTACCACCCTTATCTCTTGGGTGTCTGAGAATAGTGGGCGCCACCTGCAGAAAATCCTTGAGTGTATCGAGGTCGGATTCCCATTCGATACGCCCAATTAACTTGAGTTTAGTGCATTGGCTTAGAACATTCTTTGAAACGAACGCAGGCCTCTGCGTGGAGATGATTACGCCCATACCACGTTTTCTGCCTTTCTTTGCCAAGTTCTTTATTGTCTCGAGGCAAGTCTGTGAAGCAGTTCCACCCTGGGGACCGAATTCATCTCCTTCTTCAACTATGGTTAAAAGTGGTTTTCGCTGTACGGTTTCGAGTTGAATTAAACGGTTATAGAAAAGCTTCACATATTGTTTGCCCATTTCGGTATCTATGAGGGATAGGTCGATGATGAATGAAAGACCTTCCTCAAGAACTTTTTCAGCCATGAATTCGGCTGTTTCAAGTTGGATCGGAACATCTTGTCCGATTATAAGGAAAAACTTGAATTTTTCTCTGAGAGATGCGAATTCGCCTTCAACATCAATGATGCCGATTAAGCATTTTCCAGCGGTTCGTTCTACGATTAGACGGATGAGGTAGCTTTTGCCGTATCCTGACACCGAAGTAACAAGTGTTCGTCCTGTTATCAGTTCTGTGGCGTCAACATAGAATTCTTCACAAGTCTCAAGGGTATGACCTAAGAGCACTCGGTTTTGTTCATATCGAGGATTAGGAACCATATTAGATACATCCATCATTATACAACGCTTTCATGGCAGTCTCTCCTCAGGCGAGTACAGCACAATTTCATTGTTTGGAGTGAAAAACCAGAAAGTGAAATCTCCATAAAAAACATCGTTTTCGCATCTACGTGTTTAGCGATGCTTTTGAAAACAGAAAAATCGTTTATCTGTGTACCTGAACCGACCCAACTATAGTTTACAATCGCGGAGGCATTTTGCATGATGAACTGCTGTCGTAGGTCTGAATAGTAATCTTTAGACTCTACTGTGTTTTCATTAGATATTGATGCTGCTAATGTTAAAGACAGCGTTAAGCATAGTACACCAAACATTGAAATCAATATTCCTAATTTTTTCTCGCTGTCATGGATCATTGGGTTTTCTCCGAAAATTTGAGTGTGAGTTTAGACGAAGCTGTTTGCTTAATGTATGTTAGTGCTTCTTGGCTTACTTCTTTGAATGCTTCCTCGTTTTTGGTTACGAAAATTAATGCGCCGAAGTGTATCGGACTTTCGTTTCCTTTTTTGAGTGTTAAAGAGCCTGTGTGAAGTTGCAAGTAAACATCGTCGTCGTCGCTTTCGCGGTAGGTGTCATGACACCTATGGCTGAGGTTGTCCGCATCTATTTTTTGTTTTCCTGAAACGTGGTCTGCCAAGTTCGCCATGATTGCTCTAAACGCAATTTTCACATCACATAATTGAATAGGGGACGCTTTTGCGACCCCAGGGGCACAGTCGTAACGAGTTTTTAGGTCGCGGGCAGCTTCCTTAGCTGTTCTATTCCTAAGTTGGGAACCCCTTTCCTCAATTACTTTAAACTGAATTTCAAGCTGTTTACTGTCTGGATGATAAAAGAGACCGGTAATTTCAGCTTCCAATCTTGGAATGCTGTTTTTGGGGTAGCCCTCAACAAACCAAGCCATATGAACTTTTAAGTCGTTGGTCAAGTCGATGATGGTCTTGTTTTCTGGAAAGAAAACATAGGTTTTTCCGCCAAAAGTCAATCGTTCAAGCCAATATGCGTTAGCATCTCTCCACTCAGAAGTTTTCAGAAGTTCCTTAATCTGTTGATAGAGTGTTTTCACAAGCCAGGGCGCCCGCGGCAAGTATTTTGCTAAGTGGAAAACGACCTTATCACTCATGTTTCGTCATCGCCGCTTTTCAAAGCTTCTTGTATAAGCAATTTCTGAACCTCAGCGCGTACCTCTGGAAGAAGAATCTTGTGTACATCGCCAGTTTTAATGAAATCCATGATGCCTATGGAACCGCAAGCCACAAGGTCTTCTCTTTTGTGCATGATAATAGACTGGCTGCGGCTGCGCGAAAGCAAAACAGCCTCTCTACAAATCTGCATCCGTTTAGTTTGCTGCAGCATGATTTCGGCGAAAGGCTCAAGAAACTTGAGAGTCTCCGCGTAAGCTTTGGGTTTACTTTTCATTGTGCGTATCGCTTTGAGACTTTCAATACGCGAGAAAACTTGGCAGTACCAAGTAGCAAAATCTATGTTGAAGGCTTGCTTAATCTTTGCCTCAATTTCATTCACAATCCAACAACTCCTTTAGCAAATATTGCGGACTTGCCACCCAATTATTGCCTGTGTCATTTACATACCATTTATAACTGGTCGTTCTTTCTGAAGCGTATGTATTGAGTATTTTAGTGGTGTTCATCCATGCAGAAACACCTGCGAGACCTACCCAAGTATCGTTTTTCCACATGCCTGTATTGTTTGTTGAAAAAACATATCCGCTGAGACCGTTATTGTCTGTAGCGTAAAGGTTGAATGAGTAGCGGCAACTTTCTATGTCAGAATTATAGGATTGATGACTCAACATGGTGACAACATCGCTTACAGTAGCGCCGCCAGTGGCGTTAACCTCTTTCGGTGGCAATTCAAGCAGATATTCTATCGTACCGTAAATATCTTGATACTCTGTTTGTTCAAGAAGGTCAAGGGAAACCATGAACAGGTCTTGGTCATTGTACAAAGTATAGTAGTCGTCATGGAAAATTGTGAGTTTCATCATATTGCTAACAGGATAGCGAGTGATGATCCGAAAGTATCCTGTGTCATTACTTACGGCTTTCATATAGTAGGTTTCATCTGTGTTTGCAATGACGGAAGCGTTAGACACGGGTAAGCCTGTTACTCTGTCTACTACGTGCCCTTTCAGCAGGATTAGCGTTTCTTTCTTTTGTATTGGATGCGATGTGCTTTCCACGTAGATTAATGTGCCTGTGAGAGCTATCAGTGTTACAAAGAGGATTATGGCTGCTATCTGCGCTTTTTGTCTTACTTTCATCTTCGTGTATCTCCATGAGCGTAAGTGCAAAGACTGTGGCAGCTTTTTCCCATGCTGCAAGCGTAACTTATAAGTACGATATTTGGCCTCTCCCAAGTCAATCTCAGTGGAACTATGATGATGTCAAGACCGTCATTAAAGACATCATCGTCGTCTTTGTGAGGACCCATAAACGCGTGACAGCGCTGAAGCATGGGATTTACGCTAACCATTTTTTCCGTTTTAAAGTTTTGGGATTCCATCACATCACCTTTCTTGCTTCTTCTTTTTCACTGTTAAAACGTGGTCCGTGATTTCTATGGATACAGTTTCTCTTGGATTGAATGGGAAAGCGCTATCTCCTGATAGTGCTGTGGAAATGTAAAGGAACATTTTTCCGTCTTTGCGTTTCCAGAATCGACCTTCACCAATTTTTGCCATAATCTCACAGTTCTAACAGTTAATGCTAATGAGTAGTTAAAACTTTCGGTGAGAAAAAAATATGATTATTTTGTAACACACACTATGTAACTTGCTGCGCTTGTGACCGTTACTTGCGCGTTGATGTCTCCGAATCCACTGATTCCTCTATAGGTCACATTTTCCCATGCGTCCCATGTTGCTTTTTGGCGTATATTTGTCCATGAACAAATTTGAAGCCCTGCTTGCCCAGTTTTGAAGTTGCTTCTGGTTTCCAATAGTGAATTAGGCGAGCCCATCCAGATTTTTGAGTATCTGTAACTATAGAACAGTTTTGAATTAACATACATATTCCATGTTTTCAAGTCTTCAGTTGACCTTTCTAAGCGGATTGTGCAATTTCCATTAGGCATATCTCTTGATGCGATTGTGGATCCTTGTCCTTTATCAAACACCGTCATGAAAACCTGCGTTACATTGTTGTCGGGATAAATTCTGACGCCGCCTTCGCAAACAAACTCGTTTCCTATTGTGCCCACGTTTATCTGTGTCCAGTAACAGTTGCTTGGTGCGCCTATAAGGTCCGCAAGGTCTACATATTGCATGGTTACTTCTCCACTTACGCCTGTTGCGTTTACACTTTCAAATTGCACACCACAAGATACATCAATAGTAGTTTCCATAACTATGATGGCGGCGACTATTGAAACTATTACGGCAATAACTATCATTAAACACGTATAGATTACTTTTTTTGTGAATTCTTTCATAAGAATTTACCTGTTAAGGATGCTCAAGCGCTTTGTTTTTTTTACGCTTCAATGCCATTAACATTACGACGGCTAAGCATACGAAAAGGAAAACTCCGATTAGCATAGGCGCCATTCCACCGACAGGCACGAGGGATTTTTCAATCACATTGAAGCTTATTGGTACTGAGGTTAAAGCTTCCACTAATCCTGATGTAAGCTTTACTGTCAACAGCATACTGTGTCTTCCCAATGTTGCGTTTTTAGGAACACTTAAGGTAAAATCCAAGGTTGCCGTACCATTCGCCTCACCTGCTTTCTTATAAAACTCTTCTGGCAGCGTAAAAGTGTAGTTTAGGATGTCAACGCCTGAGTTTATGACAAGTTCGGTGATTTTTACTTGGTTTACTCCTGACCACAAAATAGTGACCGTGAACTGCTCGCTTGAATCAAGATACAGAGATCCTAAGTCTATGGCTTTTGAATATACGACAAGCGTTGGTGTTACTGGTGGAGTTGACACTGGCGGTGTTCCATCTACTCCGCCTTCAGATTGATAGATAAGTTCGATGTCTAACGTTGGGTTTGTTTCGAAGTCGACCGTGGCAGTTAAAATGGGTGTAGCCCATGTCCAAGTTACGTAGATTCCGCCGACCTTTAAACTGTAGGGTTCAGCTGTTCGTGCCCAATTAGCTGTGTCCACGCATAGTTCGGGGGTGCTTGTTCCGGTGATGTTGTAAATTATCCAGCCGCTATAGGTCAAAAGTTCAGGTGTCCCCGTGGTTGTTTCGTTAACGCTTATTAGAACATAGTAGCTTCCAGTGTTTAGTCGAGATATTAAAGTGTCTAAGTTTTGCGCTGCATTGGCGGTGACAGTGATGTTTGTTGCAGACTTGATTATGTGCGATTGCCACATGGTAGTAACGTTTACGCTTCCGTAGATTGCTGGAAGAAGATAATAACCGTTTGTGTTGCTTGTCACCGAGTATGTCGTGCCGTTTGAATATGAACCGCTGAATGAGACGGTTCGCGGAAGGTTGGCTCCGTCCTTGTCGCGGGCTTGAAGTGCAATGTAAGCGTAAGTTAAGGTTATGTTGTATTGGAGGCTGGCCATCCAGTTGCTATCTACATCTTTGACGTACCATCTGTAGCTAATGATGTATCCGCCTGTGTCGTTGAGGGTTTTAGTTTTGTTCATCCATGAGGTTGGACCGCTAAGGCTTGTCAGAGTGTCATTCAGCCAAGTGCCTGTATTATTTGTCGAAAATATGAATCCATTGAGACCGTTGCCGTCTGTAGCGTAAAGGTTGAAGGAACAGGGAGCTGCCGCGATGGTTGTATTGGTAGATTGATTGCTGAATGTAGTGTCAACGTTACCTACTCCGGCGATGCCAGTGCTGCTTGCATAGCAAGGGATAACCATACCCATGAGGAGCAATATAAGTAGAATGGAGCAGAGAAGTTTTTTCACGAGCGAGTCTCCTCTTCTTCGGTTTCTCCATCAGTTTCTTCGTGGCTTTTCCGTAATCGTTTAGACACCACAACAACTGTTAAGATTAAAAACGCTGCGATTCCGATTGCTCCAGCAACTATAGGTGCCAAATTGAACGTGTCTGTTTGCGAAGTGTTTGAAATTGTTCCTTCTGAAGGCGAAGATGATGGAGAAGGCGAACTTTCATGAGGTGGAGGCGAAGCTGTAGGAAGTGTACTTGCGGGTGAAGGTGAAGGTGAGGTCGACGGGTTTGTAGACTGTGGTGAGGGAGAGGGAGATATTGATGGTGATGCCCCTGAAACAGTAATGATGCCGTTTATTGTGCTTGCGGGAACAGCCACTCCACCAGTCATCCCTGATGAAGTATCATTAGTCACCAACTTAACTTCAACAGTAAAAGTGTACACTCCAGACATGATATTGCTTAACGAAGTGACTGTAACGTAAATTAACTGATTTTCGTTTGGAGGAATCGTTAAGCCCTGAATTATGGCTGCTGGCTCTAAACTGTAAGATAATGTGCCATTTTCTGGTGCGGAAGTCTGGTTCACCGTAGCTATCGTTTTTATGGCAACATTATTGTTGTTGTATATCCTGACAACTTTGTATTGCTCAGTGGAGCCAGCGGATAAGTTTTCGTTAATTTCATATTTGCTTGTTGCCAAGCTTAAGGCTGAAACAAGAGGGAAAGTGGCAACTAAGAAAATAACTATTAGTAGGGTTGCGAGTTTTCTGAGTTTTTTCACTCACCATCATCCTCTTTAATCTTCTATTACTTGAACTGAAAGAATGTACTCGTATGTTCCTGACGGTTGCGGATTTGGCACTGTGATCCATAGTTTGAATGATTTCGCTAAAGCTTCTCCTGCTGTTTGCGAGGTTAAGCCGCCGACGTCAGCGTAGCTTGTGGTTAAGGCTATTGCGCTGCCAAGGGTATCTTTGTGTATTGTGATTGCTGATAACGCTATGGTGTTTGAGCCGCTTGAGAGGGTTCCGTTGCCTTTAGCCTGCACATCGAAGCCGTCGTTTGAGGTCACGGTTATGTCTATGTCAAAGTCTCCCGGACTTGTTAACAGTACATCAGTGTCTCCAGGCGAGAGCCCTGTCCAGCCATGCGTTGCGTCGTCAACAGTCATTTCAGAGTAGTAGTTTACTCCGAAGAACAACTGCGTTTCGCTGTCTGTATTCGCTCCATCATCTGTCACGTTGATTCTGATAGACCAGCCTGTGGTGCTGTGTGTATGGTCGCCTTGCTTGTCAAGTTTGAATGCTAAACGGAATGTGCCGCTACGTGCAGATTGGTCTGCTGGGTCACTGCAATTCGCCGCTACCATGTCGGTTCCGCCTGCGTTAGGACCAACTTCCGCGTAAGTATCGGTTGCTTGTGTATAACTGAAGGTGTAGTGATTGGCTTCTGCATCTGCGCTGCTGGCAGTCGAATTGCTACTCCAGATGGTAAAGTAAACAATTGTTAGGTCCACGAGAGTGTTATTATCAGCAATTGTGGCTGACGCCCAATACTCCGTGGCTACATCTATAGCTGAATTATTTTTGTCGGTTATGGCTACGTCTGTGAATGCTGGATTTGTTATGGTTGGAATTTCATCGCCGACTTCTGCTTCACCGACACTTGAGGCTGCGTACACGGTTAAGATTGGAATTGAAAGCAGAAGCAAACAAAGAACTACGACTATTAATCGTTTTTTCACTCATTCACCTCCCTTAGTCCTCTCCTCCTGAAAACGAAATTGTTAGCGTGTATGTTCCGTCCTGCTGCGGGTTCGGAATAGTTATCCATAGTATAACGTAGTATTCTTGCTCGAACACTTCTTGGTCGCCTGTAAAGCCTTGATAGTCAGTTGTCAGAGGAATCGCATCTACGAGGTCACCACCAAATAGTATGGCGCCGCAGGCTATCGTGTTTTCGCCGCTAACCAAGTAGGCTGCATCAGCTTTAACTGAAACATACCAGTATCCATTTGCTGTTATGATGAAATCTATGGCTCCATCTCCGCTCAAATCAGTCGTTACAAACTCGTCAAAGTAAACGTCAGCGGAGAAGGCGTTGCTACCAACGTAAGCTCCGAGCCAAACACCAGACAGGCCATCATAACTTTCCTCGATGTCAAGTCCAGTTAATGAGATAACTGCTGAACCGTTCACGACCAGCGTTATGGCGCCCGCAATGGCATCAACTTGAAGGTTTATTTGGTAAGTGTTATTAAGCGCAAAATCGTCGATTACGCTATAACCAAAATCATCTCCTCCAATGTCAACATCATAAGAGAGGTACCACGCCGTGCCATTCCAAGGGCATTCTGGCTCGTCGGTTTCTCGGTAGACCCAAAGCCTGATTTTATGTTCACCATAAGGGTATTCTGTCCAGTTCGGTGCATCTCCTTCATTATCGATAAGACCGAGAAGCCAAAGTGAATAATCTTCATCTAAACCGCCTAAGCCATCTGAGACTTTGAATGTGAAGTTTGTGCTGAATTGGCTATAATAAATTGGCAAAGTTAGACCTAAGTTACCCATGCTGCCTTCACCATCAATCACACTGCAGAATAATGATTGCTCACCACTTGTTGACCAATCAGTAGACAGCGATACAGTACCACCCGACTCTTGATGAATGTACCACCAGTCCTCATCAATTGAACCCTCCTCAAAGTCATCAGGATAAACAATTTGTGCAGCGTTAAGAGTGGCATTAACATCTCCAGGGTGGAGTCCAGTCCAGCCGAATGAAGAATCAACTATTGTGATGTCAAAGTAGAAATTTACTGAAAATTGCTCTGAATAAAGGTCTTCGTCTTCAGTCTCAGAATCATCCGTTGAAACGTAAACATCAGCTGAGCCGTGATTCATCGCACCGGTAAGTTGGAAGCAGAAAGAGAGCAGGACCGTGTTTGCATCAACAGTCTCGTTCATCGAGTTTTCACTTATGACGCACAGTTCATTGGGGTCATAGACTTCCTCAAAAGTGCCAGTCTTGCATAGCAAGGGATAACCATACCCATACCAAATTAGAACAAAGAAGTCATCCCCTCCCTCGTGTATTCCCTCCGTTACTAAAATGTACACATCTTCCAAGTCCGCTACGAAGTCTGCATCAAAAACAGTTACGTTCACCCAACCGTCAACGCCCACGTCAAAAACTTCATCGCTGTCGCAATCAATATTCACAGGGGCGTTATTGCCGACTTCCGCTGAAATGTCTCCTGTAGCGTGTGTAACTACTTGCGCGTGCACGCTTCCTGTTGGCGGACCTTCAAACGGAGACCCATAATCGACAAACGCATAGAAAATAGTGTCTAATCCCGTCATATATTCCGAACTTAGCACAGGTTCATTTAAAACTAATTCGCCGTCAACATAGGCAAGTATTTGCCCTGTGTTCAAAACGAGCACTTCAATTTGTTCGTCACCGCTGGCGGAAGGGTCAACCCATTCATGGAATATTTCCTCGCCATCTTCCTGCACCGCAATATCCAGAAGGTTAGTGAATAAACTAACAGTAACATAGTTTGCTGCGGTTACATTCGCAAGTTCAAAATTAAAATGGTCGCCGCCAGGATTCGCTTCCAAGCCTGTAATGCTGCAATCTAATGTTATTGTGAATGAAGCACTGTTGGAGACCTCATACAATGGAACTTCATGCGCGTCACCATCCACTGAAATTAACGTGTCCGAATACAGATACAAAGCTTTCACAGTATTTATCAGCGGACTGCAGGCTACCAGAAGAATTGCCAGCAAAATAACCGCGGCATATTTTTGCAGGTTGTTTCGCATCAGTCTTGTTCTCCGTTAATTGTAATCGACAGAGTATATGTGCCTTTAGGAGTGTTTTCAGGCACGGTGATATACATGTCGAAAGCGCAAGCAGACTCACTGACTGGACCTATCACGGATACTAAATGGGCGTATGACGTGGTTAAAGTTCTTAGGACGGAGCCATGGTCATAATACTGTATTGCCCCGCAGGCTATCGTGTTTTCGCCGCTAACCAAGTTTTCTGCGTTAGCTTTGATAGTTATGTATGCGTAATCGTTTGTTGATACTGTATAGTTCACGTAGCCGTCTGAGCCGCCGTCGCTGTTCAACTGCACGAAGCCATCTCCAGAGTCGAGTCCTGTCCAGCCAAAAGCGCTGTCCGTCATGACGATGTCAACATAGAAATTCATTGTGAATTCCTCATAATAAGTGTCTGTGTCGCTGACTGCTAAATCATCTATTGTTGTAGCTTGTACATCCATATCACCATTGTTCGCTTCAACGCTGATTCGGAAGTAGAAGGAAATTCTATCCTGAGTTGTGTTCAAGTTGGTTCTCGCTGAGGAACTTGCGTTTAACGTGCAAAGGTTAGCAGAGTCTTCTACTTCGCTGAACGTGTTTGTTGTCTGATTCCACCGCAGAATGAAGTACCCTGTATCTCCAGTTGACACGTTTATATCAACTGTAGCCAAAACTGCCACGCCGTCCGCGTGTGAAACCGTCATGTTCACCCAACCGTCAATATCCACGTCAAATTCGGAGTCACTATCACAGGCGTCGTTTGTTGGGACTCCAGTGGTTGTTACGGCTTCCCCGTAACATTCTACTGCATGAATGGTTCCGATAGCTAAATCTGACTGCGAAAGGAAATATACTGCATCATCGCCAGCGGCAGCTT
>Ga0299912_10000732_pt1 | contig 26987 bp, 18 predicted proteins | sample RVTome_2_FD_207667 | JGI IMG/M metagenome (GOLD analysis project Ga0299912, IMG submission 207667) | Soil microbial communities from uranium-contaminated site in the Upper Colorado River Basin, Wyoming, United States - RVT95D214 (version 2) ... | reverse complement strand
CGACCAATCCGGCGTTACTGGACTGGGAGGTGGGCAATCTGCACCGGTTGATCGCTGTGGCAGAGCAGACGGCGGGCGGCAGTGTGGTATTTGGTTTGTCGTTGATGCCGAATCCGTTCAATGGCCGTTTGCAGATCGCGTATAGCGTCGGGCCGGATGCGCAGAAGGCCGAGCTGAAGATCTTCGATGCGGCGGGTCGATTGGTTAAGTTATTTAACCATTTATCCGCCAATCAGCATGGCGGAATTCAATCAGTTAACCAGGTCGTCTGGGATGGTTCAGACGACGTGGGCCGTTCGGTCCCCGCCGGTGTTTACTTTGTCCGGCTGGAAGCGGATGGGCAGGAAAGAATAGAAAAAGCGATTCTCTTAAGGTAATCCCGTGTTCCTATGCAGAAACACGGGACGCTCATTTCGGCAGTCAAATCACAAATAAGATTTGAGCCGAAATGGCGAAGGCGATACTTCTTAGATAAGATTCTTCGTTTCTGTTCTTCTGGAGCGGAGAATATAATGGACTGACAGGGCAAAGATCGAAAGCTTTGCCCTGTCTGCCTTTTTGTTCATTAGTTTATTGTTTGATAGTAAAAACAGATGACAGGGAGGTCGTTTATGAAGAAGCTATTATTGTTGTTGTTAGGTGTTTTATGGGTGGTACCGGGTTTTGCGTTAGTGAGCCCGGATCTGCAGGGCGTGATGACGCGCGCCCGGACGTCGGATCTTATCCCCATTGACATCGTGCTTAAGGAACAAATGGATAGTCAGAAGCTGATTGATGCGGTAAAAGGTCTGCCAAAATCAGAGAGAAGAATGATGGTAGCCCAGATATTGACCGACTTCTCCCGTGAGCATCAAAAAGAGCTTGTTGCTTATCTTAAAGATATGGAAAAAGTCGGTAGAGTTACGGATATAACCCCTTTATGGATCAATAATGGCATCTATTGCCGCGCGTCAAGAGACATCATTGCTGTCCTGGACAAAAGAAACGATATTTTCTATGTCGACTATGACCTGAAGCCGATCCAACTGGAAAATCCTTCACGTATAGTTGCTCCTCCTGATAAAACCGGCAAAACCAGGGAAATCGCATGGGGTGTTTCAAAGATCAATGCCGACCAGGTGTGGGTTCTTGGTTATACTGGTCAGGGGATAGTGGTCGGGCACATTGATACGGGCATTAATTACAATCATGTTGACCTTGCCGACCACTTGTGGACGGATGCCAACTATCCCCATCATGGCTGGAATTTTGAATCGGCCACTGATGATCCGATAGATATCGCAGGGCACGGGACGCATACGGCCGGATCCGTGGCTTCCGATGGAACCGCGGGTTCGCAGTGTGGTGTTGCGCCCGATGCGCAGGTCATGGGATTACGGGTACGGACTACGGCTGATTCGGTCGCGGAGTGGCAGGTGTACGCCGCCATGCAGTTTGTGGTAGCGCCACCCTTGTCGCCAGCGCACGGCGGCGACCTGATAACAATGTCGCTGGGATGGCGTTACGCATGGGCGCCTCACCGGTCAGTATGGCGCACGACCTGCAATAATGTCGGCGCCGCCAATGTCGTAATGATCGTGGCGGCGGGCAATGAACGCGGCGTCGATCTTCCGCCAAACGCTTTGCGCTGTCCGGGTGATGTGCCGTCGCCATGGCGGCATCCGGCGAACGGCGCGACCGGCGCGCAATCAGATGTCGTCAGCATCGGCGCCACTGATATTAATGATGCTTACGCGTCATTTTCCGCACCGGGTCCCGTGCATTGGGATGGTATCGCTCCTTTCAATGATTATGTCTATCCGCCCGGTTTGACTAAACCTGACGTCTCGGCGCCGGGCGTGAATGTCAAATCGTGTGATTACCAGAATAATAGCGGTTATCTTGACGGCTGGAACGGAACGTCCATGGCGACACCCCATTGTGCCGGAGCCGTGGCCCTCATGCTGCAGAAGAACCCTTATTTGACGATAAGAGAAATCGACAGTATCCTGCAGGTGACCGCAGTGGACCTGGGTCCTGCGGGCAAGGACATGGATTTTGGTGCCGGCAGGATCAATGCCCTGGCTGCCGTCAACGCCACGCCGTCGCCGGGCGCGCCGGTGACTCCGTCCGTAATCAGCCCGCTTAATTACGCGCGTCTGCCCACGCTGACGCCCACGCTTCGGTTCACGACGACTGATCCTCAGGGTGACCGCGTTATCTACCGGATCTTTTGGGATACTGATACCACATTCAGTACTCCCGACAGCTCAACAACGGCATCATTCGCGAGCGGAGCGACCGCGCAATTCGTGTTTCCGGCGCTCGCGTCGGGTGATACATACTGGTGGAGAGTTAAAGCCGCTGATACAACCGGATCCGGGTTCTGGTCCGGCATGACCAGCCGGCGTTCATTCACGGTCGATCCCGCAGGATTACCGGCCAATACCTGTTCCTGGTACCAGACGCAGGGCGACCAGTTCGTAAATTGCACGTTCAGCGCGACTAGGGTCCAGGGTGACAGCGTTACGCTGGTGCCGCTGGGTTATGTTCAGGATACGCTCATGTTCCAGAACTTCGAAGCCGGGAGCATGCCGGCGGGTTGGACCGTGGTCAACGGCAACGGCGACGCGTACCTGTGGACCGTGGGCACGACCGGCGATATCGGAGGCTATGCACCGCCCACATATGGCGTTTATTACGCGTACTACTCTGACGATGACGCGGGCAGCGGGGTCACCAATAACAACGAGGAATTGATCTCGCCCAAGATCTATGTGCCTGCGTCGGCGGCGAATCTCTCGGTGATCTATGGCTGGGGTTTCCAGATCTACGAGACGGGCGAGAAATACCGGGTGAAGTTCCGGAAAAAGGTCGGCGCCGCGGCATGGACTGCCTGGACCGATCTGATCGTGTACACGGCAAGCGGCAACGGCACGCAGACGATCAGCTTGAGCGCGCAGCTGCCCTGCGATTCGATCCAGTTCGACTGGTTCTACTCCGACAGCACGGCAGCTTCGCACTGGGGTTATGCAAATGCGGCAGACAATGTGCTCGTGTCTTATGATTGGACCTTTCAGAACAATGCCGGTACGCTTACCGGGCCGGGGGTTGTTTACCACACGCTGGCAACAACTTACGCGCGGTCGGCGTGGGGTGACGTTGTTTGGCGCAAAGCAGCGGCAACTGATTCCATCGGCATGCAGGTTGAATATTATAACGGCGCGATCTGGCAACTGGTACCCAATGCACTGATCCCGGGCAATTCCTCCGGGATCTTCAAGCAAACGGCCGCGGACACGGTACGCCTGAACTTAGTGACCGATACGGTTACTTATAATACCCTGCGCTTGAAAGGACTGTTCTACCGGATCACAAAAGCACCGGGCGATCCGGCATTGCTCGATTGGGAAGTGGGCAACCTCAGCCGTTATGTCGGTGTGGCGGAGCGGAAGTCAGGCGGCACTATGGTGTTCGGTCTGTCGTTGATGCCGAATCCGTCCTCGAAACGGATCACTATACACTATGCACTAAGCACTAAGGATCCGGCTGCGCAGTTACGGATCTTTGACGCGGCGGGCCGATTGGTTAAGTTATTCAACCACTTAACCATTCAACCAGTTAATCAAATCGTCTGGGATGGTTCAGACGACGTGGGCCGTTCGGTTCCCGCCGGTGTTTATTTTATCCGGTTGGAATCTGACGGGCAGGAGAAAATAGAGAAGGCTGTTTTACTGCGTTAACAGCCTGAAGTTAGGAGGCTATGAGGCTATGAGGAGCAGATGAACTGGAAAATAAAAAGCTTTAATTCGTATCTTCATAGCTTCATAATCTCATAGCTTCGGATTTTTCAGGGAAAGAGGATGTGAAGAGCGGAAATTACAGAGTAAAAAGTCATATCTTCCTAACCTCTTATCCTCATAACTTCGAATTCTTTAAAACAAGGAGGTCATTTATGAAGAAGCTATTATTGTTGTTGTTAGGTGTTTTATGGGTGGTGCCGGGGTTCGCGTTGGTGAGTCCGGATCTGCAGGGGGTGATGACGCGGGCCCGGACGTCGGATCTTATCTCCGTTAACATCGTGTTCAAGGATCAGATGGATCCTGGGCAGTTGACGGCGATGGTCAAGTCCTTGCCCAAGCCGGAGCGCCGGGCGATGGTGGCGAAGATCTTAACTGATTTTTCGACCGAGCGTCAGGTAGAAGTGATGGCATATTTGAAAACCATGGAAAAGCAGGGCAAAGCAACCGAGATCAAATCGTTTTGGATCCATAATGGCATTCACTGCCGGGCGACGGTGGAAGCGATCAATGCTATCGAACAGCGGGCTGAGGTTTATTATGTGGATTATGATCTGAAGCTGATCAAGTTGGAGCGGGGTAATAATACGCCGGTTCCGCCCAACCGGGAGATCGCGTGGGGTGTGCGGAAGATCAACGCGCCGGCAGTATGGGCGTTGGGTTACACGGGTCAGGGTGTGGTGGTGGGTATCGTGGATACGGGTGTGAACCATAATCACTTAGATCTTCACGATCATATCTGGACCGATGCCAATTATCCGAACCATGGTTGGGATTTTGAGTTCAACGACAATGATCCGATGGACGAATCGGGGCACGGTTCGCACTGTGCGGGCTCAGTGTCTTCGGATGGGACCGCGGGGTCGCAGTGCGGGGTGGCGCCGGATGCGCAGATGTTGTGCTGCAAAGTGCGGACAACGGCCGATTCGGTAGCCGAGTGGCAGGTTTTTGCAGCCTGGCAGTTCTGTATTTCGCCGCCGTTGTCGCCGACGCACGGCGCGGATGCGATGACGATGTCGTTAGGCTGGCAGCTCTCGTGGAGTCCGCATCAGGCGACGTGGCGGACGAATGCGAACACAGTGGGCGCCGCGGGGATCATCCAGTGCGTGGCGGCGGGCAATGAGAGCGGAATCGCGCCGCCCAATTCGTGCCGGTGTCCGGGCAATGTGCCGTCGCCATGGCGGCATCCGGCAAATGGCGCGACCGGTGCGCAGTCGAACATCATCAGCATCGGGGCGACCGACAGTCTGGACAATATCGGCAGTTTTTCGAGTTTGGGTCCGGTGACCTGGCAGTCGATCGCGCCGTTCAATGATTATACGTATCCGCCGGGTTTGACCAAGCCCGATGTGTCGGCGCCGGGCGTGTACATCAAGTCGTTGAACTATGCCAGCAACAACGGGTATGTGGACGGCTGGGACGGGACCTCGATGGCGACGCCGCACGCGGCAGGGACCGTGGCGTTGATGCTGCAGAAGAATTCCTTTCTGACGCAGGTGCAGGCCGACAGCATATTGCAAGTGACGGCGGTGGATCTGGGCGCGGCGGGCAAGGACAATACATTCGGCGCGGGCCGGATCAACGCCCTGGCCGCGGTCAATGCCACACCGTATCCATTCGCGCTGGCGCCATTGTTGTACCGGATCAGCGATCCGCTCGGTAATAATAACGGGATGTGGGAGAGCGGTGAACGCGTTAACCTGATCGTGCCGGTGCGTAACCAGACCGGAAGTGCCGTTACCAGCTGTGTTGCGACATTAAGCGAAAGCGATGCTTATGTCACGATTTACAACGGAACGGCCAATCTGGGGACGATCGCTGCCGGCGACACGGTTGACGCCATTTTTGACGTTGCCGCGTCACCCACGACACCGTTGATGCATCTGGTGAACTTTACATTGAACCTGGCGCATTCGGGCGGTAACATGAATTATCCGCTCGACGTTTATATCAACCCATTGCCGATTCTGACATACCGCCATGCCACGGTGACCGGCGGCAACGGCAACGGCGTGCTGGATCCTGGCGAGACGGCAAATCTACTGGTTACGTTAAGGAACGATGGCGTCGCCGTCGCCACGGGCGTAACTTCGCAGCTGACCACGGCTTCGCCGTACATCACGATCAATGATAATTCCGGCAACTATCCCAATATCGCGATCAATGACACGGCGAATAACCTTTCAGATCCGTTCAACATAACGGCAAGTCCTGCGACGCCCTATGGCACAAGCGTTGCGTTTAACATGATCGTGCAGTCAGGGTTGTATATTGATACGCTGCCATTCAACCTCACCGTTGGAATGATGCCGCCCAGCGACACCGGATACTACTATGCGTATTGGTCGGGCGGTCCTCATACGCAGTGCCCGGTCTATTCCTGGTATGCGATCGATACGACCCAGACACTGCATGTCGGGACGGCGCTGGACTATAGCGACGACCAGACTGGCCAGTTCACATTGCCGTTCACGTTCAAGTACTACGGGGTGAACTATACCCAGATCTCGATCTGCTCCAACGGCTGGGTCGCCCTGGGTTCGACCACGAGCACGGACTATACCAACAGCGGCATTCCGAACGTGGATGGACCGCCGGCAATGGTCGCCGGCCTGTGGGATGATCTGTATCCGGGCACCGCAGGTGAGCCCGCGTGCATTTACTACTATAATGACGCGACCAACCATCGGTATGTGGTCGAGTGGTTCCGCGTGCCGCACATAAGTTATCCGAACACTCAGGAGACGTTCGAGATCATACTGTATGATCCGGTTTACTATCCGACGCCGACCGGCGATGGCGAGATCATTGTCCAGTACCAGCACCAGATGCGGGAAACCGACAACACCTGCGGGATCGAGAATTTCAGCCAGAATGTCGGCATCCAGTATTTCTTCGAAGGGTCCTATCATTCGCTGGCAGCGCCGATCACCGATTCATTCGCGCTGAAATACACGACCTGGCCGCCGTCAGCCGGCGTGGCGATCAAGGAATCGGAAACACGCAATACCGGGATGGTTAGGACGTCGCTGACTGTGCAGCCGAATCCGTTCAAACGGACCGCGCAGATATCGTATGCCGTAGTCGGTAATCCGCAAATGGCAAAGCTGGGGATCTTTGATGTGACCGGTCGGTTAGTGGTTAACCTGTCATCGCGGATCGCGGATAACGGTTTACGGTCTACGGTGTTCTGGTTTGGCACAGACCAGAACGATCGTTCAGTTCCCGCCGGCGTGTACTTTGTGCGGCTGGAAGCTGACGGGCAGGAAAAGATAGAGAAAGCGATTCTCTTAAGGTAATCCCGTATTTCTATGCAGAAACACGGGACGCTCATTTCGGCAATCAAATCACAAATAAAATTTGAGCCGAAATGGCGAAAGCAGTTCTGTTACGATGAACGATCCCCGTGTTTTTATTGAAACACGGGACACTCAATTTTACAGCGCATCACAGAAGATGCACGTAAAATTGGTGAAGGCGATTCTACTGCGTTAACGGATCGAGGTTATGAGGTTGGGAAGTTAGGAAGAGCAGAAAAGACGAGGATGAGAGGTTATGAAGAGCGGAAGTTATGAAAAAGATTTTTTTATCATAACCTCGTAACTTCGCATCTTCGTAGGTTCAATTTTTATTAACTTCTTACCTTCATAACTTCTATCATTATTAAAGACAAGGTCACGATTTTATGCGAGTCGTGACCTTGTATTTTAAGTGGTTACATTGACATCCCGAGGTTAATGGTTATATTCTTAATTAATGGCTAAAAGCGCAGCGCCCTTGCTGCTGATATTTTTGTTATTGATCTTCTGCGCGCCCGCATCAACAGTCACGCACGACACGCCTGGATCGTCTTTTGGTTTAAATACCAAGGATGCGATCGTGCTATCGGAAAAGCTCGGGTCGGTCATCGATCCGGACATTAGAGCGCGGTACAATCTGTTCCCTGATCTCAGTTTTACTATAGGCGAAAGTGTTGATACCGCTGTTTTGTTCATCGAAGCGCGCTTCTATCATTTGGGAAAAGGCGGTTATATTGTCAGACTCGTGACCACCAAGGGTACTTATCAGGCACAGAACACTGGTGCTAAAGCAGTTGCCATACTGCAGGATTATTTTATCAGTTACGATTCTATTATCTACTATAATAAAACGTGGTTTGAAAAAAAGTGGGGGATCGTCGACTATGACATTCTTGGACAGCCCATAACCATTGATGAAGTTGAAAAATTGACTAAACCGAATCCGCGCATGAAGTACGGCGGACTGGGCGCGATGATCGTTGGCGCGGTGCTCGGCGGGTTTACCGGTTATACTGTCGCTACCTGGACGACTATGTTCGGCGGTTGTCTGGGCGGCACTGGAGGCTCTGCAGACACCAGCAACAATAGCGTATTGGTCCCCACATTGACCTGCGCGGGCCTGGGCGCGGTTCCCGGTGCCGCGGCCATGGTCACGGCGGAAATTTTGAAAAAGAAATACGATAAGGCAATTCAACAAATAAAGCGCAACCGCATGCCGTATTCAATAAAATAATAATATTAGCACCATAAAAATGCATTCACCGATCCATAATACTTAAGTGTAAAATAATTTTCTCACGTCAGGCTTGCAATGAACTGAAATATTCATATACTTGCGGCAATGTTCGCCGCGTATTACACATTTGACGATATCATCGGACTCGATGCGGTAAAATCAAAAGCCCGGAAACTTGCCACCCTCGATGTCAATGTATTGATCTTCGGCGAAAGCGGAACCGGCAAGGAATTATTCGCACACGCCATCCACGGCGGCAGCCGCCGGGCAGGCGGGCGTTTTGTTGCCGTCAATTGCGGCGCAGTGCCGGAAACTCTTTTTGAATCGGAATTGTTCGGGTACCAGCAGGGCGCGTTTACTGATGCCCGCAAGAACTATCAGGGTAAGATCGCGCACGCTCACGGCGGAACCATGTTCTTTGATGAGGTCGGCGATCTGCCGCTGGAATCGCAGGGAAAGTTGCTGCGCGTGCTGGAGACTAAAAAGATCTGCCCGCTGGGAAGCAACGAGGAAAGAGCGGTCGATGTCAGGTTCATTTTTGCGACCAACAGGGATCTGAAGGAGATGGTCGGCGGCAAGCAGTTTCGCGAGGACCTTTATTACAGGATCAACACTCCCGTGATCGTGATCCCTCCTCTCAGGGATCGCAGGTATGAGATCCCTGATCTCGTACAGTACTTCATGCAAAAGCTGCTGGACAGCCCGGTAAAGTTCACTGCCGGCATAAGCAGCGAAGCGGTTAAAAAGCTCTCTGAATACGATTTCCCCGGTAACGTGCGGGAACTGGAAGCTGTTTTAAGGACCGCGTACTTCATGTGCGCGGGCGACGTGATCGAGGCGCGCGACCTGGTGATCGAATCGCGCCAGGATGATTGCAGCAACGGTCATCATTATATCGGCAGTTTCGATAACAACGGCAATGGCAGCAACGGGGGGAGATTTATTCCCTTGTCCTTGTCTTTTAATGAAAAGGTCGATCGTTTTAAAATCAAATTGATCCAGGAATGCTTAAGAAAACATGATGATGATGTCAAAAAGGCGTGCGCGGAACTTGGCATCTCGGAGCGGCAGGTGTACAGGTACTTGAGGAAAGCGAAGAAGAGATGAAGGGATGCAGAGGAGCAGAGGAGAAAGGATGAGGGGATGGGTGGATAAGGGGATGGGGGGCTGGGACCAAGGATTGAGGATAAGAGGTTATGAGGATAGGAGGTTGTGAAAAAGATTTGGGATGAAAAAAAGATTGAAGTTATGAGGTTATGAGGTTACAAAGTTATGAAAAAATAAGGAAGGGGAAAAACCATAATGATTGACAGCTATCAAAATCCATCTATAATTTAACAGTAGTGATCATAATATCGTAGTGAACTGGATTTAGAGGGGAAAGATTCTATGAAGGTAAATCTGAATCAGTTTTTAATTATCTTCCTGATAATGTTGCCAGGTGTCTACGCTCTCAACGTTGACACAACCTTATCTGGATCCGTTGGCAAACAATTGTTTATTAATAACCTGGTCGGCGATGTCATCGATGCCGGAGAGGCAAAATATTACGGACTTTTTTCAGACATTGAGGGTTTCGAGAGCGCCGCTTTTTATGATTTTGAATACTCTGATGATTCCACTTGGGTACGAAGATCCACGGATACTTGTTCGGGATATGTCGTAGTAAAGATCATCCGGACTGAGGATCATAACCCAAGCGGTCCTGACAGCAGCAGCAGCGCAGCGATAAGCATTGAAAAACATGTCCGCATCAGCCGGGATGCTTTCCGGTCCCTGCAGGATTATCTTTTTTATTTCTGGGAGATCGTACGCGACAAGCGTTTCCGAGAGGAATTCGCAGAAAACCATAGGGTCGAATGGCCGCTGATAACTACGGAGGAGATGGAGGCATCAGAAAAGGATACGCGCAATTACCTTCTGAAAAATTCTGCCTGCTGTATAGGTAGTCTCGGAGCAGGCGGATCATACATTGGCGCTCTGGCAGGCACGGAAATGACATATCACAGCACCGATGGGTGTCTGGGTTACTACACCTACTCAGTTGACCCGGTTTCAGTTTATTGGGCGGCTATTGCCGGTGCTGGACTGGGGTGTATGCTGAGCAGCGGTTTATATGCCAACGACGCGAAAACGGAAGCGCTCAGGCGTGGCATCGTGGCTTTCGACAGCTACAACATGCCAATTACAAAGGATGATATCAGCAATGAGGCATATTATGCAAACCGCACCGCAGTTAATGGCTGGGCGGAGTGTCTTGGTGTATCAGCAGCACTAACCACAGGACTTTTACTATATCTGCCATGGATGGGTAATATATTGCCTGCCGTGCACCCTGAGACTGAAGCCGACAAGTATCGAGTACTCGTACCGATAGTCGCTGTTTCATTAGCGGAATTCAGCGTGATAATGAAAATAAGCTGGGACCTGGGCGAAAAACGCGACCGGCAGGCGGCGATAGAGAGGATCAAGAAAAAAAGAGAACAGCAGAGGGAAGGCCGACGTTGAATCTGTGTTGTCATTTCAAATTCATTAATTTTCTGGATTCCCGCCGGCGCGGGAATGACCAGATACCGACGGCAGTACCGTAGCGTAATCTGCAGCTACCAGCAAGCCTGCCAGGTCATGCCGTCGTAGACCATGAGTTTATGCGTGGTTGCATCCATGTAGATGTCGCCTTCAGCCGGACCGGACGGCGCCGAGACCAGCGGTTCCAGTCTCATGACCGCGGAGACGTGAAGAGTGCGCTGGGGATTGGTGGTTCCGATGCCGACATTGCCGGAAACCGCGGAATACTGGTTGTTGCCGGATATGGTCCAGTCGTTGTCGCCGGCACTACCCCAGTTCAACTGACCACTGCCGTTGGTGATCATAACCTGGCCGGCGGCGCCGCGGGAACGCGGAAACTCGTAGCCGCTCGCCTCGGTGCCGAACCATGTGTGGGGCATGTCGACCATGAAGGTTGAATCCGCAGTCAGGTTGGAGTTGATGCCGAACAGGTATGAATATTTACCGGTAGCGGTTATTGTATCTGCATAACCACCCAAGATAGCTGAGCACTCTCCTCCATTTGCATTGAACCACCCTCCGCCAACGACTGCATGTTCATCGCTGCTTGAATTATAACATCCTCCACCTACGAACGAATGTGGACTAGTGGCTTTGTTCCAATCACCACCGCTTATTGCGGATCCGTAATCAGTGGCGGAATTTCCCATACCGCCAGCAACCGTTGAGTAACTTCTTTGTGCAATATTGCCATCACCACCACTAACGGTGCTGTATTCACCCCATGCTCTATTAAAATATCCACCGCCAATTGTCGCATAGTTGCCGCTGTCCGCTTGGTTTATCCATCCACCGGCGATTGTTGTATAATCCATAGCGGCGAAGTTCTGAAAACCACCACATGCAACAGCATACTGACCAGTGGCGCTGTTGTTTTCACCGCCGCCAATAAAGGTGCAGCCGCCATTGGCAATGTTGCTTTGTCCACCTGCCACAACATCGTATCCACTTGCGCTATTACCATATCCGCCGCCCACTGCGCCATACCAAATCGCTGAATTGTAATATCCTCCTGCTACAGTCGCATAGTCGCCGTTTGAGGTGTTATAGGAACCGCCTCCTACAGTCGTAGTCAAACCAATCGCAGAGTTGTGACTACCACCGCCTACCGTTGCATATTCGCCGCGGGCGTTGTTATATTGACCGCCGCCAACGGTCGAACGATTGGCCGCGCTGTTATAATATCCGCCAGCGACGGTGTTGTACTTGAAATTATTACCCGTTATGCCGGTTGTACATGCTACACCGAAATTCACATGCGTGCTGTCGGCATTGCCGAATAACACATTGCCGGGACGGGTAAGACCCCACCGACCACCCATCTGGAGTGTCGTGTCAGCACCATCGGTGATGCGGAATGTCCAGTCGTTATCCGCCACGGCATTTCGAGCATACTGGGCCGTGTCGGAATAGGTCGAGATGTAAGAATACGGTGATGATACGATTTGAGTCCTAGGTGCCAGGATTTGCCCTGCTACGGTCAATTGCAGCCAACGGTCAGTGCTGTTTGTGAACACGCTGTCCGGGATTGTAGTCACACTGCCCAGGAGAACGTTAAATATGCCTTTGTTAACACTGACCGAGAGTTGGGTTTCCGACCATTTCTGAGAACCGCCCGATGGGCTATCGAATATAGCGAATGACAGCGAAAGAGACGGATTGGTGGTCGGATTGCCGAGGGTGTCGGTGAGATAACCCTGGTAGTTGAGCAGGTGGGGGGATAAGCGGACATCAGTTCTATTAGCAAGGTTAAAACCTTGCCCTACGTTAGATTTAGTCGTCTGGCTAAACGCTAATGCCAGAAATATAATCATGCATACAAGGATCTTTTTGCACATTGTTCCTCCTTTTGCAGTGCAATTATGTTACTATGTTAATAAGTTGATTTAATCATATTAAGTATTTCAGTTAAGTCAATGATCCCAAAATGAGGTTCTCGACAAGCTCGAACAGTAAAAAATGAGATTGCTTCGCACGCAGAGCGCTCGCAATGACACCCCTCACCCCTGCCCTCTCCCTCAAGGGGAGAGGGAATCGTTTTTCCTGAGATTGCCCCAAAGGGACTCCATCTATTAGAAACATCGTTATTGAAGATTGCTTCGCCCGCCACACTGCTTGGCGGGCTCGCAATGACAACCCTCACCCCTGCCCTCTCCCTTTGAAAGGGAGAGGATACAGGTGAGGGATATGGGTCGCTTCTTTAGTCTGTCTTGTTGCTTTTGTTTTGCCGACCAAGGTCGGCCACTACAGCTGTTTGCGCTGGTTATTTCAGAAGAACAACTTTTTGGGTGAATGCCTTATCACCTGCGGTTAGTTTCACGAAGTACACGCCGGTAGGGACTGGACGGCCCATGTTATCTAAGCCAGACCAGATGATATGGTTAAATGGTTGAAAGGTTGAATGGTTAAATGATTTTACCAGACGACCGGAAGCGTCGAAGATCTTGATACATAGTAAATCCCCCCCTCCTTTATCCTCCCCCTCGAGGGGGGAGGGAAAGGGTGGGGGTGAATTTGGAATTTGGAATTTAACTATAAGGTTTCCCGAGCACGGATTCGGCGTAATGTTCATTCGTATCATTCGCCTTTTTTCATTCGTTTCATTCGCAGATACGTCAGTCGCGTTCTCGCAAACCCACACGTAACCGTCCTGACCGCCCAGCACGATGTCCAGGTCACCATCGCCGGTCCAATCGATGAAATTGGAACGGGAGTGGGTGAGCGCATCAATGAACATATTTTCAGCGGTCTGCAGGGTTTCGTATTCAGCGTTAAATATAGGCGCGGCATTCGTGCCGATATTCTTAAAAAAATACAGGTAACCCGTTACTCCGCCGACGATCAAGTCTTTTACGGAATCACCGTCCAGGTCATAGACCACCGGATCAGAATGATCAACGAACAGCTCTGCGCCGCTCGCGTAGATAAGCGAATGGTTCCTGAACGCGGGACTGGAATTGGTGCCGGTGTTAAGATATGCGCGCACATTGCCGGTTGCCGGCGGCATCGCGTATGTTTCGCCAAGGATAATGTCTTTTCTGCCGTCTTCATCCCAGTCGTTGATAAAGGGAAAGCCATTGGCGGAAACGCGGATGTCGACCATGGCACCGGACGAATCGCGCTGGATATGACCGGCATTGTGAAGGCCGCTGCCGGTCTCTAAAAACAGCGTCAGGTATCCTTCACAGTCGCCGGCAATGAGGTCGCGCATGCCATCCTCGTTCCAGTCGCAGACCGCGACCGTGGAACCCTGGCATCATGTATAGGGGAGGATTATGGGCGCGCCGTCAGCATACAGAAAAGAGGAATCGCCGAAGACCGGTTCGTTGTTCGTGCCGATGTTCTCGTAAAATGAGATCATGCCGTTTATGAATTGCCCGATGACAAGATCTTTATCGCCGTCGCTATCCCAGTCACAAGCGACCGGCGAGCTATAGAAGATTACATCGATCGTATCGCCGGCCTGGGTAAAAATAAGTTGGGGTTGGCTGAACAGCGGGGCAGAAGTAAAGATAAAAGCAGCGGCAAGAAGTAAAGATTCAAACATTATCGTTTTTAGACGGCTTGATGCAGTCCGGTCGGTTGTAGTCGGGTTTGTTCACCCGGCGGGAAACCTCATAGGCTTCCATATCTTTCGAGTCGTATGGTTTCAGCAAAGGCATGAGCTCTTTCGGATCGCTGATCTCGTTGTCGAGCCAGATTTTTCTGTGTTCGCGTGGGATAATTGCCGGCATGCGGTTATGTATCGCTGCTAACAGTTCGTTGGGTGTGGTGGTTATGATCGTGCAGGTAGTGAGTATCGACCCATCATCGGGAGATTTCCATGTTGAAAAAAGTCCCGCAAGGCCGAACGGTTTATTGGAAAGCATGTGAATATACATCGGCATCTTTGATTTTTCATCGAGTTTTTTCCATTCGTAAAATCCGTCCGCCACGATCAGGCAGCGATGGTTTTTAAAGATCCTTGAAAATGCGGGTTTCTCGGTCAGGGTCTCGGCCCGGGCATTGATCATCCGGTTGCCGATCGTCGGGTCTTTCGCCCAGAAGGGGACAAGGCCCCAGCGAAACGCGGCGATCTGGGTCGTCCCTTCCTTGTTTATGATACCGAGGACGTTCTGCATTGGCGCAACGTTGTAACTTGGTTCCAAAGCCCATTTTATCTCGCCATCTGGACCAGCGACAGCGTCAAACTCTTTTTTTATCTCGTCGACCGGGCACTTTCTGACGAATCGTCCGCACATAGTATGATGTCGCTCCTTTTTAGCGTATTAGCGCAGGCTAAAGCCTGCGGCTACATCACGTCGATAGAACACACCGTGTTACCTGAGAAGCATCACTTTTTTCGTGACCTTATCGTACTTGTCTGAAAGTTCGACGAAGTATGTACCCGAAGGCAGCTTGTTGCCGGCTTCGTCGTCACCGGACCAGGTGACAACACTAGGCACTATGGAGTAGGCACTAGACAGTGAAAAAGATTTCACTAAACGACCTGCCGAGTCAAAGATCCGCAAGGCAGCATTTGGGTGCTTAGTGCTTAGTGTATAGTGTATAGTCAGTTTGCTGCTGAATGGATTGGGCCAGGCCTTAACCGTAACTTGACCGGCATTCATATCCGCGTGCTCTTCCACCCCTGTCTGTATCAGTCCCTCTTCGGTGTAATTTACAGAACCATTGTTCCAGCCCGCGATCGCGTAAACGCAGGAACCGACGACGGCGACAGGCAGGGATTGCCGGGAGTATTGCATAGGAGTATCGGTAGCCCAGGAATTGCTGATTGGATTGAAGACCTGGCAGAGGGCAAGATAATTATAATAATCATATCCACCCAGCGCATATACTTGATCCGAATAACAAAATCCCGCATGGCAGTATCTGGCCGAGGGCATGTTTGTTTTGGTACCCCAGGTATTGTTCGCCGGGACATAATACTCATTGACGGTCGTAAGACCACCGCCGACATAAGCCGAGCCGCCGTAGACATATATCGTATCCCGGACCACGGCGCAGGCAGGTCCGAAACGCGCGGTCGGCATATTTGCCTTGGCCGCCCAGATATTGTTAACCGGATCGTATTCCTCGACCGTATTGAAAACCTGGCCGGACATGTTCATACCGCCAAAGACGTATATCTTCCCTGCCACCGTGGCGATGGCAAGCGTGTACCGGGGCGTGGGCAGCGCGGCTTTTGTCTGCCAGGAATCAGATACTGGATCGTATTCCTCGCATGCTCCGGTCGCGGTACTGCCTGCCCATCCGCCGATCGCATAGATCTTACCGTTTACGTATGCGCACCCGAGATGCGCCCGGGCCGTCGTCATGTTCGACCTGGATGACCAGGAATCGTTTGAAGGAATATAGATATAATTGGTCGTGTATCGGTTACCGTCAGAATCCCGGCCGCCGATGACATAGACCGTATCATTGATCACGGCGCAGCCAGAGCCGGCTAGAGCCTGGGGCATTGGGGTTTTGGTTGTCCAGGAAATGGAAAAGAGCGTTCCTAAAGACAAAAATAAGACAAGTAATAATTTCATAATGACCTCCCGTGGGTTATTATACGAACAGGGGGGCTTTTGTCAATTGTCATCGCTATTGCTGTTGGTTCATCCCGATAAAAGCAAAGAGGCACGCGGAACACGCGTGCCTTGATGTATTTACCCCTCACCCTTACCCTCTCCCACAAGGGGAGAGGAATAAGGGGAAGGGATATATTGTTTATCTCAGGAGTAGTGCTTTTTCTGTCGCCGTTCCGTTCGCGTGCTCGAATTCGACGAAGTACGTGCCCGCCGGCACCTGACGACCCGCGTCGTCTTCACCATGCCAGGTAACGATCGTGGAAGGTATGGATGCAGGAGCGTAGAATTTCACTAATCGTCCAGTCACGTCATAGATCTTGAGCGAGGTTGGGATAACGGATGCATCCCAGGCGATATTCAGCACGCCTTTGCACGGATTGGGTCCGATCGAGAAGAGCCGGGACGCCGTTGCGCCCTTGTTCTCGTCAACCCCGATCAAGACGACCGGCATCTGGACGTCATCAATGTAAAGACCTTCAAGTGTATCTGAGGCGTCGCTCATGAACCGGAAACGCAGACGCACAGTTTGTCCATAGTAGTTCGCCATGCTCAGTGTTTGTTGCGCCCATGATGTTTGGCTGCCATTCAAAACCAGCAGGGTCTGCCAGTTACCGGAGTTATTATCGATTTCCACATAGCTGTAATCCCAGTTCAGTTCCAGGTTGTAATAGCGCCAGTATTTCAACGAGCTGTCTGGCGTGACAACGAATGGGATCGAAGTCAGCGCCGCGTCACCGCGGTTTCCGTACAGGTGAGTGGCTTCACGGCCCGAGTACCAGGAATATGCGCTTGAGTGGTACCGGTAAGTGCTTCGATGCCAGAAATCGATACCGCCGGTATAAATGGGTCCATGTGCCCATTTCGTCGTATCGACATCCATGTTGTCAGAAAATCCTGGCTGGTTAGTCACGATAAAACTATATGTCATCGTATCCGCTGCCGAGCCGAACTGCAGTTTGAATGGAACTGTGCGCGGTGATGGGCAGGAAGCGCTGATATTAGCCTGGAATACGAGCACGGTGTCGACGTCGCCCGTCGCCAATGCCACTGTCTGAGATGTCTGACTGGCGATACTAACGTATGCATCAGAGGTAGATACTGACGTAGTACCATTGTATACACCCCCGCCGATGTTCTTCGCTTTGATAAAAAAGTTGACCATTTCACCCGGCTGGACAACCCGGTTAATGGCTTTGCTGAGTTCTGTGAAAGTTAATCCCCAATACTTCATTATGGGTTTTGGAACGATCACGATCTCGGCGCCTTGGTATATACGTTTTGTTGAATTGTTCTGAGTGAAGACTACGATTTTGCAGTCCCTTTCTTTCCATGCGGCATTGATCGTAAAGGCCTGCGTGTTGGTTATGCTGTCTCCGGCTGGGATCGTGATCGATGTGCCAGTACCGGTAGGCAACATGTCGCGGCACACATGTTCGATACCTGTCATGCCGTACCAGGCAGTATCAATATCGTTTTCAACCACGGCATAATAAAGATATGCAGTTATCGAGCTCGTGCTGTCATTCTTGACTTTTGCAGTGATTGAACCGTTATTTGTAAGCGTATCATATGTAGATGTAAGGATTATCCGCATGGGACTGGCAACAGCCATGCGCTGGGCAGCTGCGATCCGGTAGAAGGGAAACATGTTACCGGGATAGCTGATGCCACCGATGATCGTATCTGTTAAACCATCGATTGACACATACGGTGTTCCAGTCCAGCCATAGTAACTCCAGCGCTGAACACCATCAGCGCAGTAATACGGATAACCATTTGCGTGGTATGCAATGACCACTACGGAATCAAGAGAACGATTATATAATTCAGCAAGACCTCTTGCTGTACCAGGGCAGTATGGTCAACCCTGGATCCGTGTGAATTCTTCAAACACTACAACTCGCTGTGCGGCGAATCCTATAACAGCGAGTGCAAGAAGACCAAGCACCAATCCTTTCCGCATAATGCCTCCTTTTATTTTTTTATCAGCCCTTATGGGCTGAATATGATCACGTAAATCAATTTAGCCTTAAGTGTCAATTATTGTATATTATACTTAAAATATATGATTTGTCAAGGGGTAAGGCGAATGTTGATATCCCAGGTCAGGGTAACAAAAAGGCGTGCTTTTAAGCACGCCTTAAAACATTACCCCTCACCCTTACCCTCTCCCACAAGGGGAGAGGAATAAGGGGTGGGTATTTATTTATCTCAGCAGTAGAGCTTTCTCCGTTACGCTCCCGTTTTCGCCCGAAATCTCGATGAAATACGTGCCTGCCGGCAGCTGGTTACCGGCTTCATCGTCACCATACCAGGTGACAACACTAGGCACTATGGAGTAGGCACTAGACAGTGAAAAAGATTTCACTAAACGACCCGTTGCATCATATATATGCATCTGTGCATCATGGTCCTTACTGCTTAGTGCATAGTGGATAGTGATTTGTTTTTGGAACGGATTCGGCGCGAGCATCAATGAGTAAGGTCTTACATGAGCATTTTGGTTTTCTACGACTCCAAACACCATGGGAACGCGAAGGTCGTCAACATACCATCCTTCAGCGCCGGTGCTGCTGTCGCTGATAAAGCGGAAGCGCAGGCGAATTGTCTGACCGGCGTATTCGGCTAACGCGAAGCTGACCTGAGTCCATGATGTCTGACTGCCGGTGTACGATGCGAACTGACGCCACCATCCGCAGTTGTTGTCAAGTTCGAAATATCCATAATCCCAGTTGGCTTCCGAAGCGAAGTATTTCCAGAAGGACACACCGCTGTCCGGTGTGACAACGAAGTACGGCGAGACCAATTGGGCGACCTGGTAGTTCGGGTATGTGTGCGAGCCGTCGTTGCCGTTATACCAGGCGCTGGCCGGTGAGTGGCTGCGATAGGTACTGATATGCCATTGGTCATTAGAACCCGTGTGGGTCCAGCTGCCTTGCCCGGATTCAATGTCGTCTTCAAACCCAGGGTTGTCGGTTATCATCAGGCGGGCGCGGCTGGTATCGCCGGGCATCCCGAAATCAACCAGGAATTCGGCGATATGATCGATCGGGCAGGCGCCGGAGATCGCGCATTCGACCGCGAGTACTGTGTCTACGTCGCCCGGATTGATCGCGGTCGTCTGAGGAGTAGAGCTGTTGATCGTGACGTAAGCATCAGAAGTCGAGATCGTCGCGTTACCCGTGTAGACGCTGCCACCGTTGTTCTTGGCATTGACGTACATCATTATCGTTTCACCGGGCTCAGCCACGCGGTCATTGTTACCGCTGACTTCAGTGTAAGTTAAGCCGAAATATTCCATGTCCGGCTTGGGTTGGATGCGGATCAAACCGGCCTGGTAGATGAGCCGGGTCGAAGTGTTCTGGACCCAGACCACGATATAGATATTGTTTTCGTTCCAGGCGGTATTTATCGTAAAAGACTGTTCCCGGATGATCGTGTCGCTGGCCGGTATGGTCACCGCCGTACCGGTGCCGCTGGGCAGCATATCCCGGCAGACATGCTCGACCGTGGTCAATCCACCCCAGGAGTACGGGATATTGTTTTCCGTGACCGCAAAGTAAATATTACCGGTGACATTAGCGGTCGTATCGCTTGTGACCAGCGCGGTTACGGTCCCGTTATTCGTGAGTGAATCGTAGGAACAAGTCAGGTCAATGAAAAGCGGGCTGTGGATCGGTGTCCGCTGTGTTGCCCAGTACCGGTACCTCGGGAACATAGTTCCAGGGGACGAAAGACCGCCGACTTCGGTATAAGCGCCGTCGATCTTGACGTACGGTGTGCCGCCGATACTGTAGAACGTCCAACGCTGGCCGCCGTCTGCGCAGTAGAACGGATAACCACTGGCATGATAGGCGATCACGACGGTTGAATCGTAGGTTCGTGGATAGATTTCAGCAAGACCTCTTGCTGCACCAGGGCAGTACGGTCAGCCCGATACTCTGGTGAATTCCTCGAAAACGACCGTTCTTTGCGCCGCAAAGGTCAAAGCGGCGGTTAACAGAAACAACACGCAAAATATTTTGCGCATAAAACCTCCTTTGTTCTTGGCTATTTTATTGCTCGAACTTTTATCTATGGATATTATACTTTATAAGTAGGAAAAAGTCAATAGGCGAAAGCATTTGATACCACCCGTGAGGATAACAGTCTAGTATCCTCCCTTGCTTCTTTCCAGCATCTCTGCCATTTTCCAGATGGCACACTCGCTGCCTTTTTCCAGCGGACACTTCCAGCCGGCATTGATGTGCTTTGCCGGGCACAGCCTTGGCTTGCTGGTATCGGCGAATGGGCACAGAAAATATTCCTGTTTTTTTTCTTCGGCCATTGGGTATACCTCCTTAAATAAGTATCAATTTCCTGATTACCTAATACCATAAAGTATAATTGATTATATATATAAATCAAGAGCCGGTTTTAAGGTCCTTGTGGAGTCATCCCGGATCACAGGAAAACCACTTGCGCGAAAACTTTACTCCATTGACATCGTTCACTAATTCAGATAATATAATGCTCAAGATTTCAATAAAGGAGTGTTATGCGCCGAACAATTCTCTTTTTAATTATCGCTGTACTGGTCATTTTTACCGCCTGCGCGGAGGAAGAACAGACACCAACCCTGACGCCACCAACTCTGCTTTCACCGGCTGACGGCGCGATAATCACCCAGAATCCGCCGACATTTGTATGGAGCACGGTTAATGAGGACCAGATCGCGTACCGGCTTGATGTCGCGCGCGATTCAGTGTTCACAGATACATGTATTTGCATTTTAATATCTATCTGGCCGCCCGATACCCAGTACATATCGGACACGGCATTTGCGCCAGGTATGTATTACTGGCATATGTGCACGCGTGAGGATTGCTGAGGCGGCGAACAGGGGGATTGGTCAGATCCCTTTGAGTTTACAGCGCCGTAGAGGAGCACTAACCATGAAGAATACAATAATATATGTTTTCAAAAAAGCGGCTTGGTTTACGATCCTGTTTTGTTCCGGGATCGTTATTTTACATGCTCAAAATCCCGATACGAACGGGTCCGGTATCACCGCGGATGTCATGAACGAGATAAGGGCGTCGGTGAATTTTTCTGCCGTCGACACCGCTTTAATGAACGCGCTGACCAACAACGATGTCAACGCGCTGGTCGTTAACCGCGAATTCTTAAAAAAACACAACGATCTGTTCAGCCATGAGATCAAGACCGAGGGCATCACGGACCAGCAAAGCAGCGGGCGGTGCTGGCTGTTCGCCGGTCTGAACGTGCTAAGGCAACACGTGATCGCGAAATATAAGCTCGGGGATTTCGAACTGTCGCAAAGTTACCTGGCATTCTGGGATAAACTGGAAAAGGCCAATTTTATTCTGGAATTTTCCCTGCAGAACGCGGACCGGGACTTGAGAGAACGGGAACTTGACTATATACTTAACCAGGGTGTGGATGACGGCGGATACTGGGAATGGTTCGCCGCGCTGGTCGAGAAATACGGCGTGGTACCGAAGGACGTGTATCCCGAGACCTACCCGAGCAGTAATACCTGGTCTATGACCAGCGCCCTATACGAACAGACCCTGGCCGGCATACAAGAACTGCGCACCATGGCCCAGCAGCGCGCGGGCATGGAGCGGCTCCACCAGAAAAAAGTGGAAATACTAAAGGAAGTCTACCGGATACTGGTTTTGAATTACAGCGAACCGCCGCGGGAATTCATATGGCGCTACGAGAACAAGGACAGCACAATATCGACCAGCAAACCCTACACGCCGCTTTCGTTCTACCAGGAAGCGATCGGGCTGAAACTGGGTGATTTCGTGTCCGTAATAAATGACCCAACCCGGGAGTACAACCGTCTTGTGCAGTTCGACAATACCCGGAACATCTTCGATACCAAAGATCCGGTGCACGCCAATGTGGAGATATCCGTGCTCAAGCAGGCGGCCCAAAAAGCGATCATGGACAACGAACCGGTCTGGTTCGCGTGCGATTTCGGGAAAGAGACATACGGTACCAAAGGGATCTTTTCATCCCGGATACTTGACTATCGCTCCTTGTACCGCAGCCCCGGAAGTCTGGATAAGAAAGAACGGATCCTGTACCGCTTTACGCACGCGAATCACGCCATGGTCTTGCAGGGAATGGATATCGACCCGCAAACCAAAATGCCGATAAAATGGCGGGTCGAGAATTCCCACGGCAGCGAAAGCGGACATGACGGATTTTTTACCCTGTACGACGACTGGTTCAACGAATATGTCTTTGAAATTATTGTTAGTATCAAATATCTGCCCCAGGAAGTAAGGGAGATATACAAGCAAACCCCGTTGCACCTGGCGGTATGGGACCCGATGAACGAGATGCTTAAGGTTGATAAGGATTGATGCGGTTTAATGCTTCTTGACATTTACATTCACGACCATATAATTATACATAAACGAAAACAAGGAGGTTTTATGAGCATTCGACTATACTTAAGTATCCTGCTGGGTATGACACTGATTTTTAGTCAGGCAAGATATATGAATAGCGATGACCAGGTGCGCTTTGTGCCGCGCCTGCTAAATTATCAGGGGTTCTTGACCGACACGCTGGGTAATCCGATTACTGATCCGTCCCTTTCGATGTCATTTGCGATCTACGATGCAGTATCCGGCGGCAACCAGAAGTGGACTGAAAGCCAGACCGTGAGCGTCGCCAAGGGCGTTTTCAGCGTGCTTCTGGGGAGCATAAGCGAGATGCCGGATTCAGTTTTCACCCGGGGGACCGACCGGTGGCTGGAATTGACCGTCGTCTCTCAGGTCTTGTCACCACGGACGCAGATCACAGCTGCTGGTTACGCGTACCAGTCGACCTATGCCGACACGGCCGAATACGCGCGCTCCAGCGGTGGCGGCGGAAGCGGCGGGTACTGGGCGAAAACAAGCTATCATCTGGTGCCGACCGAGGGCCTTGGTTTGACGATGTGCAATAATGTAGTCTTCGGCAGCGGGGACAGCACGCACGTGAATTTTGGTGCGGCGTGCACGACCGGGACCAGCGGCAGCGACTACCGATATTGCACGGTGAGCGGCGGTTTACGGAACCGCGCTATACTTGAAGGCTCGACGGTAAGCGGCGGCATGGATAATGTGTCGAGTGGCATGTACTCGACAGCAGTGGGCGGCGAGAGCAACACTGCCAGCGGTGGAAGAGCGGTTGTGGGTGGAGGCGGGAGCAACCAGGCTCAGATGTCGTACGCCATGATCGGCGGCGGCCAGAACAATACTGCGAGTGGCCTCGGCTCCACGGTCAGCGGCGGTTATTATAACCAGGCGTCAAATGATTATACCGTGATCGCGGGTGGATCATCCAATATCGCCTCGATGTACGCAAGCACCGTGTGCGGCGGTGAAATGAACCTGGCGTCAGCAGACTATGCCTTTACGGGCGCCGGATACGGGGATACAGCGTCCGGTTATTGCGCGACCGTGAGCGGCGGGGCCGCGAACAAGGCGATGGGCAGGTTCGCCAATGCCGGAGGCAGGCGGGCCAAGGCGAATCATACGGGCAGTTTTGTCTGGGCGGATTCGACCAATGCCAATTTCGCTTCGACCGGTGGAAATCAGTTCCTGATCCGGGCTTCAGGCGGCGTGGGCGTCAATACGAACGGCCCGACCGCGCTGCTTGATATTAACGGTACAACCGGTTATAACCAGGTGCGTATGAGGACGACTTACACGCCAACCAGCAGCACTGACGTTAACGGGAACATCGGTGATATTGCCTGGGATGCCGGTTATGTTTATATAAAGACTGCGGACGGGTGGAAAAGGGCGGTTTTGAGCAACTGGTAAAGTATCGTAGACTGACCTTTATCGCAAGACCACCAGTTTTTGGACATTGGTGGTCTGCTCGCCGACCGCTTTTAAGAAATACACACCGGCATGAAGACCGGACAGCTCCAATTTTGTTTCTGCTGAGTAAGGTTTGATATTAACTGTCGTAACAAAGCATCCCACGACATCGTACAATTTGATCTCTTTGACCCCTGATGTGTGCAACATGGCATATTTGGACGCGGGATTGGGTATGATGCGAAGGAATGCCACGATCGATCCGTGGGCCGTGTTTTCTTCAATACCATATGCATCCCTGATAACAGAGATCGATGAGCTGGATTTATTGGCGACAAAAACACGGTTGTAAAGCGGATCAAAAGCGAGACCCTCAGGATTTTTTCCTACCCCTATATTTTTTGTGATCGCGTTGGTCGCGCCATTTATAACGGCAACCGAATCACCACTATGGCAGCAGTAGATCCGGTTGAAAATAGTATCGGAAACCATGGATCCCGCACCATTAATGCCGCCTATGGCCGCGGTAACTGAATCAGTCGAACCGCTTACTACTTTGATCAAACTCGCGCTTTGGGAACCGCAGTAGATCATATTATTATTTGGGTGATAGATAACATAGTAAGGATTAGGACCGATAGTAATCGTTCTGATTATTTGATTGGTCGTACAATTAATGATCACCATGGTTGGGTTGATCTCATTCGCGACATATAGTTTGTTGTTGATGGGATTATATGCTAATGCCCAATTGCATGCCACGGGCATGGGTATCGTCGCCACGACCTGATTTGTATTGCCATCGATTGCTTTGACTTGTTGGTCGCCATAAAGTGAACAATACATCATGTTGTCATCATCGTCATAGCAAAGATCCGCAGGTCGGTTACCAATAGGTATTTTTGCGATCACGGTTTCTGCCACGGCGTCGATCACCCAAACCGTATCAACGACCGAGGGTATGTCGTCAATATAACTGGCACAGTATATTTTTTCGTTAAGGGGATTGTAGCCCATGGGTCTAAGGCCGGTCATGCCAGGAATTACATTGATGATCGAGTCATTATTACAGTCAATGATGAGGATCTGGCTATGAGTACGGTCGGCACAGAAGAGTTTGTTCATGGCGGGACAATAATGCATATCCGTGATCGTGACAGGTATGTCGAAATTTTTTACGATTTGATTGGTCGCGGCATCGATGGCCGTCATGTTGCGGCTATAGAAATTAGTACAGTAAATCTTTCCGCAGTTTGAGCAATAGGTCAACAGGTCGGGTCCGCTGCCGGGGTTGATATTGGTGATCACCGAATTGCTGGAGCAGTCGATTACCGGCACGATCGAATAGTAGTAATCCACGCAGAATAACGTATTATTCAATGGATCGGAGTAAAGCAGGTTGTTCCATCGATTGTTAACGGATATCGTAGCGATGATCGAATCGTTAATACTGTTGATCACAGCGACCAGGCTGTCTTCGGTGGAACAATAAACCATATTATATATCGTATCTGATGCGATAGATCTGGGATTTATGGTGTTAATGGTGGCGACCGATGTGTCGTCTGCACAATCAATGACGGAGATGGTGTTCATATATTCGCTCGTACTGTAAAGTTTGTCAGTGCCGGAGTTGTAGACACCGAATCCCGGATTTCCGACTGTAATAATAGTTCTAATGACCGAATCGTAAGAACAATCGATCACCGCAATTTGATCCTGATATCGCATGCCGCAATAGATCTTATTGCGTGTTGCACGGTAGATCATGAAGCTGAGATTATCACCGACCGGCACCTGTTTTGATATTGAGTCGGTAGCACAGTCGAAGACAAAGACCTCAGTGCCAAAATAGTAAGAACAGTAAAACTTGTTATTGAAAGGATTGAAGCATGCGCCGGCGCACGAAGACGGGGAGTTGATGGTTTTAACGATCGTATCAGCCTGGCAGTCGATGACCCGGATATAATGTCCGTAATTCGAACTATCGAAAACGTATATTCTATCATTGACGGGATTGTATCGGATAAATGCGGGTTCAAAATGTGGGATATATTGAAGAAGTTGATTTGTCGCACCATCGAATACTTTGATGCCGCTATATTCCGCGCATACATAGATCTTATTTCTCAAAGGGTTACAGTCTATGCCGGTCACTCTCCCAGACAAGGGAATACGGGCAATTTTTTGACCGGTCGCACCATCGATAACCAGCATGTACTCTCCTTCACCGCACATATAAACCCTGTTGGTTGCACTATTATTACTTATTGCAGTGGCATGATTGACGCCGACAAGTGAATCCGGAACCCAGATCGTTGTTTCCAGCCACTGGCACATGGCAAAACCGGGAAGTAGAAGGATAACAATAATCAATGACAGGATTACATGGACATTATATTTAATTTTCATCGTTCCTCCCTCAGAATATTATAGTACATCATGGGTGATTGTCAAGAGGTAGAAAAGTCATGATTTTTCGATAGAATAATATAAGCAAATGTCTTACTGTCTAATTATGTATCATATTGATACACTTTAGGCTCCCTTTTGATGGTTAACCAAATACCCCTGCTATATGAAGGTTGTCAACTAGTGATTTTGTTATTTACATCCGGCCTCCGATCATTATAATTGGTTATCCGAAGCGGTACCTAAGCGGGAAACCCCATCCTGCTATTCGTCCATGAAGGGAC
>Ga0299912_10000731_pt1 | contig 27013 bp, 28 predicted proteins | sample RVTome_2_FD_207667 | JGI IMG/M metagenome (GOLD analysis project Ga0299912, IMG submission 207667) | Soil microbial communities from uranium-contaminated site in the Upper Colorado River Basin, Wyoming, United States - RVT95D214 (version 2) ... | reverse complement strand
GAGCGGGAGGCGCCGGCGCCGGCGCATCCCGCTAAGACCAATCGGGGGGGGGCTTTGGGATTGGTCTCGTCAGCTAGTTCGAACTTCGCGCTTAGCCCGATACAAGGGCGGATGAAATAATTGGCCACGCGCGACGACGGCGGCCATTATCGATCTCGCCTGTAACCGACGATCCGGAACGTACGAATTGGAACACAAGGACTCCACGTGCAGGACTCCGAACGTCGATTGAAGGCCTTGATGGTCAGAGGGCTCGACGGCGACGCGGCGGCCCATCGCGAACTCCTCACACAACTCGCATTGCTGCTGCGAGCCTATTTCGCGAGGCGTTTAGGCAGCCATGCGTCGGACGTAGAGGACTTGGTGCAGGAAGTGTTGATCGCCGTTCATATCCGACGGGGAACCTACGATCGGAGCCAGCCCTTCACGGCTTGGTCTTATGCGATCGCGCGCTACAAGCTTGTCGATCACTATCGGCGGCAGCGGATCCGGGTCACAGCGCCGATCGACGACGTCCACGGTCTGTTTGTAGACGCAGGAGATGACGCTGCTACCGCAGGCGGCGATCTCGAAAGGTTGATGGCGGGCCTCCCCGCCAAGCAGCGCGCTGCAATTCGACACATGAAGCTGGAGGGCTTGTCCGCCGCCGAGGCGGCCGAGAAGCTAAGCATGTCGGAATCGGCGGTGAAAGTGAGTGTGCACCGCGGCCTGAGGGCGCTGGCCGCGCGCGTACGAGGAGTCGAGTAGAGTGCGGACCGATGAACTCATAGAGGAGCTGAGCTCCCGCGCGAAGCCGGTCAACCCATTCAACGTCGAGCTGCGCGTAGCTGCGGGCCTTGGTGTCGGGGGCGCGCTTGCCGTGATCGCCGTCGCCTTGTGGCTCGGCATCCGCCCTGACCTCGCTCAGGCAGCGGCGACGCCGGGGTTCTGGATGAAGTTCGCCTTCGCCGGCGCGGTCGGCGTCGCAGCCATGGCCTTGTCGTGCCGGCTGGGCAGGCCCGGCTGCAGGGTGCGGGTCTTGTGGTGGGTCGTCGCCGCCCCGATCATGCTTCTGGCGGCCGCCGCCATCGTGCAATTGGCAGGCGCTTCTGCATCTGAACGCCTTCGCCTCTGGCTGGGGCACTCCTGGATGGTGTGTCCGGTTCGGATCGTCGTCCTTTCGGCGCCCTCATTCCTCGGCATGCTCTGGGCGTTTCGCCAGCTTGCCCCCATCGAACTGAGACTCGCGGGCCTCGGTGCGGGCTTGGCGGCCGGCGCGGTCGGGGCTTCGGTCTACGCCCTGACGTGCGAGGAGAGCAGCGTGGCGTTTCTGGCGACGTGGTACAGCCTCGGCATACTCGCGGTCGGAGCGATTGGCGCCGTCTTTGGTCCCCGCGTCCTGCGTTGGTGATGCAAGCGCCTCGCGGCCGACAGCTCAGGCCGCGCCACGGATCGGATAGTTGTTCGCCATAATGAACTTGACGCCGCCGACCAGCGCTCTGAGGTCGGGGCGAGCGCAAGGCGCGTTCGAGATGTCGATCACCTGGACTCGGTTGTCAGGATTGATCACGAACACCGCTGGCTCGGGAAACTGGTGGTCTGTCTCTGCGGGCGATCGAGGATCGGAGATGTAGAGACCCAGTTGTCGCATCTCATCGAAGGTCAGGCCGTAGGCCACCGGGAAGCGCCAGCCGAACTCCGCGACGTCGGCTTCCGCCTGCTCGCGGCCATCCGCCGACAGGGCCGTGACGCTGATGCCGGCTTGCTCGCACTCCGCCAACAGGTCGTTCAGGGTGTTGAGGTAGGTCTTGCAGAGCGGGCAATGCCGTCCCCGGTAGACAACCAACAGTCGCCAGCCAGTTTCAGCCGATGGCCGGAACGAACCGCTTTGGACGGTGGGCCAAGCCAAGTCAGGAAAGGGAGCTCCGGCGTCAATCTTCGAACTTGCCATGTGATGTGTCCTCCTGACGCCCTCGGCCGCGGTCGGCTCGCACGATTCGCGCGGCGAACTCGTCTGCAATTGCCTGTGTATCGTCCTCGGAACCGCCGTCGGCCACGATGAGTTCCACAGCACTGAACGCGCCTCGACCGACGACCACCGATTGAAGAGCCGCTGCCAGAGTGCCTGCCGCATTGTACGTTGGCACAATGACGGACAGACCGAGAGGCCTGTTGTCGGTTAGGAGATCGCCTGTCCAAGTCGTCCTTGGACGATTGCGTGCTCCCATGGACGCCAAACCGATCGACGGCGGCCCGTCACTCGATCCCCATCTCGAGCATGCCCTTGTAACTGACTTCCTTGATGAGCCTGCCCTCCGCCTCGAAGTCTTCGGGAATTGGAGTCAGGCCAAGCCCGTTGGTGAAACGGTTCATGAAGTTGTAGAGGCAGCCGATGAGCACAGCATCGTACAAGGCACGCTCGCTCCAGCCGGCGGCGAGCACCTCGTCCGCGTCCGCTTGAGTGAGACGAGTCGGCGTCAGCGTGAGCTTTCTCAGATATCGAAACACCGGCCTAAGCTGAGCTTCAATGTCCGCGCGGTCGATATCCGCCACGAGGTCCACGATAAGCTCTTCCGGGACGCCGAATTCCCTGGCTGAAGCTGTATGAGCGCCATAGCAATACTCACAGGCGTTGACGCCCGAAACGAAGGCCGCCATCAGCTCTCGTTGCGCGATGGTGAATGGAGAGTCGGCGCGCAGGAGCGCCTCGTGCAGTTCGATGAGGGGACGACCACTTCGGCTGCCCAGCTTCGAAAACTGCGCCATCACGTGAGGCACCTTGGCTTCAGCGGGTATCGACGGAAGAAACGGCATTGGACCTCCTCATGGGCCGGCGGCTGTAGGTGCGGCGGCGCCCGTCATGGCGACGCCGGGATCGGTCATCGCGTCCGCGCGCTTCTAGGCGCTGGCGGCCGATTGCGGGGTGTCACGGATCGCGCGGCCGTAGACGGCTCCGAGCACGCCGCCAAAGATCAAGTGCAGCACCAGAGTCATCATCGGCGCCATGATCCCCAGGCTCGTGCCGAAAAGCCCCGCGCCGGCCATGGGCATCAGCGCGATCATCATGATCAGCCAGCCGATCACCCCCAGGATGGCGCCGCGCACGACCCAGCTCTGCCCAGGCAGAGACTTTCCAAGCACGACGATCGCCAATCCATAAATGACGATCCCGATCATGAAGTGGACGGTCCAACCGATGATCGGACTGTCTGGCGCCCCCATCATGCCGGCGATCATGCGCGGCAAATCAAGGGCGGGCATGACGCCCATCATGGTCTTCAAGACCATGAGGACCGACAGCACGGTCGTCGCCGCGAGGCCGGCGGAAAAGCCCTTCGCGATCCGATTCATCTGTGTTTCTCCCGATTCCGAGGAATAGTGACCAGCCCCGCCGCCTTGGACAGACCCGCGAACGCCACCATCCACCAGTTCGCTTCAACCGGGAGCTTGGTTACCGCCGCGCGGAAATTTGTCCCGCGCGGTCTCAACTCCGACCATGGGCCTCGGCGCCTTTTCTGATCCCCTCGAGCAGCGGGTCATAGCCCGAGCCCATCAGCGAGACTCCGCGTTCGGACAGCACGCCGTCGGCCAGGGCCATGCCGTGACCGTGCACGAAGCGGTTCATGAAGTTGAACAGCGCCACGACGCAGATGGCGTCGTGCATCGCTCGCTCATCCCAGCCAGCATCGAAGACGGCCTGGGCGTCGGACTGCGTGATCCGGGCCTGATCCAATGTCAGCTTGCGGGCGTACTTCAGGATGGGCCGCAGCTTTTCAGGGGCTGAGGAGACATCGGGATCGGACACCAAGCTCTCGAGCAGTCCCTCGGCGACGCCGAAAGCCTTCGCCGTCGCGCTGTGCATGCCATAGCAGTAGCGGCAAGCGTTGAGTCCTGAAACGAACGCGGCGATCAGCTCGCGCTCGCCCTCCGTCAGCGGGGACGGCCCTCGCATGACCACGGTGTGGTATTGGACCAGGATGCTTCCGGCGGATGGGTTCATGCCCATGGCGCCGACCATCGGCCCGTCGGCCGGAATGCTCTTGAAGAAGGTCAAGGTCAGATCTCCATATCGCCCGTCGTCAGGCAAGCCACTTGAGGATTGACACCAGCGCCGGCGCTCAACGCCAGGACCCAAGGCTGAAGCAACTCCCCCGCGTTACGGCCGACGAGTCCCACGCCAAGGATAGCCCCGCCCCGCGGCGTGATCAGCTTTCCCAAGCCCCGCGTGTCGCCTTCAGCTTGGGCCCGGTCGTTGTCGGCAAAGTCACGGGTCACCACCTTGACCGCGTTCCCGTATTGGCCGCGAGCTTGCCGAGCCCCACCTCGGCCATCTCGACGGGAACGCCGAGAAGCGAAAGAAAAAGCTCGACGCGGTGCGAGTGCCCCGACAGGTGGAATCGATAGAGCGTTAGCGGCTTGCGCGGCACGACGCACCTCATTCCGCTAGCTGCGGCGCAGGGCGCCGCGCCAGCTCGGCTTCGAGTTCGGCGATCCGGGCCGTCAGCGGCGCCGTCACCACGCGCACCTCCTCGAGCGTATAGCGCTCGGTGATGTGCTGCGGGCAGTTCCAGTCGAAGCCCTCGACCGCGATGACGAAGCCCCGCTCGATCCGTGCCCGGTAGTCCGGCATCTCGAGGCGCGGCAGCACCGCCTGATCGTCGAGCCCGATGATCCGGACACGGCCGAACAGCTTGAGACGGGTCTTGTTTGGGTAATCCATGAAGAACAGCGACACCCGGTCATCCGTCGTCAGGTTCCCGACGCTGACATACTGGCGGTTGCCACGGAAATCCGCGAAGCTGATCGTGCTCTCGTCGAACACGCGCACGAAGCCGGTCGGCCCGCCGCGATGCTGGATGTAGGGCCAGCCCGTCTCGCTGACGGTGGCCATGTAGAGCGAGTTCCGCGCCGCGATGAACCCAGCCTCGGCCTCGGTGAGCCGATGGTTCACCGCGTCCGGCACGCCCTCCATCCGAGCGTAGGAGGACCGGCTTCCCAGCTCCTCCTGCACCGTCTTCACCGTCGGCGTGAAGGCGATCTCGGCGAAATGATGTGGCATGACGTCCTCCTGCGGGTCCGCGCCGCGCGTTACAGACCTAGATCCGAAAGGCCCGGGTGATCCGCTGGGCGAGGCCCCTGCGACCAGTGGAACTTCCGGTCGCTCTCGCGGATCGGCTGGTCGTTGATGCTCGCGACGCGCAGCCGCATCAGGCCGCGTTCGTCGAACTCCCAGTTCTCGTTGCCATGGCTGCGGAACCAGTTCCGGGCGTCGTCGCGCCATTCATAGGAGAAGCGCACCGCGATGCGGTTCTCGGCGAAGGCCCAGAGCTCCTTGATCAGGCGATACTCCAGCTCCCGCGCCCATTTGCGCTGCAGGAAATCGACGATCTCGGCGCGGCCGACCGGGAACTCGGCGCGGTTGCGCCAGCGGCTGTCTTCCGTATAGGCGAGCGACACCCGCTCCGGGTCGCGCGTGTTCCAGGCATCCTCCGCCATCCGCACCTTCTGGATTGCGGTCTCGCGCGTGAAGGGCGGCAGAGGCGGACGGGCGCTGGGTTGAGTCATCTGGTTCATCGGGCTTTGCTCCCTCTGTTCAGGCGAAGGGAGGCGCGGCCGAAGCCGCGCCAGGTCGCCATCCGCACGGTCAGGCGACCTTGTTAAGTTCGATCTTGGGGAAGTCGATCTCGACCTGGGTCGCCTTGCCGAGCAGGTTGGTGAAGATGTTCATCGCGACATGTGTGATGATTTCGATGATCTCGGCGTCGGAGTGACCCGCCGCGCGGACCGCGTCGAACTCGGCCTTGCTCACCTGGCCGGTATGCTCGACGAGCGCGCGGGCGAAGGTCAGCGCCGCCTCCGCCTTGGCGTCCGAGGACCGGCCCAGGCGGTTCGCCAGTATTTCCTGATTGTCGAGGCCGACCTTGCGGCCGATCGCCGTATGCGCGGATACGCAGTACTGGCAGGCATTCAGCTCGGCGACAACGAGCGCGACGCGCTCGCGCGTCTTCGGGTCGAGCGAGCCCGCCCCAGCGATGCCATGGAGCCCGAGAAACGCGTTCAGCGCCGCCGGGGAATTGGCCAGCACGCGGATGAAGTTGGGAACCATGCCGAGGCCAGAATGGACGGCGTCCAGCAGCTGTTTGGCTTCGCCAGTGGCGGTTTGGGGGTCGATGACGGCAACACGAGCCATGAGATCAGTCCTTGTCCAGTTGATGGTGCGGTGCTCCTCGGCGCCGCTCCTCCAGACCATGACCGCTTACATTTCTTGTAAGAATGCTCGACATATGGAATTCATTATTCCGTGCAGAGGAATTAAAAATGGATCGCTTGCACGAGCTCGAGGTCTTTGTCGCGGTTGCCGATGCCGGCAGCTTCGCCAAGGCCGGAACCCGGCTGCGCCTGTCGCCCCCCGCGGTGACCCGGGGGGTTTCTGCGCTCGAAGACCGTCTCGGCGCCCGTGTCTTCAACCGTACGACCCGCAGCCTGACGATCACCGATGTCGGCCAACGCTTCCTGGAAAGCGCCAGGCGCATCCTGATGGATCTGGATACGGCCGAGAAGGAAGCGGTCGGCGAAACCGCGATGCCGCAGGGACATCTGACAATCACCGCATCCGTCACCTTCGGCCGGTCAGCTTTGGCCCCGGTGGTTTGCGGCTTCCTCGGTCAGCATCCGCGCGTCACGGCATCGGTGCTGCTCCTGGACCGGATCGTGAATCTCGTCGAGGAAGGCATCGACGTGGCCGTGCGGATCGGAACCTTGCCGGATTCGAGCTTGATCGCGAAGCGGATCGGAACCGTGCGCCGGGTCCTCGTCGCAAGCCCCGATTACTTGGCCCGGCGAGGAACGCCCACCGCGCCAGCAGACCTGAAACTTCACTCGGTGATCGCCTTCACCGGCCTGATGCCCAATCGCGAATGGCGCTTCAACACCGAACAAAATCAGAACAGCATCGTGCTCAATCCGATATTTGAGATCAACGATGCGCTCGCCGCTATCCAGGCTGCAGAAATGGGCCATGGGATCACGATTGCTCTTTCCTACATGGTCCATGACAAGATCCGAGACGGCAAACTGGTCCCGGTCCTCGATGATGTCACGCCGTCGCCATGGCCCGTTCATCTCGTCTACCCGCAGGCCCGGCTCGTTGCGCCGAAGATCCGCGCCTTCATCGACTTCGCGGCCCCGCGCTTGAGGGCGGCGCTCGATCAGCTTGCCTCGACGAGCCCCGCGGATCTGCTGGCCTCCGACGGATTGCACCGCGTGCTCGACGCAAAATCCTGAGCGCTTACCAGCCATAACGTTTGATCCCTAACTGGCCGCCGAGCAGCCATACGAACGACGCCCGCGGGCGCTCAAGCTTGTCGAGCGCGCCGCCCACACCATCGCCGCAACCGATGACAGCGTCCATCGAAGGTACTTTCAGCGTTTGACCGGCAGGGCCAGACCGGCGGCGCCCTCAATCCGAAGTAATTGTTTGGGAGGAATTCAACTATAAAACACACGGCTCCGCGAATGCTTTCGGGCGCTGCCGAAGGACATGCCTAATATGAGTTCATTATATTACTAAATCTAACGTAAATTCCTGACCAACAGTATTCGAGGACTGTAGCGATTACTGAGCAGACCCGCGGGGGGGCTATGCGTATTTCCACCATCTTAAGTTTGGGCGCGTCGGCGACCTTGGGTCTTGGCGCCCTTGTGGTCGCACGGCTCTGGCTTCCGGCGCACTCGTCCGACGCCCGCCAGCCTGCTGCTGTCATAAGCAATGTGCCCGTGGTGGTGGCGACATCGCCGATCGCCTACGGCGCCAAGCTGCAGCCGAAGGATCTGACGGTCCTGCAGTTTCCAGCGGACGCGGCGCCCCAGGGCGCCTTCGCCTCGGTGGATCAGGTGCTGAAACAGGACGCGGGCGGAGCGCCCCTGGCGCTGGTCGCCATGTCGGCGCGCGAACCCGTTCTGGTGGCCAAACTCAGCGGCGCGGGCAAACGGCCCACGGTGGCGGCCATGATCAGCGAAGGCATGCGCGCCTACACGATCGGAGTCACCGATACGGCGGGCGGCGGCGGCCACGTGATGCCGGGCGATCACGTCGACGTGGTTCTGACCCGCGATGCATCCGGCCAACCGACCATAGGCGTCGCGCAAGGTTCTCGCCTGGTGTCGGACGTGGTGATCCAGAACGCCCGCGTGCTCGGCATGGACCTGAACGCCGATCCGACCTCCACCCATCCGGCGGTCGCCCACACAGCCACCCTGGAAGTCACTGTACAGGACGCCGAGCGGCTGGCGCTTGCGGCTCAGACGGGTGGACTATCGCTCGCCTTGCGCCGGACGGGCGCGGGGTCCGTGGAGGTCATTCGTCCGATGCGGATCAGCGATCTGGGGCCGGGCGCCGGTCAAGTCTCGCGGGCCGACGGTCGGACTGCGCCCCGTCGACGCTCGAGGTCCTCGCATACGGGCGCGCCCGCCGGCCTCGCCTCTGTCGTCGTCGTGCACGGCGAGGAGCGGACGAGCGTCAACGTGCCCGCCTATCGCCGTAGCGACGGCGTCTAGCCCCCTCAATCTTCGGAAGACGCCCGCCATGAAACGCATCGCCGCCCTAGCCTTGTCCGCGCTCCTGGGATTGAGCCCGCCCGCCGAGGCGCAGATCGCCTCTCCCCTGCCCGCGGTGACCCAGACCCTGGTGGTGGCCAAGGACAAGTCCGCGGCCTTCCGGTTGGAGGATCCGGCCGGCGAGATCGTCGTGGCCCAGCCTGACATCCTGCAGCTCGTGGCCGTCACGGACCAGAGCTTCTACGTGCGGGGCAAGGCGCTCGGCGTGACCAATCTGCTCATCTACGACAAGCAGCGGCGCCTCAAGCAAGTGGTGGACGTTCGCGTCGGCTTCGACACCCAGTCCCTGCAGGCCGACCTGGCAACCGCGCTTCCTGGCGAGCAGATCACCGCCGCCAATTTCGCCGACGGCGTGCTGCTGTCCGGCAAGGCCTCCTCCCTGGTCGTGGCCCAGCGCGCCGAGGCGATCGCCGAACGATACGCCCCCAAGGCCGTTTCCTCCGACATCGGGATCAAGGCGGCCCAGCAGGTGATGGTCGAGGTGCGCATCCTCGAAGCCAACCGCACGGCGCTGAAGGACATGGGCTTCAACATCGACGCCTCCAACGCCTCGGGCAGCTTCAGCTTCAATTCCGGGGTGGGGCTGCTCACCAATCAGTCCCCCCAGGGCACGCTCGGCCTCTCGCGGACCATCGGCGGGGTGTCGATCGACGCCACCTTGCGGGCCCTGGAGCAGAAGGGCGTGGTGCGCACCCTGGCCAAGCCGAATCTGATGGCCATGTCCGGCGAGGAGGCGAGCTTCCTGGCGGGTGGGGAGTTTCCTTACCCCGTGCCCAACGGTCCCCAGCAGGTGACCATCGAGTTCAAGCCCTTCGGTGTGAAGTTGAACGTCACCCCGAACGTGCAGCCGAACGGCCAGATCAAGCTGAAAGTCGCCCCGGAGGTCTCCGAACTCGACCCCTCCACGCATCTGCGCATCCAGGGCTTCGACCTGCCGGGCCTCAGCCAGCGGAAGGTCTCGACCACGGTGGAGTTGAAGGACGGCCAGAGCTTCGCCATCGCCGGCCTGTTCCAACAAGGCTACTCAAATTCCGTCAGCCAGATTCCCTGGGCGTCGAACGTGCCGATTCTGGGAGCGATGTTCCGCTCGGCGAATTGGAAGCGGAACGAGACGGAGCTGGTGATCATCGTCACCCCGAAGCTGACCGCGCCCGCCGACCGGCTCGAGGATCTGCCCAATCCGCTGGCGGCGACCCGGGAGTCTGACGAACTCGGCTTGATCCTCACCGGCCAAGCCTTCGACAAACCGCCGCGGGGCCCCGTCAACGCTCCCGTCAGCGCCAAGGCCGGAACCGGTCGATGAACGGGTCCGTGCTGCAACAACGACGGGTCCTAGCGATCGGACCGGTGCTGGCCGCCCGCGCCAAGGAGGCTCTGCCCGAAGTGATCCTGGAGGCGGCCGCGCCCGAGCGGGAAGACGCCCTGGCGGCGCTTCACCCGGGCCTGGATCTGGTTCTGATCGATTGCGCCTGTGTGGGCCCGGAACTGTCGTGCGAGATCGTCGAGGCGGTCGCCCGGCGAGACGGGCAGCCAGGCGTGCTCTTGGTCGATGCACAATTGTCCGTAGCGCTGGTGCGCGCGCTCATGCAGCTTCACCGGTCCGACATGCTCGAGGCCCCGTTCGCCACGAGCGACCTGGCGCGCGCGGCCGCGGCCCTGCTGCCGGACGCGGGGGAGCCCCAAACTCAGCCGCAGAACTGCCGGTGCTGGACCCTCATGGGCGCGGTCGGCGGCGCCGGCGCGACGACCATCGCGATCGAGCTTGCCGCCACCCTCGCCAAGCGGGCGTCGGGTCCGCGGCAGGTGGCGTTGATCGACTTGAACCTCGCCGACGGCGCGGCGGCGGCCTATCTCGGCGCGAAACCCAACATGCTCCTGGCCGAGGCGTCCAGCGCGTCTGAACGGCTCGACCCGGCCATCCTCGGCGCCTTCGCCGCGCAGCTCGATTGGGGGTTCGACCTGTTCGCCGGTCCGCGCGATCCACAGGCGTTCTGCCGAATGTCTTCCGCCAGCATCTGCCGGCTGCTGGAGGTGGCCTGCCAAGTCTATGGCGCGGTGATCGTCGACCTGCCGCGCCTGCGTCAGCCCTGGTCGCTGGATGTCCTGGCCGGGTCGGACGAGGTCATGATCGTATCCGAACTGACCGTGCCGGCCCTGCTCAGCGCCCGGGCGCTGGTCGGAGAGATCGAGCAGGAGCTGAAGGGCGACAAGAAGCCCCGTCTGATCCTCAACCGGCTCGCCGGCCGCAAGTTCGGTCCCGCGCCCTCGCGCGCCGAGGCGGAAAAGGCCCTCGGCCGCAAGATCGACGGCGCCGTCACGTCCGACTGGGAAGCGGCGGCCTGCTCGATCAATCTGGGCGGACCCGTCAGCGAACACCGGCCACGCTCCAGGATCGTCAAGGACGTCGCGGCCCTGGTCGACCGGCTGCACGCCCGGCCGGCAGAGATTGGCGACCGAGTGCTGAGGGCGGCGAGATGAGCCGATTCAGCCTCGCGCGCCGGATGGCGACCGCAGTGCTCGAGCCCGCGCCTATGCCGACGCCGACGCCGACTCCGATTGTCGCGCCGCCTGAACCAGAGACCGTCGAACCGAGCCCGCCGCCGCCGAGCTCGCCCGGGGACGATCTTCTCGACCTGCGCATGAAGCTGCACGCCCGGCTGATCGACGAGCTCGACCTGTCCAAGCTGGAAAAGCTCAGCGAAGCCGAGCGCCGCCGCCAGGTCCGCAAGCTGGTCGGCGACTTCGCGCGCGACGAGCGCCTGGCGCTCAACGGCGATGAACTCGACCAGTTGAGCGGCTCTGTATTCAATGAAATGGTCGGGTTGGGGCCGATCGAGCCCCTGCTTCAGGACGACAGCATCGCCGACATCCTGATCAATGGGCCGTTCCAGGTCTATGTGGAGCGGCGAGGCGAGCTGGAGCTCACGCCGGTCCGGTTCCGCGACAACGACCACCTGCTCCGGATCATCAGCAAGATCGTCGCGCAGGTCGGCCGGCGGATCGACGAATCCCAGCCCATGGTCGATGCGCGCCTTGCGGACGGCAGCCGGGTGAACGCGGCCATTGCTCCGATCACCCTGGATGGAGCGGTGGTCTCGATCCGCAAGTTCTCCAAGAAGCCCTATGACCTGGAGCGTCTGGTGGGCGTCGGCGCCATGCCGGCCTGCGTGGCGGAGTTTCTCAAGGGCGCCGTATTCGCCAGAACGTCCACGGTGATCTCCGGCGGCACCGGCTCGGGCAAGACCACCCTCCTCAACGCCCTGTCGGCCGCCATCAGCGCAAAGGAGCGGCTGATCACCATCGAGGACGCGGCCGAACTGCAGCTGCAACAGCCGCACGTCGTACGCATGGAGACCCGGCCGCCCAATATCGAAGGCAAGGGCGAGATCCGCCAGCGCGAGCTGGTGAAGAACGCCCTGCGCATGCGTCCCGACCGGGTGATCCTGGGCGAGGTGCGGGGCGAAGAGGCCTTCGACATGCTCCAAGCCATGAACACCGGCCACGAGGGCTCCATGGCCACCATTCACGCCAACACCCCCCGGGACGCCATCACCCGCCTCGAGCAGATGGTGGCCATGTCCGGCATGAGGCTGCCCCCCGAATCGATCCGCGGCCAAATCGCCTCGGCGGTCGCGTTGATCGTGCAGGTGATGCGCCTATCGGACGGCAAGCGGCGCCTGATGAGCGTCACCGAGATCACCGGCATGGAAGGCAACGTCTTGCAGATGCAGGAGATCTTCGCCTTCCACCGCCTGGGCGCCGACGCGGACGGGACCGTGCAAGGCGAGTTCCGCGCGACCGGGCTTCGGCCCAAGTGCCTGGATGAGATGATCCGGCGCGGGTTCGCCTTCGACGCTGCCTATTTCGACCCCGCCCGACCGCTCGGCTGAGGCAGGCGCCGCAATGCATCTTCCGTCGATCAGTCTTGACCCGAGAACCGCCTTCCTGGTGCTGCTGTTCGCCGCCATGTTCGCGGCCGGCCAGGCGATCACCGGCCTCGTGCGGGTGGGCGTCGCCAAGCGTACCGTGAACCGCAGGCTGGCGACCGCCGAACGGACGGGATCTTTGGGCGAGCTGGTCCTGGAACTTCGCAAGCAGCGCGGGTTGAACGGCAACGGCGACGGCAAGGCGGGGTGGCTGGCGGAGCTGATCGGCCGCTCCGGCCTAGTCTATCAGCCGCGCCGATGGGCCGGGATCGTCGCCGGACTCGGCCTGATCTGCACGTGCCTGATGTTCGTCCTGGGTCACAACATCGTCGCCGCGATCCTGCTGGGGATCGGCGCGGCGGTCGTCCTGCCGGTGATCTATTTGAAAGTGATCGCCGGCCGCCGCGCCAAGGCCCTCGGCGAGCAGCTGCCCAATGCGCTTGAGGTGATCGTTCGCAGCCTCGAGGCGGGTCACCCCGTGCCGACCGCGATCGGCCTGGTCGGGCGCGAGATGCCCGATCCGATCGGCTCGGAGTTTGGCATGGCCGCCGACGAGATCGCTTACGGCGCCACTCTTGAACAGGCGGTGGCTCACATCTCCGAACGCTGCCGCCACCCGGACATCGACCTGTTCGCGGCCACCATCCGCCTTCAGGAAAGGTCCGGCGGCAACCTCACCGGCCTTTTGAAGATGAACGCGCACACGGTCCGCGAACGTCACAAGATGCGCTTGAAGATCCACGCGGCGTCGTCCGAGGGGCGGGCGTCTGCCCTGATACTCACCTCCGCGCCCTTCGTGGTGCTCACCATTCTGGAGGTGGCGCGGCCGGAATTCTACGGCAGCGTCATTCATGAGCGGACCGTCCAGGCCTGGCTGACCGGCTTTGGCGTCTGGATGCTGATCGGCAACATCGTGATGCGCCGCATGATCGACATGAGGATCTGACCCGCCATGCAAGTCTCCCTCCTGGCGACAGCCATGAACGCCATGTCGATGCTGCTCATCCCCGTGGGCGTCGGCGGCGCGGGCTTCGTGCTTCTGAACGAGGTCTCCGCCCGCGCACGCCGCCGCGCACGCCTGTCGGACGATGGTCAGCCCGGGGCGCCAGGCTCGGGCGCGCCGCCTGAGCTCGGCGTGCTCGCGACCGCTGCGGAAGGCGTGAAGCGGATCGGCGCCCGGATCGCCATCCAGGACCCGTCGCAAATCTCCGCGCTCAGGAACCGGCTGGTGCAGGCCGGCTTCTTCAGTCGCGAGGCGGTCACCCTGTATCTGGGCGCCCGCGCGGTCGCCCTCGCCCTGGCTACGGGCGCGACGCTGCTGGTGCTGCCCTGGGCCATCGCGGGCGGCGGAGGCATGGGCGCGACGCTGACGGCCGCACTGTTCGCGACCGTCGCCCTGCTGGGGCCGGACCAGGTGCTCAAGGCCCGGATCACCGCCCGGGCGCGCGAATACCGCGACGGTTTCCCCGACCTGCTCGACCTGCTGGTGGCCTCGGTGGAGGCAGGGCTCAGCCTCGACGCCGCTGTGAGCCGGATCACCGTCGAGCTCACCCGCCGCTATCCCAACCTCGCCACCCACCTGCAACTGCTCGCGCTCGAACTGCGCGCCGGTCGCTCGCGCAAGGAGGTGTGGAGCCAGCTTGCCGATCGGCTGGGAATCGATGAGGCGCGCTCCTTCGCCACCATGTTGCGGCAGTCCGAGGAGTTGGGCACGAGCCTCGGCGATACGTTGAAGGTTTTCGCCGACGAGATGCGGACCAAGCGGATGCTGCGGGCCGAGGCGAAGGCGCTGGCCCTGCCGGCCAAGCTGGTGGTGCCGCTGATCCTGTTCATCTTTCCCTGCCTGCTCGGGGTGTTGATGCTTCCGGCGGCGTTCAAGATCTCCCAGGTCTTTGGCAATCATTGACGGGGCCGATGCCGATCGGGTGCGCGGCGGCGCCCGGCAGCCCATGCCTTGTGGTTGCACCACGGATTTTCCTGCCGCGATTGTAGAACTTCGCCCGTCCTGAGCGAGGGAAAAACCGCTCAACCTTCGATATTCAAGCTATATTTGAGTAAATCTCGAATTAACTGGTCTGATAAACAGTTGAACAATGACGTTCTGAGATTGTTTGCGCATGTCTACTGTGGGGACAAGCGGCTTCTTTGCGTTGGGGCGTCGGCTGGACGCCGTGCGGCGCGGCGCGCTCAATTTCCTCCAGGCGGCGCTCCGGGACGAGCGCGGCAACATCGCCATCTTGTCCGCCCTGGCGCTGCCCGTGCTGTTCGGCGCGCTCGGGCTCGGCTTCGAGACGGCCAATTGGCGCCAGACCGCGCAGCTGGCGCAGCACGCCGCCGACTCCGCGGCGGTCGCGGCCGCCACCAACGGCGGCGACAGCTACGCCGCCGAGGCCAAAGCCGTCGCCGCCCAATACGGATTTCAAGACGGGGTCAACGGCGTCACGGTGACCGTCTCCAACGGAGCGACATGCCCGTCGGGCGACGTCGATTGTTACCACGTCACCATCACCAAGCCCGTCCCATTGATCCTGGCGCCGATCGTCGGCTACCGGGGCGACATCGTCCTGTCGAGCGGCGCGGCGGGCAAGGCGCTTTCAGCGAACGCGGGCTCGGTCCTCAGCGAAGCGCCGAGGACCTACTGTCTTCTAGCCCTGGTGAGCAGCGGCGCCCGGCAGGGCGTTCGCTCCAACGGCGCGCCTGACGCCGACTTGAGCGGCTGCAACGTCATGTCGAACGCCGACGCCGTCTGCAACGGCGGCGATCTGAGCGCGGTTCATGGCGACGCCCACGGCAGCAGTTCCGGCTGCGGCGCGACCCAGAACTCCAATCTCGCGGCGGTCGCCGATCCCTATATCTCGCTCGCGGCGAACGTTCCGTCAGATCCGTGCCACGCCTACCCTCAGGAGCCCACGAAGAAGTGGGACCCGCCGCTGCCCGTCAGCAATAAGTTATCCGGCCCCCTGTACCTGACGGGGACGACCTTCTTCTGTGGCGACGTGCAGCTGGCGGGCGACGTAAGCGTGAGCACGGCTTCCCCTGGCGCCGTGATCGTCATCGAGAACGGCCAACTCGACACCAACGGCCACACCCTTCAGACGCTCTATGGAGCGGGCCTCACCGTCATCTTCTCGGGCACAGGGGGGCATTGCGCGACGTCCTACGTTCACGCGCCGACCGGCGGCGGCGTCTTGGACTTTGCGGCGCCGACCTCGGGGACGTGGTCAGGCGTGGCCTTGTACCAGGATCCGAAACTGACCGAGGGCGTTGATGTCTCGGCCGCCGGCAACAGCCCCACCTGGAACATCACCGGGCTCGTCTATCTGCCGCACGCCAGCGTCACCTTCAGCGGGGCGGTGAACAAGGCGAGCAACGGCCTGTCCTGCTTCGCGTTCGTGGCCGACAACTTCACCATCAACGGCACGGCCAGCATCCTCTCGCAAGGCCAATGCGCCCAGGCGGGCCTGAACATGCCGACGGGCATGGTTCCGTCCCGCGGCAAGCTGGTGTCGTAGAGCCCAATGCGTCTGATGCGCCGGACTCCAAGGCATGTAGGTGCGTTCCGCTGGCTACATTTGCTGGCGATGGACACTCGCGGAACCTCCGCCGTCGAGTTTTCCTTGATCGCAGGCTTTCTGATTGTCGCTCTGTTCAACGCCGTCGACCTCGGCAGATACTACTATCTGCGCATGGAGACCGAGAACGCCGCTCAAACAGCCGCCCAGTCAGCGTGGCATGAGTGCGACACGACGCGCCTGCCAGCGACCACCAACTGTCCAGGGCTGAACGCCGCGGTGACGACCGGGGTGCAGAGCACCTCGCTCGGGGCCTCGGTCGCACTCGCGGCCGGCTATCCGGTGGAAGGGTACTATTGCGTGAACGCCTCGGGCGCCCTGGTCTATGTCAGCCCGGTCTCCTCCAAGCCGGCCGATTGTTCGTCGGTCGGGAGCGCCTTGGATAAGCCCGGCGATTACATCCAGGTTCAAACCACTTACACCTATGCGTCGTTGTTTCCCGGCGTCAGCATCGGCGACACCTTGCCGACACCCATCGTCGCCACAGCCTTGATGCGACTGCAATGAAGAGCTTCGCGCGGCGTTTCTGGCCGGATCGAGACGGCGGCGCGGCGATCGAATTCGCCCTGGTGCTTCCGGCCTTCCTCATGCTCGTGGTGGGCGGCCTGTTCACGGCCCAGCTGCTCTTCGTGGAGTCGAGCATGCAGTACGCCGTCGAGGAGGGCGCCCGTTGCGCGTCCGTCAAGACGACGGTGTGCCCGGACAACGCATCGACACTCAGCTACGTGCAGAGCCGCTTCGACGCCGCCGGGTCCGCCACCCCGACCTTCACATCGACGACGGCGGCGTGCGGCCACCGCGTCAGCGCGACGGTCACCTTCCCGCTGGACACCGGACTGGCGAAGATCGACGTGCCCCTGTCAGCCTCGGCCTGTTTCCCCTAGAGCACGATGGGGTCAGGCGGAATCGCCTGACCGCTGAATCGTGTTCTAGATTCAAACATGTAGAGCGCGTTCTAAGGGCGAAACCGCACACACTTTCGCCCAACGCGCTCTAGCGGATCCGGTCCGGTGGAAACCGGTAGCGGGCATAGGAAGGCGCCTTGGAACCGACAACTTAGCTTGGCCGGGCATTGTCAGGGCAAGTTCATGAGCCGGTGACGGGTCGCCGGATGGCCTTACCGGATGGCCAATTCAACAGCTCGCCGGGGGTGATCCGGCTCGTGGTGATGATGCACGTTCGCTATCCGCTGTCGCTGTGCAACGTCGAGGACCTGCTATTCGAGCGAGGCATCGACATCCGCCACGAGACGGTTCGGCTGTGGCCGAATCGGTTCGGCCCGATGTTCGCCGGCCAGATGCGCCGCAAATGCGTTCAGCTCAGCCGATCCTATGACGATCGGCCTGGTGGGCTCCGGTCAGCGTTCACGCCGGCCAATGGGCGATCAGTTCCGTCACGTAGCCGTCCAGATGACGGCGTATCCAGTCACGCGCCTTCGCTCCTCGGGCGCGCCAAGCCGCCGTCGCCATCAGGGCGGCTCGCCGGGGCCCGCTCGCGGACAGCGGACCCGGCAGGCCGATGCGTCTTGCGTCCGCCTTGGGTATGGACCGCAGTCTCCACGCCGCCGCGTCTAGGGCGAAGGCTGGGTCGGGCTGGACATAGGAGGGATGGTCGGCCGTGAGCAGGCCGCCCCAGCGAAGCGGCCGATCGCTCACCAGGCTGAGAACCGGATGTTCGAATCTCGCTCGCACCGTATAGTGGCCGAAGTCAACGAGCTCGGCCATCGGCGGATCCAACCGCACGGAGCGTGACGTTTGAACGTTCACGCCTTCGCAGATCATATGCTCGGGACAGCCTAGACTTCGCCACAGCCGCTGGACCTGGGCCGGTTCGTATCCGGTTACGACGCGCCCTTGCATCCGCAGTTCGACGGCGCCCTCTGGCGTCTTGCGGAGCTCTAGGGAGGTCGAGGGGTTGACCGACGTGAAGCCGAACTGACGGAGCAGGAACTCGATCTCGCTCTGGACGTGCTGTCTGAAGCTATGCCGGCGCGGCAGATCCTGGCCGAAGTCGAACCGGCGATGGAAGCGCCGAACGAGCAGAGCCGCGGGCCGCGCGAGCCCGTACCCCGTCCATCGTTCCGTCATGTCAAAGCCCGCGTCGAGAATGGCGTAGAACGGCAGGGCCCCGTACGCCCCTCCGGCGCGGCGCAGGACGGCTTCGATCAGGCGTTGCAGGATGACCTCGTTGAACACGACATCCAGGTCGATAAGGCCGTCCGCGTGGGGCTCGGGCCGGGGCCGTCGCCCCGTAGCCACGCCGACCCCCTTCACATCGAGATAGGCGGCGGCTGACGTTCCCGACCCCTCGCTCTTCACCGGAACGATGCACGCTCGTCCATAGCCAGGCGGGCGGTGGCAGCGGACAAGCTCGCCCGTCACCGGGATTTCCGAGTTGACGAGTGTCTGGCGAACTTGCGGCTGAGACGCCACCGCCGCGATCGAGACCAGCCAGCGGTCGATGAGCGATTCAACGGCTCTTCGTCTGGCGGCGCCACGACCGGGCAGTCGGTTCGCCGCCGCTTGCAGCTCGGGAAAGTCGCGCTGAAGCAGATCGTAGTCCGCCAGGACCACGCGCGCGTCGCGCAGACGCCACATCCTTTCTGGACGCGTATCGGGCCAGGTCGACGGGCCTCCGTCGGCGGCGGTGTCGTCCGCGCGGCTCATGCCTTGAAGAAACAGCAGCGCCGATCGGGATTGCTGAAACTCACCCCCCCAACCCTGAACTGTCGGTGATCGCGCAGGTCGATCGTTAGAACCGCCCCAGCCGGCAGTTCAAGCGGCGCTGGGAGCATGCTTTCCCGAACGATCAAGCTCCGTCGCCCCGGTCCGAACTCGGCGTCTCCCCAGACGGCGCCTCCGGTCGGCGAATAGATGAGCAGCCCCGAGCCCAGGTCGGCGGCGCGCCTCAGAGTTGGCGAAATCTCCGCCAGGGCCTTCATGCGCGCGCGGGCGGCCGCCAATGTCTCGGCGCAGCTCAAGGCGCACGGGAAATGGAAGTGGGTTCTGATTGAACGGAACAGCCTCAGGGCCGGATTCATCAGGCCTTCGAATGGGCCGAGACCGGACATCGACGCGGCCGTCTGGTCCTGCGCCGCCGTCCCCGCGCCTTGCCCGCGAGCAAAACGCCCTACGCAGCAAGCTGGATATCCGAACAGCGCGCCGATCGTTTCGTGATCTTCGGCCAAGTCGGCGTGCACCGCTCGCGCCAAGTCATCAATCTCGCGCGCGAAGTAGAGGACAGCCTGCGTCTGACCCTCGCTTCCACTCGGAACGAAGCCGCCGCCATGCAAACGCTGCAATCCATCGTCGGAATGGGAGCGCCGATAGTCAACGGGCGCTCTCAAGCAAATCAGCCCGACATCTCTGGCCGTGGATTGAATCGCTAATACGCGATCATGCTCAACCGTCAGGCGCGTGATGCGCTTGCCGTTGAAGGCCGTGTCGAGCAGTTGCAGCAACGCCGCGGGGCCAAGCAAGGGCAAGGCCCCTGCCCAACCCTCCCCCAGCCGCGAGGCTAACTCGCAGCGCGCCCGCCCAAGGTCGAATTGGCGAACGTCAGCCGGCGGCAATACGTCGCCTGGGCCTAGAACCAGCCATCGGTGTCGTTGTGGGAGACGTGGCCGCTTTCGGCCGCCAACAGGCTGCCGAGACGGGCGTCGGGAGCGATTCCCTTCGCCAAGTCCTTCAATTTGACCTGCAGCTGCTTGCGCTGCTCGATGCTCAGATTCGATAGGTCAAGTTGGATTGAAGCGCTCTTGACGGAGGCTTTAGCTGGATCACGGGCCATCGGCGAATCCTCGGTTTCAGTTGGAGCGAAAGCGCGGGAAATCAACGAGACGGGGCGACGACGCGTATGGCGAACGTCACACGCGGAGGTTACGCGATAATCAATTTCGTGTCAAAGATTGAGCCGCCCGATTGGCGACCTGCGATCACCCATTCAGCTCTCCGCGCGCCGAAAGCTGTAAACCAGAGTCCATCGGGTCTCGCGGACGACGGGGCTCACGCCGTGGTAGGATGTGGGCGATATCTCGAATCCGAAGGCGTCGCCGCAGACCGGAGCGGCCGCCGAAGTCACTTGGTCGGCCGTCGGCCCCTCGAACAGCATGAGCAGACCGCCGTCTTCCGGTGTCCATTCGGCGTTCAGGAAGACCACGAGGCGATGGGTTTCCCGTCCCGGCCGCCAGTCGTTGTGAACGCCTATTCGCTGCCCCGGTGACATGGCGTGGGCGTCCAGCGCGACTTCGGTGCTTAGCGTCGTGGCGAAGACCTCGCCCATGAGCGCCCGCAGGCCGTCCAGGAACGGCTCCTCCACGAGCCAGGCCAAGTCGCGATCCAGCCGCTCGGGCCGTAGGCGGAGCTGCGCCATCTCGTAGAAGGCCGCGTCCGAGGCTTTCCAGCCGCCCATCTCCACGAGCGTCCGGCGAAGCCGGCCGCAGAGGGCCGCCGGGAAGAACCTCTTCATATGGAAGTGCGGGTACGGAAAGCTCGCCAGCGTCGGCGGACGGCGGCTGCGGATCCCCGCGATGGCGGCGCCCGGCCTGCTCACACACTCTCCTTGCGCAAGTTCGAAGCCAGCGGCTCGACGCGCTCGGGACGAACGGCCCAGTCTGCCTCGTACCACGCCAGGAGCTTGCTCACCTGATCGTTCGGCTCGAGCCGAAGTCTCAGCATCGCATAGTCAAGACCCAGGCCTGTTGTGGGTTCGCGGATCCGCGCCTCCGCTTCGCACTTGAAGTTCGAGAGGGTCCCGAAGGCGAACACGCCCTCGTGGGCGATGTCGATCTCAAAGGCGGTCTTGACCGGCCCATCGGCGAAGCGGCTCGAGACCTCCGCGTCGATAGGGCACAGCCCATCGATTACGGCCTCGTCGGCTGCGATCCTGTGGATCAGGACGGGCAGGATCGCCCCGTCAGAGACGAAGGTGAGCCGCCCTTCGTGAGGAAGCGTGCCGGTCCAGTCGGGAGCCGTCACGGTCTCAGTCAGGCCACACGCGTCCACGAGCTGCGTTCGCACGGATGAACGCATGGGATAGTCGCACTTGGCGCACATCTTCGAGACGCCGCGAAGTTCCCCGTCCAGCGCCGCCTGTCGCATGCGGCGGTAAGCCGGCGCGTGCCAGATCTCGCGAATGGACTGGACCAGAATGTTGCCGAACTTGAGTTCGTGACGCCAATCGTTGCAGCAGAGGATGGCGTCGCCGCTGGCCAAAATGTTCAATGTATCAATCGGGTAGTGGCAGTAGTCGAAGTCGTCGACCAGCAGGCGCTCGCGGTCGTCGATGGCCACGCTGCCGATCCGCGACAGCACCGGCACCAACCGCGTCTTGTAGCCGAGCGCATTCCAGCGTTCGCGAAAGCGCTTAGCCTCAGCCGCCGTGCTTCGTTCCGCGACGAAGGACACCCTTATCCGCGATCGGTCCCCCCGCCAGCCGGTCAGGAGGCGGGTGAGGCGCTCCCACCGATCGACGCCGTGGAACCGGCGATAGTCCTCGGCCGAATTGGCGTTAACCGAGATGGTCAGGTTCACCTTCGGGTTTCCGGCGAGGGAGTCGAGCTGTTCCTCCGAGAGGGTGCTGCCGTTGGTGACGGTCGAGATCGACTGGACGACATCGTCGGCGGCTGACAACAGCTCGATGAAATCCATCGCCCGCCGGTCCAGGAACGGTTCGTTCTGCAACATCAGGCAGAACCGGACCGACTTCGCTTCTTCCATGAGCTCGTGAACGATGCGGTCCATCGCCGACGCCGGCAGGCGCTTCGGTCCATGGTCGAACTCGAGTTCGGGATAGGGGCACACCGGGCACGCGAAATTGCACCGATCCAAGGTTTGGATCTGGATCTTCCTTGGGAAATCGAACAGGTCGGGGGCTTGGCCGGTCATGAACGGGCCGTTCAATCCGCAGCGACCGCGACGGATCGGCGCGTGGCCGCGGGGTTCGCCAAGACCTCCTCGGCCCAGACCCCCGCGCCGGGCAGCATGGCGATCAGCGTGACGGGATCCTCCATATACTTGCCCAGCGTCCAGTCGAGGGCGGCAATGGTGAAGAGGCACTCGTCGCTCTCGTGCGGCCGAGGCTCGGCGTCGCCGCTGCGCGCATAGTCCAGGATGGGCGAAACCCCGCAGAACGGGTTGAAGGCGCACTCCCGGCACACCGGGTGGCGGTCCCTCAGCGACAAGGTCATGGTCTCGTGGGACTTGGCCTGGCTGGCGAGGTCGGCGTAGGTCGTGTTCGCGACATTGCCCAGGCCGAACCGCTCACGCAGCGACCGGGCTTCGTCCGAGGGCAGTATCTCTCCGTCATAGTCGTAGGTAAGCGTGGAGCCGAAGTCGCCGCACGGATTGCGCCAATCGACGAAGCCCACGTCGGCGTCGCTGATCAGTTTGGCGATCGCGACCCGGATCATCCGCTCGCTGTAGGTCCGTCCGGTTCGGCGGGACTTATCGAAGAGGTAGTCGAGCGCGCCGAGGTAGTGGCGCAGGAAGGCGTGGATGTCGAAGGGGATGCCCTGGCCTCGGGCCTTTCCGAGGCGCCGGAGCCGCAGGATCGCCACGCTGTCGAAACCGGCGTCGTGGAAGAAGTCCAAGATCTCGATCAGCCGTCCGGCGACCTCGGAGTCGACCACGCACAACGGCGAGGCGCTCAGCAGCCCGGGGTAGGCGCTGTTGATCTGCTCGATCTTGGACATCACCGTGTCGAACGAGCCCTTGCCGGCCCGGTTGCGCCTGTGCAGGTCATGGACCTCCCGGGGGCCGCTCAAGGTGTACGAGATGCTGACGCCATGCTCGGCGCAGAAGGCCAGGTGTTCGTCCGTGACGGCGATGAGGTTGGAGACGACCGTGAATTCCAGTTGCTTGCCGACGCTCCGGTTCTGAGCCTTCGCCGTCTCCACGACGTGGCGCAGGCCATCGAAGTTGAGGAACGGCTCGCCCCCTTGGAACTCGATCGTGCATCGAGAATTGGGCGTTGACAGGATGAAGCGGACGATGGCTTCGGCCGTCTCCCTGTCGAGGTCGAAGCGCGACCGTGGGGCGTTCGCGGCCTCCGGGATCATGTGGCAGTAGGCGCAGTCCAGGTTGCAGCGCTTGGTCGTGACGACGATGTGGAGTTCGGGGCCGGCATAGGTCTTCTGGAACCAGGTCTTCAGGTCCTCCATCACCCGGCCGGCGTTGGCGGAGGTGACGATGTGGCCGGTGCGCTCAAGGCGCTCGAACAATTCCTGCGGCATGTCGATGTCGTCGAGCCGCGCGTTCTCTTCGTCGCCAAGCAGGATGAAGCGGCCCGTCCGCGAGGCTCGGAAGTGCTGCCCGGCGACCTCCCGCGAGGGGTAGAAGTTCGGCAGCCACTCATCGCGATAGCGAAGTCCTTCAATGCGCATCGGCGCCGCCTCCCATGATGTGGGTCGCCAGCCCTAGGGTCGCGTGGCGATTCCTGACGGCCTCGCCCGCGTTCTTCAGCCGGCCGTTGGAGCCGCTCAGCCGCGAGCAGTGGCCCGCGAACGCGGCGTCGATCCTGGCGGTGACCTCCGGGGTCGCGAACGCCTGAAACAGTCGGTCGTGCTCGAGCAGGGCCCTGGCGACCGTCACCAGATAGCGCCGGCCCTCGTCCGTCGGATCGTCGTGCTCCAGGATCGACCTGAATGCGAACAGGTTCGACACGTGGGTCTGGACGAACTCGTCGCGCAGGCGCGTCGTCAGTCGACCTTGCAGGCGCACGCGCAGCTGATTGACCGTTACGAACGCGTGCAATCCGAGATGCAGGCCGTACAGCGGCCGAACGTCCGCCCTCCAGGGGGAGACGAAGCGCGGAGTCTCTTCGCTCAGAGAGCGGAAAGGCCTGTCCAGTATCCAAAGGTGGAAACGATGGTGCTGAACCTCGTGGACAATGTCTTCGGCGTGGTTCCAGCCCGAAGGCGCGCGGGTGAGGAAGATGGGACATCCCGGGCCGTAGGACTCCGAGCGCGTCAGGTCCGCGGACGGAGGCCGGCCAAGATCGGCGAACGCGGGGACCAGCAAGCGGACCCACTGCACGGCTTCGGGCCAGGCCGTTTCCAGGAGGGCGTGCGCCTCGTCGATCGAGCGACGGAACGTCAGGACCCGAGCCTTCGCGCCGGCTCCCGGCCTCGCCTTGGCGGCGGCGTCGACGCCGAGCAGCCGGCAGTCGCCGACGAGCCGCGAGCCGAAGCGGCTGGGGAGCGTTCCGACCATGCGCCTGGCTCGTGAAAGCGGCTTTTCGAACCCGCACGGATCGCCATCCGCCAGCGCGGCGGGAAGCTGGAAGGTCTTGAAGGCGTCGAGGTCGATGAGCTGGCCGCTACTGGGACCGGGCAGGGCGAGCGAACGATCCAATCGGTCTTCGGCGCCCGCGGCGTCCAACATCAGTCGGACAAGGAGGTGCTGGACCAATCGCGCCCGCATGTCCGGCGAGCAGGCCGGATGCACGATCCGCTGGAGCAGGAACGTGGGGCTCCAATGGGCGAGGTGGCGCGCCGGAAGGTCGGACCCGGCCTGCGACCGCCGCTGGATTTGCTCGAAATAGGCGCCAAGCCCACGTCCGACCTCCCCGTCCGAGGATGTCTGGGCGATGTCGAGGGCGGGCCCTACCAGACGCGCGAATAGCGCCGCACGGTATGCCAGCAGCAGCCGTCGCACCTCGCTGGCCGCCGCTGCATTGAGTTCGGAGAACCAGAGCGTCCTCACCGGCACGGCGTCACCTCCAGGTCAGGAGCTGCGCGGACGCTCGAAACAGCCTTCCGATGAAGGCGTCCAGAGCGGCCTCGACGGTTGCGCGGTCCATGCCCGCGGCCGCGCAGAGGGCGTCGACGATTTCCGCGCCGGTCCGGCCATCCAGCAGGTCGAGAACCGCCAGTTCGGCGCCGGTGAGCGGTAGCTCGCGGACCTTCTCAGGGGCGGCGCAGACCAGGATCGCGGCCAGATCATTCGGCGGCGTCCGACCGATCTGCTCCAACAGGTCTCGTTCGATCAGAACGTGGTTGGGCGACAAACGAGGGCGCCGGCCGGGAAGGGTCTCGATCAAGGCGTGAACCTGGCGCTCAAGAGCTTCCGCCGCCGCGCTGGCCGGAAGCAGGCGCTTGGAGGCCATGGCCAGGTGCTCGAAGGCGATGCGCATGACGGCGCGGTCCACGTCCAGCGCCACGAGGGCCTTCCGCCGAACCTCCTCGTCCAGCGCCGGATCGGCCGCGACGCAGGCTCCGGCGAGGTCGAAGAAGGCGATCTCGAGCGTGTCTGGATCCACGTCGCCTTGAGGGATCAGGGCTAGCATCCGCTCCAATGCCTCCGAACGTGGTGCGGTTCGCAACACGGCCAGGGCGTTTGGCGCCAGTCGTCCCGCAGGCGTTTGGTTGGCGGTCGCGGCGCAGCGGCGCGCCAAGCCCGCCAGTTCGCCGCCCATGCTTACGATGGTTTCGCAGAACGGCCGCCAGGCATCGATGACGCCGGCCAGTCCAGACATCCCCGAAGGGCCGGCCGCGATGGTGGGCGCGAGCGGCTTGTAGCCCGTGAAGAAGGTTGCGGCTGTCGCCGAGACCGACGGTCGTGAATTCGCGGCGGCTGTTGTGTTCTGTCTGTGGCCGGCCCTGACGCGCACGTGACCATTGCCCGTAAGCTCCACCGCGAACGGTGGCGGCCAGTCGATGAGTTCGACCCCTTCGGGCAGGACACGGCCGCAAGCGATCCAGTCATTGAAGCCAGATGGATATCGCTCTAGGGCGCCCGCGCGCGGCGGAGCGTGTAGCGACAGTGTCCCGCCGCAAGCCGCGGCATGTCCGGGCCTGAGCCATTCCAGGAAGCGTACGGATTCGTAGGCGTCCATCTGATTGAAGTAGCCCTGCCATTGGACCGACCCGCCCGCCGGCACGAACGCTAGCTCGACGCCTCCGTTGCGCCAGGCTGAGACCGCCTCGCGAAGGGCGTCGGAGTCCTTGACGTCGACCGCGTCGAGCATCCGCCCCCAAGGGGTTTCAACGAGGAAAGCGCACTGGCTCACGCCGTCCACGGACGTGTCGGCGGCGATCGAAAGGATCTCGAGGTCGTCGCCCAGCTGGACACGCGTCCCACCGTCGAGCGGCGAGACGCAGCGGAACCCCAGCGCTGACGCACGCTCAGCCGTTCCCTCGCCATAGGCGTACACCGGCATGTCCCGCCCCAACCCGAGCATGCTCGGCGGATGCAAGTGGTCGTCGTGAACGTGGGAGAGGAACAGCGCTGAATATGGTCGGCGCGCCCAGGCGTTCCAGAACGGCGGGCTGGCGCGCCTCATGTCGTCGGGCGTTCGTACCAAGATGGGATCTATGAGCGCCGATTGATCAGGCGTCTCCAAAGAAAAGCAGGTGTGTCCGAAATGTTCGACTTTGAAGACCACGCCAACACCCCCGGGTAGAGCGTTATTTATTCAATGTGATCGGCATAAATACTTGAAATTATCTGGTCTGCTGGCGACTTGTGCCTCCCGTCTGGCGCGCTCACGTCACCGCACCCGGGCTTCGAAGTTGCATCCGCTGAAAGTGATGCGATTGAATGCAACCATGAAAGGTATCGCCGCACAAGTCGAGGACGCCTGCGATGCGTGCGAGGGATTGTGCGATACGGGCGGCTTCCTGATCGACTTGAGGCGGACCCACGCGCGCGTTCGGGATTTCGCCGCCTGCGGTGGCCGACTCGCGCCCCTGGTCGCGGGCGGCAAGTCGGGTCGGGCCAAGTCGCGCGCGCAGACAGCGCGTCTGTTGAGGCAGCCCATTCTTGACCATGCGCCGGCGTTCTTCTGCGTCCTTGCGCAATACTCCGGCGGAGGCGTATCGCCGGAGCGGCTGCGGGCCGTGACCCGCGTGGCCGACCGCTTGAGGCGCATGCGGGAACCTGGGTGGGACGCGGGCGCCGTGGCGCGGTCGTTTCAATCTTT
>Ga0299912_10000730_pt1 | contig 27026 bp, 26 predicted proteins | sample RVTome_2_FD_207667 | JGI IMG/M metagenome (GOLD analysis project Ga0299912, IMG submission 207667) | Soil microbial communities from uranium-contaminated site in the Upper Colorado River Basin, Wyoming, United States - RVT95D214 (version 2) ... | reverse complement strand
GCGCGGGTGGCGCCCTATCGGCCGCGCCCACCGACTCCGAGGCCCTCGCCGCTCCAGACGCGACCCCGCCGCCCGCCCTCGCCGGCCCCAACCGCGCGACCATCGACACCTGGCCGACCGGGGACGCCCTGGCCTGGATGAAGCCCGAAGACCTGTTCCTGATGCAGATCCAGGGCTCCGGCGTGCTCGATCTTCCTGACGGCCGCAGGCTGAAGGCGGCCTTCGCGGCCACCAACGGCCAGCCTTTCGTGGGGCTGGCCAGGGTGATGCGCGAGGCGGGGCTGATCGACGACGCCCACAGCTCCAGCGACGCCATCCGCGCCTGGCTGGCCGATCACCGCGGCCCGGAGGCGGACGCGATCATGCGCAAGAACCCCCGCTATGTGTTCTTCAAGGTCTCGCCCGACGACGGCCTGGGCCCCAAGGGCGCGGCGGGCGTGGCTCTGCCCCCCGGCAGGGCGACGGCCGTGGACCCGGCCTTCCACAGGATGGGCGAGCTGTTGTGGATCGACGCCGAGGCGCCGACCCTGGCGGGCGCCTTCCCGCGCTATCGCCGGCTGACCGCTGCGCTCGACGTGGGCGGCGCCATCAAGGGCCCCGTGCGCGCGGACCTCTACATCGGCCAGGGGGCTGACGCCGGCTGGGAGGCGGGCCGGGTCCGCCACCGGCTGAAGCTCTACCGTCTGGTTCCGATTCCGGGGCCCGACGCCCCGTGAAACGCCCCCTGGGCCCAGACGAGCAGAGGCTGTGGCGGGCGGTGCTGAGCACCGTGCGGCCCCTGGCGGGCCGGGAGCTTCCGGCGGCGCCCCAGGCCATGCCTCAGATCATGCCCAAGGATGCGCTGAAGGCCGCGCACAGGACTATTGCGCCGCCGTCCGGCCTCCCGCGGCCCCACGGCGCGGCGGCGTCCGCCGTCCAGGGCATCGAGCCGAACCGGGCGCGCCGAATCGTCGTGGGCCGCGAGCCGATCGGCGCACGCATCGACCTGCACGGCATGGGTCAGGACCAGGCCCGCGCCGCCCTTCTGGCCTTCCTTCAACGCGCCCAGGCGGACGGACTGCGCGCGGCCCTGGTGATCACCGGCAAGGGGACGTCAGGCGACGGGGTGCTGCGCCGGCGCGCGCCCGAGTGGCTGGCCGAGCATGCCCTGCGCGGCGTGGTGGCCGGAGTCGCCCACGCCCACCCGCGCCACGGTGGCGCCGGCGCGCTCTATGTGGCGCTGAAGCGCCGCCCCACGGATTGACCTGGCGCAACGCGCAACGCGTCCAGGCGCATAGGCTGAATCCGTTCATTCGCTGGAGGAGGCCGTTATGAGCGCGACCGGCTTGGACGTCTTCGACAAGACCCTGCAGATCACCAACATCTGGCTGGATGAAGTCATGGAGGTGATCGGCCCGGACAGGCACGTCGCCTGGAAGGTGCTGTCGGTGGTGCTGCACAAGTTGCGCGACCGGTTGCCGGTGGACCTGTCGGCCCATCTCGGCGCGGAGCTGCCGCTCTTGGTGCGCGGGGTCTACTACGATCAATACAAGCCCGCCGCCCAGCCGGCCGACTGGAACACCGTCGAAGAGTTCCTCACCGAAGTCCAGAAGTGGCTGGCCGACACGCGTCCGACCAACGCCAAGGACGCGACCCGGGCGGTGTTCGCGCTGTTGTCGCGCCGGATGCCCGCCGGCCAGATCGCCAAGGTCAAACAGGCCTTGCCCGAGCCCATCCGTGATTTCTGGACGTCCGCCGAAGCCGCCTGACGCGCTCTAGCTGGCCGCAGGGCTCTCTTCGTCCTCGGGCAGGGTCATGATCTGGAAGCCGGCGTCCACGTGCACCACCTCGCCGGTGGTGGAGCGGCCGAGGTCCGACAACAGCCACAGGGCGCAGCCGGCCACGCCTTCCATTGAGGTGTCCTCTTTCATGGCGGACAGGGCGCGTCCGCGCGCCAACATGCTTCGCCCGCCCTGGATGCCGGCCAGCGACAGGGTGCGCATGGCCCCCGGAGAGACGGCGTTGACGCGAATTCCCCGCGGCCCGAGATCGCGGGCGGCGTAGCGCACGCAGGCCTCAAGCGCCGCCTTGGCCGCGCCCATGGTGTTGTAGTTGGGGATGGCCCGCTCCGAGCCCAGGTAGGTCAGGGTGATGATCGATCCGCCGTTCGGCATCAGCCGGGCCGCCCGCCGGGCCGCGTCCACGAAGCTGTAGGCCGAGATGTTCATGGCGCCCAGGAACCCCTCCCGCGTGGCGTTCTCCACGAAGGAGCCGGAGATCTGGCTGCGCTCGGCGTAGGCGATGGCGTGCACCAGGAAGTCGATCGTCCCAAAGGCGGCCTCCACTTCGGCGAACGCCCGGTCCATGGAGGCGTCGTCGCCGACGTCCAGGGCCACGAAGGTCTTGACCCCGACACTCTCTCCCAAGGGCCGCGCGCGCTTCTCGTTAGCCTCGACATAGCCCAGCGCCAGCTCGGCGCCTTGGGCGGCCAACTGGGCGGCGATGCCCCAGGCGATGGACTTGTCGTTGGCCACGCCCATGACCAGGCCCCTCTTGCCCGCCATCAGCGTTCCTGTCGGCAGATCGTAGTCGCTCTGCGCCATCTTCGTCCTCCACGCCTCGCGTCGCGACCGTGTTGTGGCGGTCCGCCGCCCGAACGGCAAGGGGGCGACCCTCTCCTCGCCAGGGCGATTGAACCGGCCGACGAAAGGGCGTATTCGCGCCCGCTGCCGAGGCGCTCGGTCGTCTTTAACCATCCTGGACGTGGATCGAGCGACAACGATGGTCTGGGACGGCCCGGTTCAAGACGCTCGCGAGTGAAGCCGGATCCGGATGGATCGCATCGCGCCGCCAACGCGCGGAAGGAATTAGATGTCTTCTGAAGCTTCCGAGGCGCGCTCCGCGCACGATGCTTCGAACGCCGCAGACTCCAACGGGGGCGGCGCGGACGGACCCCCCGAGACCGGCGATCACGGGCGCGGCCAGAAGTTTCTCACCCTGGCGCTGGGCGCGGTGGGGGTGGTGTTCGGCGACATCGGCACCAGCCCGCTCTACGCCATGCGCGAGGCGCTGCACCACGCCAAGGGCACGTCCAGCGTGGAGCTGTCGGTGCTGGGGGTGGTGTCCCTGGTGCTCTGGGCCCTGACCCTGATCGTCACGGTCAAGTACGTCGTGTTCCTGATGCGCGCCGACAACAAGGGCGAGGGCGGCACGCTCGCCCTGATGGCCCTGGCGCGGCGAACGCTCGGCCGACAGGCGATGGTTCCCTTCTTCCTGGGCATATGCGGCGCTGCGCTGTTCCTCGGCGACGGCATGATCACCCCGGCGATCTCGGTGATGGGCGCGATCGAGGGCCTGAAGGACGCGCCGGGGGTGAGCGCATCCATGCACTCCTGGGTGCTGCCCCTGTCGGCGGTGATCCTGGTGGCGCTGTTCATGATCCAGTCACGCGGCACCCAGAAGATCGCCGCGCTGTTCGGGCCGATCACCCTGTTGTGGTTCGTGACCCTGGCGGCGCTCGGGATCGCGCACCTAGCCGACGACTGGTCGGTGCTGCGGGCGATCAATCCGCTCTACGGCGTGCGGTTCCTGTGGAGCAACGGGCTGGTGGGGTTCGTGATCCTGGGCAGCGTGTTCCTGGCGGTGACCGGGGCCGAGGCCCTCTATGCGGACATGGGCCACTTCGGCAAGGGCCCGATCCGCGCGGCCTGGATCGTTCTGGTGTTCCCGAGCCTGGCGCTGAACTACCTGGGCCAGGGCGCGTTGGCGCTGCACACGCCGCTGGGCGATCGCAATCCGTTCTGGCTGATGGTGCCGCAGTTCGCCTACTGGCCGGTGCTGCTGCTGGCGACCGCCGCGGCCGTGATCGCCAGCCAGGCGGTGATCACTGGCGCCTTCTCAATGACGCAGCAGGCGGTGCAGCTCGGCCTGTTGCCCCGCATCGACATCCGGCGGACCTCCGAGACCCAGGCCGGCCAGATCTTCGTGCCGGCGGTGAACACCTTCCTGATGATCGGCGTGCTGGTCCTGCTGGTGGTGTTCCAAAGCTCCAGCCGCCTGGCGTCGGCCTACGGCATCGCGGTCACCGGCTCGATGTTCGTGGACACCCTCCTGGCCGCCGTGGTGGTGAGCCGGCTGTGGAAGTGGAGCCTGTTGCAGACCCTGGCCCTGGTCGTCCCGCTTGGGATTGTGGACATGACGTTCATCTCCTCCAACCTGCTCAAGATCCCCGACGGCGCCTGGGCGCCCCTGGCGTTCGGGCTCGCCATGGTGGTGGTGATGTGGACCTGGAACAAGGGGGCGGCGCTCCTCACCGAGAAGGCCCGCCGCGACAGCGTGCCCCTGGCCGAGCTCAGCAAGATGCTCACGGCGCGCGCGCCGCACCGGGCGGCCGGAACCGCCATCTTCCTGACCTCCGAGCCGGACGTCGCGCCCGTGGCGCTGATGCACAACCTCAAGCACAACAAGGTGCTGCACGAGCACAACGTCATCCTGACGGTGCGCACCGCCGAAACCCCCCGGGTGTCCGAGCGGGATCGTTGCCAGATCAAGGTGCTGAACGAGGATTTCACCCGCGTGGTGGTGAACTATGGCTTCATGGAAAGCCCGAACGTGCCCAAGGCCCTGGGCCAGGCGCGCCGCCAGGGGCTGAAGTTCGACATCATGTCGACCTCCTTCTTCCTCGGCCGGCGTTCGGTGGTGCCCTCGGCCCACTCGGGGATGCCCTTGTGGCAGGATCGGCTGTTCATCTTCCTGATGCGTAACGCCGCCAACCCCACCGACTTCTTCAAGATCCCGCCGGGCCGAGTGGTGGAAATGGGCGCTCAGATGACCGTCTAGGCGGGTCTTCGGCTACAGCGCCGCCCTAGAGCGCCGCGTGGGCCAGTTCGGCGATCACCCGGTCGAGCACCAACCGCCCCCGGGACGTGGCGACCAGCCGGCTGGCCAGGGGCCGCAGCAGCCCCCCCTCGCCCAGCCGCGCGACCCGAGCATGCTCGCCGTGAAGGCCGAGCGGCGCGAGATCGTCGAACACCACCCCCTCCTCGGTGCGAAGACCGGTCAACAGCCGCTCCAGCGCCACCTCGCGCGGGCTGAGGGTCTCGCTGGCGGTCCACCCGAGGCCGGTCGTCGCCACGCGACGGATGTAGTCGCCGGGCCGCGCCGCCGCCCGCATGGCGACCCGCCCGTCCGCCGTCGACAGGCGGCCGTGTGCGCCGGGGCCGACGCCGACGTAGTCCCCGCCTCGCCAGTAGATCAGGTTGTGCGCGGAGCGCGCCGCCGGCCCGCGCGCATGGTTGGAGATCTCGTAGGCGTCGAAGCCGCGCTCGCCCAGCACCGCCTGAGTGGTCTTGTAGAGGGCGGCGGCCCGGTCCTCGTCCGGCGGGCTCCAGCGGCCGCGCGCCACGGCCCGTTCGAAGGGCGTGCCCGGCTCGATGGTCAGCTGATAGGCCGAGACGTGCTCGGGGGCGAGGTCCAGCGCCGCCGTCAACTCCTCGGCCCAGGCGGCCGGCGTCTGGCCCGGGCGGACGTAGATCAGGTCGATGGACAGGCGTTCGAAGGCCGCGCGCCCCAACTCCGCGGCCCGGCGGGCCTCCGCCGCGGTATGATTGCGGCCCAGGAAGGCCAGGGCCTCGTCGTTGAGGGACTGCACCCCCAGCGACAGCCGGTTCACGCCCGCCGCGGCGAAGCCGGAAAAGCGTTCGGCCTCCGCATCGGTGGGATTGGCCTCCAGGGTGACTTCGACGGGACCCGCCGGGGGCCAAAGCGCCCGGGCCCGCTGCACGATCCGCGCCGCCCAGTCCGGCGCCATCAGCGACGGCGTGCCCCCGCCCAGGAACACCGAGGCCAGGGCGCGCGGGCCGGTCCGCTCGCGATGAGCGTCCAGGTCAGCCAGGATGGCCTCGAGCAGGGCCTCGGGCTCGCCGGGCCGCTTGGCCAGGGCGACGTTGAAGTCGCAATAGGGGCAGATGCGCGCGCAATAGGGCCAATGCACATAGACCGCCAAGGGCGGCCCCGCGCCGAGCGGCGAGGCGGGATCGGTCAAAACAGGGCGGCCTTCAGCTTGGCGAAGGCGCGGGCGCGGTGGCTGACGGCGTCCTTCTCGGCCGGGTCCAGCTCGCCGAACGTCAGGCCCATGCCCTCGGCGACGAAGATCGGGTCGTAGCCGAAGCCCCGGGTCCCGCGCGGGGGAAATACGAGGGCCCCATCCACGCGCCCCTCGACCACGACCGCCGGTCCGTCCGGCCACGCCACGCACAAGGCGCAGACGAACCAGGCCGAGGCGTCCTCCGCCCCCCGTTCGGCGAGCCGCGCCTCAACCTTGCGGATGGCCGAGGCGAAGTCCTTCTGTGGCCCCGCCCAGCGGGCCGAATGCACCCCCGGGCCGCCATCCAGCGCGGCGACGCACAGGCCGGAATCGTCGGCCAGGGCGACCAGGCCCGAGGCCTCGGCCGCCGCGCGTGCCTTGATCAGGGCGTTGCCGGCGAAGGTGGTTTCGGTCTCCTCCGGCTCGGCCAGGCCCATGCCGCCGGCGGCGACCACCTCGAAGCGGCCGTCCATCAGGGCGGCGAGCTCCCTGGCCTTGCCGGGATTGTGGGTGGCGGCCACTAGCCGTTGTCCGGGGTCGAGCTTCAGGGCCATGGCCGTTCCTACCACGCCGGCGGCGGGGCGGTCAGCGCCGCTCCACGTACAGGGGAACGCCGTTCGCCGAACGCAAGGTAAGACGGGCCACCGGGTCGGGCGTGTGTCCAGGCATGGGGCGGAACCGGAAGCGCCGCACGGCCTCGCTCAACAGCAAGGTCGCTTCCTGCAGAGCAAAGGAAGCCCCCGCACATACGCGCGGCCCCATGCTGAACGGCAGATAGGCGCATTTCAGCGCCTCCTGGCCGCCGGGGGTCTCGAACCGGTCGGGATCGAAGGCGTGCGGGTTATCCCAGTGCTCCTTGTGCCGCTGCATCAGCCAGGGCGAGACGAACACCACCGAGCCGGGCTCGACGATCTTCTTCCTGGAGAACTGCTCGCGCTTGGCCGCGTCGCGGGCGTAGAAGGCCACCGGCGGATAGAGTCTCAGGGCCTCGCGGAACACATCGCGGGTGCGCTCGAGCTTCTTCATGTCGCCGAAGGCGGGCCGGCGATCGCCATAGACCTCCACCGCCTCGGCGTGGGCGCGGTCCTGGATGTGCGGGCAGTTGGCGAGCAGATAGAGCGACCAGGCGAGCGCCGTGGCCGAGGTCTCGTGCCCGGCCAGGAACAGCATGGCGATCTGGTCCAAGAGTTCGCCGTCGTCGAAGCGCGTGCCGGTGACCGGGTCGACGGTGGTCATCAGGGTGGCGAGGATGTCGTTCATTGGCGTGGGCTCGCCCCGCCGCACGGCCGCCACGCGGCGCTTCAGGGGCGCGGCGAGGATCTCGCGGATTACCCGCGCGGCGCGCTTGGCCCGCCAGTGGCTGGGCAGCAGCCAGGTGGGCACCTTGCCGAGTTTCAGCATGCCGTGGGCGTAGGCGATCTCCTGGAACACCTCGAACGCCTTGAAGAACCGGCGCGCGCTCGCCGCGTCCATGGGCTCCGAATAGATGGTGCGGAAGATGATGTCGGCCGCGTAGTGGGTCATCTCCACGTCGATCGCCACCGGCTCGGCGGCGTTCGGGCCGTCGCAGTGGGCGGCGAGGCGCTCCATGCAGGCGTCCACCGCCTCCAGCATCAGCGGGAAGATGCCCTTGATCCTAGCGCCCTCGAAGGCGGGGTCCATCAGCCGGCGGTGGCGCTTCCAGTCCTCGCCGTTGGAGATGAAGATCGAATAGCCGGTGAGCGCGCGGAGCATGTCGTCCATCAGGCTCGACTTGGGGAAGTCCTCCGAGCGCCGGACCAGCACCTCCCGCACAAGCTCCGGCGTGCGCACCGTGTAGAGAAAGCGGGGCCTGCCGAACGGCAGGGTCGGCACCGGGTGGCGGCCGACCTTGACCGTCTCGTAGCTGTCCTCGCGGAACATGCCGAGGCCGGACCGCAGGCCGTGGGTCAGGTTCTGGAGAAACTTGGCCTTCTGGGCCAACGCCGCCGGTCGCGGCGGAATGAACGTACTCACCCTCGCGTCCCCCGGTCGGCGCGGAGGTCGTGGCCCGCTGCGGCGGATTCCGATAGGCGGCGCGGCCCTGTGATCATCTCGAAATAGTCATAGCCGCCGGCCGTCTCGGTCGCCATCAGATACTGGAAGTGGAAGGCCAGCGGCGCGCGGCGCAGCTTTCGGAAGGTCGCCGCCGACAAAACGGCATGGAAGCGCGGCGTGCGACGCACCGGGCGCCGAGCCGGCGGCTCGAATCCCAGCCCGGTCAGCGGGTGAACGTCGCAGACCGATCCGGGATCGGACGGGCCGGTGATGTCGATCCAGTCGATCCAGTCCGCCGCGACCGCCGTCCGGAAGTCCTGGCGGTAGGCGGGGTCGTCGGTCATCAGGCTGTAGAGGGGAATGAGCTGGCCGAGGGTGAGCAGGCTCACCGGCGGCCCCGCCTTTCCGAACGCGGGGTCGATCCTCAGCGCCTGGCCCAGGGCGCGCACGGCCATCTGGCAGCCCATGCTGTGGCCGACGATCAGGATATCGTCCCAACCGGGCTCGCGGGCGTCCTGCACAAGGCGCCGGGCGAAGGCTCCGAGCCGTTGTTCGATCTGGGGGTGCAGGGCCCGTTCCGCGCCGGCCACGCAGATCATGCCGCGCCCGAGCCAGCCCACCGGGATCAGCTTGTCCACGCGCAGCCAGACCGGGACCACGACGAGCCAGAGCAGAAGCGGGACGAAGGCTCCCACCTGCCAGGGCCAGGCCGCCTGTCGCGCCAGGTCCGCGCCCAGGACGCCGAGCCCGGCGACCGCGGCGGCGTAGAGCAGCACGAAGGCGGTCATCACCACCACCGGGGCCAGGGCCGTGATCAGCACCACCCGCGATGGCAGGGCGAGGATTCCCCGACGCCCATAGGCGAAGAAGGCGCGCCAGACGTTCAGGAAAAACGCCGGGCCCTCCTTGGGCCACATCCGCCGCACGACCTCGTTCCACCGCAGGCACTGGTAGTCGATCTCGACGGCCTGGCCGGCGCGTTCGGCCCGCACGGTCCAGCCCCAGACGAGCTCGTCGCGCTCTTCCAGCTGCCCGACCTCGATGCGCGCGCCGGTCAGGGCGGCCTGCTTGGCGGACTCGACGGTAAATATGCCGTGGTACTTGCGCGGGCTCGCCGGGTCGAAGCCCGCGATGTAGAAAACCCGCCGTTTGCGGACCGGGCCGGACGTCGCCGTCATCCATGACTCCTTGAGCGCGCGGACTATCGCGACCGGCCGCCGACGATGTCAAATAGGGTGGCCAGAGACAGGGCGGCGAAGAGATTCACAGCCCTCAAAGCAGTCACGAAGTTGACGCGAAGGCTCCAGCCTGATTTTTCTGCGCCCGATCAAGCGCGGGCAGGTACGCCTCGAACGGCGACACGCCTATATGCCGCGCTTCAAGACCGAAGACCCAGGGAGACCGCTCGTTGACCGCCGCGTCCGCCACACCCGGAGTCCTGCCCGCGCCGACCAAGCACAAGCGCCTGGTCGAGTGGGTCGGGCAGATCGCCGAACTCGCCCAGCCGGACCGTGTCCACTGGTGCGACGGCTCCGAAGCGGAGTGGGAGCGGCTCACCGACGAGCTGGTCGCGGCCGGTTCGCTCATCCGGCTCAATCCCGACAAGCGGCCCAACTCCTTCTACGCGGCGTCTGACCCCAAGGACGTGGCGCGGGTCGAAGGGCGCACCTTCATCTGCTCGGAGCGGGAAGGGGACGCCGGCCCCACCAACAACTGGATCGCGCCGGACGAGATGCGCGCCACCCTGACGGGCCTGTTCAAGGGCTGCATGCGCGGGCGCACGATGTATGTCGTGCCCTTCTCCATGGGGCCGATCGGCTCGCCGATCTCGGCGCTGGGCGTGGAGATCACCGACAGCGCCTATGTGGTCATCTCCATGAAGGTGATGACGCGCATGGGAACCGCGGCGCTGGAAGCCATGGGCGATGACGGGTTTTTCGTGCCGGCGGTCCACTCGGTGGGCGCGCCGCTGGCGCCGGGCGAGCAGGACGTTCCCTGGCCCTGCAGCGACAACAAATACATCGTCCAGTTTCCCGAGACGCGGGAGATCTGGTCCTATGGCTCGGGCTACGGCGGCAACGCCCTTCTGGGCAAGAAGTGCTACGCCCTGCGCATCGCCTCGGTGATGGCCCGCGACGAGGGCTGGCTGGCCGAACACATGCTGATCCTCAAGCTCACCTCGCCCAAGGGCCAGGTGCGCTATATCGCCGCCGCCTTCCCCTCGGCCTGCGGCAAGACCAATCTCGCCATGCTGCAGCCGACGCTGGAGGGCTGGAAGGCCGAGACCATCGGCGACGACATCTGCTGGATGCGCCCGGGCGAGGACGGCCGGCTCTACGCCATCAATCCGGAGGCCGGCTTCTTCGGCGTCGCGCCCGGCACCGGCGAGGCCACCAACAGGAACGCCATCGCCGCCCTGCACGCCAACTGCGTGTTCACCAACGTGGCCCTCACGCCTGACGGCGACGTCTGGTGGGAGGGGCTGACCGAGGAAGCGCCGCCGCAGCTGACCGACTGGCGCGGCCGCGAGTGGACGCCCGAAACCCCGGGCCCGGCCGCCCACGCCAATTCGCGCTTCACCGCCCCGGCCGGCCAGTGCCCGATCATCGCGCCCGAATGGGAAGACCCCAAGGGCGTGCCGATCTCCGCTATCCTGTTCGGCGGCCGCCGGGCCAGCGCCGTGCCGCTCGCCATCGAGGCCTTCGACTGGAACCACGGCGTGTTCCTGGCCTCCAACGTCGCCTCCGAAGGCACGGCCGCGGCCGAAAACGCCATCGGCGAGCTGCGCCGCGACCCCTTCGCCATGCTGCCCTTTTGCGGCTACCACATGGGCGACTATTTCGGCCATTGGCTGTCGATGGCCCAGAAGACCGACCCGGCCATGTTGCCGAAGGTCTATTTCGTCAACTGGTTCCGCAAGGACGCCCGGGGCAAGTTCGTGTGGCCGGGCTTCGGCGAGAACAGCCGCGTTCTGAAGTGGATCGTCGAGCGCCTGGAGGGCGAGGCGGACGCCCAGGACACGCCCATCGGCCGCGCCCCGACCAAGGAGGCCCTGGACGTGGAGGGCTTGGGGCTCACCGATGCGCAGATCGAGCTTCTGCTGTCGGTGGATCCGGAGATCTGGCGCGAGGAGGCGGCCCTGATCGCCCGGGACTACCAGAAGTTCGGCGACCGCCTGCCGGCCGAACTGTGGTCCCAGCACGAGGCCCTGCTCGACCGGCTGGAGCGCGCCGTGGCCGACCGGATGGTCGCGGCGGAATAGGTCTATCGACGGCCTCTATCGGCGCCATCCGATCATTCGATTGGACGCGCCCGCGCGCTTGGGCGAAACTTCGCGCCTCGCGGGAAGCACCGCTTTTCGCCCGATATCCACAGTCATCCAGGAGGCCCCCATGAGTTTCGGCGCCAGCAAGACCCTCGGCAATCTGAAGGACGCCTTCGCCGGCGAGAGCCAGGCGAACCGCCGCTATCTCTATTTCGCCCAGAAAGCCGACGTGGAGGGCTACAATGACGTCGCCGCCGTGTTCCGCTCCACGGCGGAAGGCGAAACCGGCCACGCCCACGGCCATCTGGACTTCATGGACGTGGACCCGGCCACCGGCCTGCCCATCGGCGAGACCGGCGCGAATCTGAAGGCCGCCATCGCCGGCGAGACCCACGAGTACACCGACATGTACCCCGGCATGGCCCGCACCGCCCGCGAGGAAGGCTACGACGAAATCGCCGACTGGTTCGAGACCCTGGCCAAGGCCGAGAAGTCCCACGCCGGCCGCTTCCAGCGCGCGCTGGATACGCTGGGGCAGTAACGGCGTTTCATTGCGTGGTTCGAGACGCGGCGCTCTCGCGCCGCTCCTCACCATGACGAAGGCCTTTGCGGGCCGCTTCCTCGCGTCATCCTGAGGAGCGCCCGCAAGGGCGCGTCTCGAAGGATGCAGGGCGCTGATGCGACGCCCTTAGCGGGGTATCAGGTGAGCAGCGATATCGGACCGACCCAAGACGCAGAAAAGCCTCGCGAGGGCAGCCTCGGCGCGCCGTTCCGCCATCCCTTGGCGTGGCGCGAGGACGCCTTCTACGACCCGGCCGCCATCGCGGCGGAGACAGAGCGCGTCTTCGACATCTGCCACGGCTGCCGGCGCTGCTTTAACCTCTGCGACTCCTTCCCGCGCCTGTTCGACCTGATCGACGAGAGCCCCACCGGCGAGTTCGACGGGGTGGACAAGGCCGCCTTCGACACGGTCGATGACGCCTGCACGCTCTGCGACATGTGCTTCATGACCAAGTGTCCCTATGTGCCGCCGCACCCGTTCAACCTGGACTTCCCGCACCTGATCCTGCGCCGCCGGGCGGCCAGGCGCCGGCGCGGGCAGATCGACTTCGTGCGCGAGCAGCTGGGCGAAACCGACCGCAACGGCAAGCTGGCCAAGCCCGTCGCGGGCCTAGCCAACTGGGCCACGTCGCTCGACAACGCCCTCACCCGGGGGGCCATGGAGTCCATCGCCGGGATCGACCGGCAGGCCGAGCTTCCCAAGTACCATTCCAAGACCGCCACGGACCTGGAGCGCACCCCGCCGCCGCCCGATCCGGCCGGCCCGGCCTTCGGCAAGGCCAAGGCGGCGATCTACGCCACCTGCTTCGTGGACTACAACGCGCCGGGAACGGCGGTGGACGCCATGAACGTGCTGGCCAAGCAAGGGGTGGAGACCAGGCTGGTCTATCCCGTCTGCTGCGGCATGCCCCAGCTGGAGTCCGGAGACCTCGCCGAGGTGGCCAAGCGCGCCGAGCGCGTCGCCGCCGAGATGGCGCCCCTGATCGCCGAGGGCTGGGACGTGGTGGCGCTCACCGCCAGCTGCGGCCTGATGATGAAGTTCGAATGGCCGCTGATCCTGCCCGAAAGCGCGCCGGTGAAGGCCCTGGCCGCCGCCACGCGCGACATCGGCGAATATGTCGTCGGCCTCGCCAAGGACCACGGCCTTGCGCCGGGGCTGTCGCCGCTGGAGGGCGGCGTCACCATCCATCACGCCTGCCACGCCCGGGCCCAGAACATGGGCGCCAAGTCTGCCGAACTCTTGCGGATGATCCCGGACACGAAGGTGGACCTGGTCGAGCGCTGCTCGGGCCACGGCGGCACCTTCGGGGTGATGAAGGCCACGCGCCCGCTGGCCGTCAAGGTGGGCAAGCCCGCCGCGCGCCAAGTGGCCAAGGCGGACAACGCCAATCTCTGCTCGGACTGCCCCCTGGCCTGCAAGCACCTGGGCCAGCTGCTGCAGGCGGAGCTTGCCGAGGGCGCGCAGCCGCCCCGCCAGGCCCACCCCATCGAACTCGTCGCCCGCGCCTACGGGTTCTAATCACATGCCCCGTCATCCTGGCCGGAGCCCGACGGGCGGAGAGCCGGGATCCAGCGCCGCTGCGGTGTCTTCTGGGTCCCGGATCGCCGCTGGCGCGGCGTCCGGGATGACATTGTAGAGGACGCTTGATCATGCCCGCCGCCCTTCGCCAGGTCACCGCCGCCGACATCATCCCGGACGCTGAGTTCGCCAAGGAGCGCAAAGCGCGCCGCGCCGCGCTCATGCCGCTGAAGCAGCATCGGCGCGTGCCGCTCGGCCCGGACTGCACGGTCTATTTTGAGTGCTTCGAGACCATGCTGTTCCAGATCCAGGAGATGCTGCTGGTCGAGAAGGGCGGGGCCGAGCAGCTGAAGGACGAGCTGGCCGCCTACAACCCGCTGATCCCCCAGGGCTCCGAGCTGGTCGCCACCATCATGTTCGAGATCGACAATCCCGTCCGCCGCGAGGCCGTGCTCGCCAAGCTGGGCAGGGTGGAGGACCGGTTCTTCCTGCAGATCGGCGCAGAGCGCGCCACCGGCGTTCCGGAGGGCGACATCGAACGCACCAACGAAGCGGGCAAGGCGTCGTCGGTGCACTTCGTCCGCTTCCCCCTTACCGAGGCCCAGAAGGCGGCGTTCAAGGACCCCGCCGTCCCGGCCATGGTCGGCTGCGACCATGCCCAGTACGCGCATCTGGCGGCGCTCGGCCCCGACGCGCGCGCGGAGCTGGCGCGGGACTTCGTCTGAGGCCTACCGCGCCCCTTCGGCCAAGTGCTCGGCGCGGCCCTTGACGAGGTCGTCCACCACCCCTGGGTCGGCCAAGGTGGACACGTCGCCGAGCGAGCCCATGTCGTTCTCGGCGATCTTGCGGAGGATTCTTCGCATGATCTTGCCCGAGCGGGTCTTGGGCAGGCCCGGCGCCCACTGCAGGTGGTCGGGCGCGGCGATGCCGCCGATCTCCTTGCGCACCCACAGCACCAGCTCGCGGCGCAGGTGGTCGGTGGGCTCCACGCCGACATTGAGCGTCACATAGGCGTAGATGCCCTGGCCCTTCAGGTCGTGGGGGAAGCCGACCACAGCGGCCTCGGCCACGTCCTTGTGCGCGACGAGGGCGGACTCGATCTCCGCCGTGCCCAGCCGGTGGCCGGAGACGTTCAGCACATCGTCGACTCGCCCGGTGATCCAGTAATAGCCGTCCTCGTCGCGACGGCAGCCGTCGCCGGTGAAATAGAGGCCGGGGTAGGTGGAGAAGTAGGTCTGGAAGAACCGCTCGTGGTCGCCATAGACCGTGCGCATCTGGCCGGGCCAGGAGCCTGCGAGGCACAGGTTGCCCGAGACCGCGCCTTCAAGCGGCCGGCCCTGCTCGTCCACGATCACGGGCTCGATCCCCGGCAGGGGCTTGGTGGCCGAGCCGGGCTTCAGGGCCGTGGCGCCGGGCAGGGGGGTGATCAGGATGCCGCCGGTCTCGGTCTGCCACCAGGTGTCCACGATGGGGCAGCGGCCGTCGCCCACCACCCGGTGGTACCAGAGCCAGGCCTCCGGATTGATCGGCTCGCCCACGGTGCCCAGCAGGCGCAAGCTTTTGCGCGAGGTCCTGGTCACCGGCCCGTCGCCCTCGCGCATCAGGGCGCGGATGCCGGTGGGGGCGGTGTAGAGGATCTCCACCTTGTGCTTGTCCACGATCTCCCAATAGCGCGAGGAGGTCGGGTGGGTCGGCACGCCCTCGTACATCACCGAGGTCGCGCCGTTGGAGAGCGGCCCATAGACGATGTAGCTGTGGCCGGTGACCCAGCCCACGTCCGCCGCGCACCAGTAGATCTCGCCGGGGCGGTAATCGAACACCGCCTGATGGGTCCAGGACGCCCAGGTCAGATAACCGCCGGTGGTGTGCAGCACCCCTTTGGGCTTTCCGGTCGATCCCGAGGTGTAGAGGATGAACAGCGGCTCTTCCGCGCCCATGGGCTCGGGCGGGCAGTCGGCGGAGACGCTCTCGCGGGCTTCGGCCCACACCACGTCGCGGCCCGGCGTCATGGCCACCGGCGCGAAGGTGCGCTGCACCACCAGCACCCTGTCCACGTCCGGGCATTCCTTCAGCGCTTCGTCGACGTTGAGCTTCAGATGCACCTTGCGCCCGCCGCGCAGGCCCTCGTCGGCGGTGATCACGAAGCGCGAGTCGCAGTCGACGATCCGGCCGGCCAGGGCCTCGGCGGAGAAGCCGGCGAACACCACCGAGTGCACCGCCCCGATCCGCGCGCAGGCCAGCATGGCCATGGGGGTCTCGGGGATCATCGGCATGTAGATGGTGACGCGGTCGCCCTTCTTGACGCCATTGGCCTTCAGCACATTGGCCATGCGGCACACCTCGGCGTGCAGCTCGCCGTAGGTGATCGTGCGAGACTCGCCCGGCTCGTCGCCCTCCCAGATGAAGGCGACGTCGTTCGCGCGGGCGGGCAGGTGGCGGTCCAGGCAGCTCTGGGTGACGTTCAGCACCCCGTCCTCGAACCAGCGGATATGGAAGTCCGCCTTGTGGAAGGAGACGTCCCCGGCCTTGGTCGGCGGCGTGACCCACTCCAGCCGCTCGGCCAGGGACAGCCAGTAGGCGTCCGGCTCGGCCTGGACGCGGCGGCAGGCCTCGTCGGTGCGCGCGGCGGTCATCAGGGCGCGGTCGGCCCAGGCGGGGGATACGGGGATGACTTCGGGCTGGCTCATGGGCCGCTCCTGGCTGCTCGGCTGTTCGCCGTCATCTTGGCCGTCGCTGACACGGCCTTAACTTCTTGGCGGAATGGTCGCGCGTCGCCAAGGGGTTTGACGAGCCGGGTCCGGGCCAATGACGATATCGCGTGCATGCAAAACCGGCGTGACGCTGGCGGTTGTCCTGGCCCCGATCTTGGCCTTGGCGAGCCTCGCCCGCGCCGCGCCGCGCGAGACTCCCTCGGGCCTTCCGGCGCCGCGCATGGGGCCCTCCGGCCTGATGGTGCCTCGCTATCTCTCCCTGAAGTTCGACACCGTGAACGCCCGCGCCGGGCCGGGCGACGACTATCGGGCGCTGTGGACCTACCGCGCCAAGGGCCTGCCGGTGCAGGTGGTGGCCGAGACGCGCGACTGGCGTCGCCTGTGCGATCCCCAGGGCCGCCAGGGCTGGGTGAAGGCCACTGGCGTCTCCGGCCAACGCACCGCCCTCAACCTCGCGCCCAGGCCCCTGCCGTTGCGGCGCGGGCCCCGGTCCGGCGCGGGAATCGCGGCCTATCTCGCCCCCCGCGCCCTGGCGGATCTGAAGCGCTGCAAGGCCGGCTGGTGCAAGCTCAGCCTGCCGGGCGCCTCGGGCTGGGCGCCGGCTTCGGCGCTTTGGGGGGCTGACGATAAGGCGCAATGTCGTTGAGCGCCCCGCAAGGGGCGTGCTAACCCGTTCGCCGCCAAGCGGAGGCCCCATTGCCCGACGATATGAAGTCTTCCCCCGTCTCGACGCGGAGCCGGTTCGACAAGGACGATCTGCTCGCCTGTGCGCGCGGGGAGATGTTCGGGCCGGGCAACGCCCAGCTGCCGGCGCCGCCGATGCTGCTGTTCGACCGCATCATCCACATCGACGACAACGGCGGCCAATACGGCAAGGGCTACATCGAGGCCGAGTTCGACATCAATCCAGACCTCTGGTTCTTCGCCTGCCATTTCCTGGGCGATCCGGTGATGCCGGGCAGCCTGGGGCTCGACGCCCTGTGGCAGCTTGTGGGCTTCCATCTGGGCTGGATCGGGGGTTTGGGCAGAGGCCGGGCGCTCGGCTGCACAGAAGTGAGGTTCGCCGGCGAGGTGACGCCCGCGATCAAAAAAGTCACCTACAAGGTGGAGATGAAGCGGGTGATCAACCGTCGCCTGGTCATGGGTATCGGAGACGGGGTGTTGGAAGCCGACGGCCAACCCATCTATTGGGCGTCCGACCTGCGCGTCGGCCTCTACCGGCGCCCCTAGCGCCGCAAAATACGGGAAGGAAACATGCGTCGCGTCGTCGTCACCGGCATAGGCATCGTCTCTTCGATCGGCGCTGACGCCGACGCGGTGCTCGCCTCTCTGCGAGAGGCGCGCTCGGGCGTCGTGGCCGCGCCGGAGTATGCAGAGCTGGGGTTTCGCTGCCAGGTGCACGCCCCGGCCAAAGTGACGGACTGGGAATCGATGGTGGACCGCCGCGCGGCGCGGTTCCTCGCTCCCGGCACGGCCTACGCCCACATCGCCATGGACCAGGCGCTGGCCGACGCCGGCCTGGGCGCGGACGACATCTCCGACGAGCGCATCGGCCTGATCGTCGGCGCGGGCGGACCCTCCACCAGCACGATCGTCCAGGCCGCCCAGACCACCCGCGAGAAGGGCCCCAAGCGGATCGGCCCCTTCGCCGTGCCCAAGGCCATGAGTTCCGGCCCCTCGGCGACGCTGTCCACCTGGTTCAAGATCCGAGGCGTGAACTATTCGATCTCCTCGGCCTGCGCGACCTCCACCCACTGCATCGGCGCGGCCTACGAGCAGATCGCGCTCGGCAAGCAGGACATGGTGTTCGCTGGCGGCTGCGAGGAGCTGGACTGGACCCTGTCGAACCTGTTCGACGCCATGGGCGCCATGACCAGCAAGTTCAACGACACGCCGGCTGCCGCCTCGCGCGCCTATGACCGGGACCGCGACGGATTCGTGATCGCCGGCGGCGCGGGCATGGTGGTGCTGGAGGAGCTGGAGCGGGCCAGGGCGCGCGGGGCGAAGATCTACGGCGAGATCGTCGGCTACGCGGCCAATTCGGACGGTGACGACATGGTCGCCCCCTCCGGCGAGGGCGCGGTGCGCTGCATGCGCCTGGCGCTCAAGGGCGTGGGACGGCCGGTGGACTACCTCAATCCGCACGGCACCGGCACGCCCGTGGGCGACCTGAAGGAAATGGGCGCCGTGCGCGAGGTGTTCGGCGACAGGATCCCGCTGATCTCCTCCACCAAGTCCCTCACCGGCCACTCGCTCGGGGCGGTCGGGGCGCAGGAGGCGATCTATTGCCTCCTGATGATGCAGAACGACTTCGTCTGCGAAAGCGCCCACATCGAGACCCTGGACCCGGCCTTCGAAGGCCTGCCCATCGTGCGCGAACGCAAGGACGGCGTGCGGCTCGACTGCGTGATGTCCAACAGCTTCGGCTTCGGCGGGACGAACGGCTGCCTGGTGATGGCGCGATACGAAGGTTGAACGGGGCTTGCGTGGTTCGAGACGCGATCCTCACGGATCGCTCCTCACCATGACGAGCGTCTTTGCCGCCACCTCCCTTCGTCATCCTGAGGAGCCCGCTGGCGCGGGCGTCTCGAAGGACGCACAGCGCCTAGAGCTTCGCCTTCGCGACCGCGACCACCGCCTCGGCCGTGATCCCAAAGTGTTCGTAGAGCTGCTCGGCCGGGGCGCTGGCGCCGAAGCCGGGCATGCCGACGAAGGCGCCGTCCTCGCCGATGAACCGGTCCCAGCCGTGGCGCACGCCGGCCTCCACGGCCACGCGGACCGGGGCGGCGCCGATGATGCGCCGACGATAGGCCGGGCTCTGGGCCTCGAACAACGACCAGCAGGGAACCGAGACCACCCGCGTGGGCGCGCCGCCGGCTTCCAGCAGCGCCTGGGCGTTCAGGGCAAGGGCCACTTCGGTTCCCGTGGCGAACAGGCTGACCTGGGCCTTGGCCGAGGCCGGCGACAGCTCATAGGCGCCGTGGGCGCAAAGGTTCTCCTTGGCCGGCTCGGTGCGGAGCGCCGGGGTCTTCTGGCGCGACAGGGCCATCGCCGAGGGCGTTGCTTGGCTCTGCAGGGCCAGGGCCCAGCACTCGGCGGTCTCCACCGCGTCGGCGGGGCGGAAGACGTTCAGGTTCGGCATGGCCCGCAGGCTCGACAGCTGCTCCACCGGCTGGTGGGTGGGGCCGTCCTCGCCCAGGCCGATGGAGTCGTGGGTCAGCACGTGGATCACCCGCAGGCCCATCAGGGCGGCCAGGCGGATCGCCGGGCGGCTGTAGTCGGAGAAGATCAGGAAGGTGCCAGCGTAAGGAATGATCCCGCCGTGCAGGGCCATGCCGTTCATGGCCGCCGCCATGGCGTGCTCGCGTACGCCGTAGTTCACATAGCGGCCGTCATAGCCCGGCGCGTCGAGCACGCTCATCGTCTTGACGCGGGTGTTGTTGGAGCCGGTCAGGTCGGCCGAGCCGCCGATCATGGCCTCCGCATAGGGCGCGATGGCCGACAGCGCCGAGCCGGAATGCACCCGGGTGGCGTCGGCGGGCCGGTCTTGCACCACCCGCGCGATGTGGTCCTCCAGCGCCTTGGCTGCGGCGGCGGGAAGCTCGCCCTTCATCGCGGCCAGGAACGCCGCGCGCCGGTCCGAGGCCTTCAGCCGTTGATCCCACTTGCGGCGGGGCCGCGCGGCGCGGCGGCCGGCGGCGAGCCAGGCGTCGGCGATCTCCTCGGGCAAGGAGAAGGGAGCATGGGTCCAGCCCAGCTTGGCTCGGGTGGCCGCGACCTCCGCGGCGCCTGGTGCCTTGCCGTGGCTTTCGTGGCTGCCTTGCAGGGTGGCGAGGCCCTTGCCGATGACGGTCCTGCAGGCGATCAGCGTCGGCCGGTCCTGGCGGGTCGCCCAGCGCATCGCCGAGGCGAGCTTGCCGTGGTCGTGGCCGTCCACGCGCTTGACCGCCCAGCCTGCGGCCTTGAACCGCGCCAGCTGGTCGCCGGTCTCAGACAGGGCTAGGTCGCCGTCGATGGTGATCTGGTTGTCGTCCCACAGCACCGCGAGGCGCGACAGCTTGAGCCTGCCGGCCAAGGAGATGGCCTCGTGGCTGATCCCCTCCATCAGGTCGCCGTCGCTGGCGATCACCCAGGTGCGGTGGTCGACCAGATCGTCGCCGAAGCGGGCGTTCAGATGACGCTCGGCGATCGCCATGCCCACGGCTGTGGCGAGGCCCTGGCCCAGGGGTCCGGTGGTGGTTTCCACGCCGGGCGTGTGGCCGTACTCCGGGTGACCCGGCGTTAGCGAGCCGAGCTGACGGAAGCGCCGCAGCTCGTCCATGGTCATGGCCTTGAAGCCGGTCAGATGCAGCAGGGCGTAGAGCAGCATCGAACCATGGCCGGCCGACAGCACGAACCGGTCGCGATCGGCCCAGTCCGGCTTTTTCGGATCGAACTTCAGGACCTTCGTCCACAGCACGGTGGCGACGTCGGCCATGCCCATGGGCATGCCGGGGTGGCCGCTCTTGGCCTGTTCGACGGCGTCCATGGCCAGGACGCGGATGGCGTCGGCCATCGCTTGAGGGGAGGCTCGCATGGGCGGCTTCAACTCTTAGAAGGGGGGCTTTCGGACCTTTGGCCATGGGCGCGCGCGCGGGTCAAGCCGGGGCGCTGCAACGGTTAACCAAGGCCGCTTCCGCCCTGCCGCCCGAGCGCGCTATACAGGGGCGGGGAGCGGAGACTGGCCATGGCGCAGGGCGAGGACCTCGAGCGGGAAGCGGACGTGGATGACGCCGCCAAGCGCCTGGAGCGAGCGGTCGCATTTTTGGAAGCCCGAGTGGGCGAGCTGTCCAAACGCGCGGAAGACGGCGCCGGCGGCGCGTTCGACCACGATCGTTCCAAGCTGGCCGCCGAGCTCGATGCCGCCCGCGCCCGCGAGCACGACCTGCAGACCGCCGGCGAAGCGGCGTCTCTGGCCCTGGATCGCGCCATCGCGGACGTCCGCGCGGCGCTCGACCTTGCGGAGGGGGCGTGATGGCCGAGGTGACCGTCAAGGTGAACGGCCGGCCCTATGCGGTGGGCTGCGAGGACGGCCAGGAGCGGCACGTCCAGGAGCTGGCCGAGGTGTTCGACCGCCATGTGCGCCATGTGGCCGGCGACGTGGGCCAGCTCTCCGACAGCCGCCTGTTTCTCCTGGGCGCCCTGTTGATGGCCGACGAGCTGTCCGAGACACGGGGGGGCCTGGCCGCCGCCAGCGCCGACCTGGCCCGCGTGCAGGCCGCCCAGAAGCGTGGGGAGAGCAAGGCCGCCGCCGTGCTGGAAAGCGCCGCCCAGCGCATCGAGGCCCTCACCGCCAAGGCCAGCTGAGGCGCTCTCGCTAGAATGTCATCCCGGATCGGCCTTCCAGGCCGTCCGGGATGACGAAGGGGTGAAAGGAAGGCCCTAGCGCCGCGCCACCGCCAGGAAGGCGCGTCCGGCGGCGAAGTCGCCCACCTCGACGAAGGCCTGGCGGGCCACGTCCTTGCCCCGTCCGGTGAACAGGAACTCCAAGATCACCGCCTCGCGCGGATCCAGCGCCGCGATCGCGTCCGCCGCCGCGTCCGGAAATACGAACACGACGCCGGTCTTGCCGCCGCCGGGCAGCAGGCGCGGGTCGGCCGCGCCGCGGGCCTCGGCCGAGAACACCCGCGCCGCCGTGCGGGGCGGCACGCGGTCTTCAAGCTGCAGGGGTCCGCCGCGCGACCCGAAGGCGTCGAGATAAGGCTCGGGCGCCCGGGCGGGGTCGCGCGCCACCAGCCTCGCGGCATAGGGCGCCGCGCCGCCGAAGTCCGTCATGGCGACCAGCCCGCGGCCCTGGCCCGGCCCGCCGGTCAGACCGAAGGTCAGGGGCCGGCCGTTCATCGTCGCGGTCTGCGCCAGCCGCCAGAACGGCGTGTCCGCAGGCCCTCGGCGGACCGCGCGCCAGACGGCCGCATCGCCGGGGAAGGTCATGGAGGACAGCCGGGCGTAGCCGGCGAAGGCGTCGCGCACCCGGCCCGCCGCCGTGGCCAGGTCGGGCGATCCGCAGGCGACGGCGCCCGCCTTGGCCTCGGCCCGCCGCGCGGTCTGCGCCAACACGGCCTGGTTCACGCCGCTTCGCAGGGCGGCGGAGCGCGCCTGGTTGCGCGCGGAGTCCAGGGCCGCGCCCAGATCCGGGGCGAACAGCCGGCAGCGGGCGCCCGCTGCGCTCATCACCGTACGTTCGTAGAAGACCTGGGCGGCCGGGGCGGCGGCCAGGGCGGCGGGCCCGCTGACGAGCCCGAGCGCCACGGTCATGGCGACGGCCCCCGCCTTGCCGAACCTGATCTGCGTGTGGGCCATCGCGGCGACGTCTCTTGAAGCGTAAGGTTCCGTGGTCACCGTAGGCCCCTGGCCTTGCCGGACCGTTACGGAGCTTCCGATTTGATTCTCGCCACGGACCTGTGGGTAGGCGCCCTGATCCACAGGGCTCAGACGGGCGGTGCCTTCGCGACGGTGGCGCGCAAGGGCGATCCGCGCGCCGGCGCGGTGCTGGTCAAGACCGTGCCGAGGCCTCAGGGCCGCCCGCGCCTCTACGCCATGGCCATGCGCGCGGACGGCGAGGAGGTGTGGATGCAGCCCGCGCCCGACGCCGACGAGGCGGGTCTGGACCTCTATGTGGAGCGCGCGGCGCGCATCGACCCGGACATCTGGCTGGTGGAGATCGAGGACCGCCAGGGCCGCCACTTCCTCACCGAGCCGGTGGACGAAGCGCCGGATGACGCTTCGCGCCCTGAAGTTTAACTCTCTTTCTACACCCGCGCGAAAGCCTGACCGTGCATTCTCCGCCGCGCCGAACTCCGCCCTGCGCCGGAGGAGAGTCATGTACTTCCTGATGAACGACGTGGTCTTCAGCCTGGAGCTGCAGGTCCTCACTCCGCCAATGACGGCGCGCCAGTTCTCTCTGCTCACGCTGGATAGCGTCCGCCGGCTCGGGCGGGAGATCTTCGCACAGGAGCCCCGCCTCCAGCACCGGGCCCCGGAGCGCGCGCGGCGCCTCGCCGCCCTGATCGTATCCAAGGCGCCGCAGGTGAACGCCGCCCTGTTCGCCGCCCCGGTCCGCGACTGCGATCCCGAGCAGGTGGCGGTGCGCCTGGCGAATCTGGACGCCACCCTGATCGCGAACCTGCATCAGGAGCAGCAGACCGGCCGGCTGACCGCCGCGTTGGCGGATCAGCAGGTCTGGACCCACGCCAGCGCGGCCTGATCGGCGCCCGCGCATTGTCGATACGGCCAGGGCGCGCTACCTGCCGCCCCCATGGCTGACATTTCCCCCCTCTCCGACGCCGCCAAATCTCCAGGCAAGCATCTCGCCGCCGAGGCGGCGAGGCGGCGCACCTTCGCGATCATCTCCCATCCGGACGCCGGCAAGACCACCCTGACCGAGACCCTGCTGCTGTCCGCCGGCGCGATCCGGCTGGCGGGGGCGGTGAGGGCGCGCGGCGAGCAGCGGCGCACCCGCTCGGACTGGATGAAGATCGAGCGCGAGCGGGGCATCTCGGTCTCCGCCAGCGTCATGACCTTCGAGCACGACGGCCTCCGGTTCAATCTGCTCGATACGCCGGGGCACGAGGACTTCTCGGAGGACACCTACCGCACCCTGACGGCGGCGGACTGCGCGGTGATGGTTCTGGACGCGGCCAAGGGCATCGAGCCGCAGACGCTCAAGCTGTTCGAGGTGTGCCGCCTGCGCGACATCCCGATCGTCACCTTCATCAACAAGCTGGACCGCGAGGCCCAGGATCCCTTCGCCCTGATCGACGAGATCGCCTCCAAGCTGGCCTTGGACCCGGCCCCGCTCTACTGGCCGATCAGCTCCGGCTCGCGGTTCCGGGGGATGGTGGACCTGCGCGGCGAGCGGCTCGTGCCCTTCAGCCGCCGCCCGGCCGAGGAGCCGCACGGCGAGCCCGTGGCCCTGAACTCCAACGCCGCCATCCAGTACGCCGAGCCGGACGAACTGGAGGAGGCCAAGGAGAGCGCCATGCTGGTGCGCGAGGCCTCCAAGCCCTTCGATCCCCAGGCCTTCCTGGAGGGCCACATGACGCCGGTGTTCTTCGGCGCGGCCCTGCGAGGCTTCGGGGTGGCCGAGCTGCTGGCGGGCCTGGGCGCCTTCGCCCCGCCGCCGGGGCTCACCGCGGCCCGCCGGGGCGAGGTGGAGACCCACATGGCGCCAGGTGAGCCGGAGGTCTCCGGCTTCGTGTTCAAGGTCCAGGCGAACATGGACCCCCAGCATCGCGACCGCATCGCCATGGTCCGGCTGTGCTCGGGCAGGTTCCAGCGCGGCATGAAGCTGAAGGTCCAGAACACCGGCCGCCAGATCGGGATCCACAATCCGGTGATGTTCTTCGCCGCCGAGCGGGAGCTGGCCGAGGAGGCCTTCGCCGGCGACGTGATCGGGGTGCCCAACCACGGGGTTCTGCGGGTGGGCGATAGCCTGTCGGAGACCGGCCAGGTGCGCTTCGCCGGCCTGCCGAACTTCGCGCCGGAATACCTGCAGCGGGTGCGGATGAAGGACCCGCTCAAGGCCAAGCACCTGAAGAAGGCGCTGGAGGGCCTGGCCGAGGAGGGCGTCACCCAGCTGTTCCGGCCGACGATGGGCGCGGACTTCATCGTCGGCGCGGTCGGCCGGCTGCAGTTCGAGGTGATGGCCGACCGCCTGTCGGAGGAATACGGCCTGGACGTCGCCTTCGAGTCCGCCCCCTACGCGGAGGCCCGCTGGCTGTCGGGCGCGCCGGCCGACGTGGAGGACTTCGCGTCCAAGCACCGCTCGGCGATGGCGGAGGACATCGACGGCCAGCCGGTGTTCCTGGCCAAGTCCGCCTGGGAGATCAACTACGTGGCCGAACGCTTCGCCAAGGTCGGCTTCGAGAAGACCAAGGAACGGGCGTGAGCGCGGCATTTCGCCGTTGTGGTCTCATGTGTTAGCTTGTGTACATGAGCGACTCCAGCACCCTGACTGTCCGCCTCCCCGCCGAGGTGAAGGATCGCCTCGGGCGCCTGGCGCAAGGCGCGCGGCGCACCCGGTCCTTCCTGGCCGCCGAGGCCATCGCCGCCTATGTCGAGCGCGAGAGCGCCATCGTCGAAGCGGTCGAGGAAGGGCTTCGGGACATGCGCGCCGGGCGCGTGGTTCCTCATGAGCAGGTCGAGACAGAACTCGAAGAGCTCATCTTGCGCGCGGAGGCGCGCGGGCGCCCGTGAAGCGCGCCGTCGTCTGGTCGCAGGCGGCGCGCGCCGACCTGCGCGACGTCGTGGCCTACATCGCCGAGGACAATCCCGCGGCCGCCCGCCGGGTGGCGGGCGCAGTCACCGCCGCGGCCCGCGCCCTTGGAGACACGCCGACAGGCCGGCCAGGGCGCGTGGCGGGCACGTACGAGAAGGTGGTTCGCGGTCTGCCCTACCTTCTCGCCTACGCCGTCGACGCCAAACCGGTCCGAGAGCAGGTGGTCATTGTGTGCCTCATCCACGGCGCCCGCGACTGGCCGCCGGAATCATGGCCTGAGGGATGATCATCTTGTCCGGTCTCTACGGCGCGCCGGACCCGGCCCTGGTCGAGCTTGCGCCGGGGGCGGTGCAGCTGTCGCCGCTCAGCCCCGGCTCGGCCCGGCTGGAGGAACTGGCCGAGGGCGCCTTCCACACCCTGACCGTCCTCGCCCCGCCCGGGGCGGCCGAGCGCCGCTACGTGCTGGCCCAGGCCCTGCGCGTGCTCGCGCCCGGCGGCGTGTTCACCGCCCTGGCGCCCAAGGCCAGGGGCGGGGCGCGTCTGAAGGGCGAGCTGGAGGCCTTCGGCTGCGCGGTGAGCGAAGACGCCCGCCGGCATCACCGCATCTGCCGGTGCGTCCGTCCCGCCGCTCCGGTCGGCCTGGACGAGGCCCTGGCCGAGGGCGGCCCGAGGTCTCTTGACGCCATCGGTCTGTGGACTCAGCCGGGCGCGTTCAGCTGGGACCGGATCGACCCCGGCAGCGCCCTGCTGGCCCGCGCCCTGCCGCCACTCGCGGGAGACGGCGTCGACCTCGGCTGCGGGATCGGCGTCCTGGCCCTGGCGGCGCTGAAGAGCTCCGCCGTCACGTCCCTGCGCCTGATCGACCTCGATCGCCGCGCGCTCGACGCGGCCCAACGCAATGTCACGGACCCGCGCGCGCGCTTCGACTGGGCCGACGCCCGCGAGCCCCTGCCGGGCCTGGAGGGGCTGGACTTCGTGATCATGAACCCGCCGTTCCACGAGGGCGGCGCCCAGGACCACGCCCTGGGGATCGCCTTCGTGGAGGCGGCGGCGCGGGCCCTGCGCCGGGGCGGGACCTGCTGGCTGGTCGCCAACCGCCACCTGCCCTACGAGGCAGCCCTCGGCGAACGCTTCAAGACCGTGACCCGCCGTGCCGACGAGGGCGGCTACAAGGTCTACGAGGCCGTCAAATGACCGCCATGCGCCTGGACCGCCTGCTGGGCTCCCTGGGGTACGGCACGCGCAAGGAGGTTCAGGGCCTGGCCGCGGCCGGAGAAGTGGTGCTGGACGGCGAGCCCCTGCTGGACGCCAGCCGCAAGGTCGCCGTCGGCCCCGACCTGCCCGCGCGCATGACGGTGTCCGGCCGCCCCGTCGATCCGCCCGCGCCCCTGATCCTGGTGATGCACAAGCCGCTCGGCGTGGTCTGCTCGCACAAGGAGCCGGGGCGCAGCGTCTATCAGCTGCTGCCATCCCGCTGGCGTGCCCGCACGCCGGCGATCTCCACCGTCGGCCGGCTCGACAAGGACACCTCGGGCCTGCTGCTGGTCACCAACGACACCAATTTCGCGGACTTTGTCACGAATCCCGAATCGCGCGTGCCGAAGACCTATCTGGCGAAAGTGAGTGGGCTCATG